>Ga0102929_1000118_pt1 | contig 41492 bp, 34 predicted proteins | sample SalPonR1_B_D2_MG_FD_78510 | JGI IMG/M metagenome (GOLD analysis project Ga0102929, IMG submission 78510) | Salt pond soil microbial communities from South San Francisco under conditions of wetland restoration - Salt Pond MetaG R1_B_D2_MG | ecosystem: Environmental > Aquatic > Marine > Intertidal... | reverse complement strand
GACTTGCATGTGTTAAGCACGCCGCCAGCGTTCATCCTGAGCCAAGATCAAACTCTCCATGAATTTACTTCGCTAGCTATCTTCTCTTATCCGTTATTACCTATAATTCTGTCAAGGTTCATAATGCTAAACAATTAGCACGCAACCCTCTTTTTTCAGGGTGCCTGGTAATAATACTAATCTTCTGCGTTACTGTCAACAAGTACTTTTAGTTTTTTTTGAGTATCAAGACATACACTTAGTCAAATTACCCCTACATATATCTTTAATCCTTCAATAAATTACGTAATAGTGCTGACATTTTCTTATTTTTAGAGTTACCTGTATCTTTTTTTATGACTTTTATTACATTTTCAAAAATCTGTATATTTTATCCATTCACTGCAGTTCAGTTTTCATCAAGATCCAGTTCCAGAACTCCCTCTTCAACATCAATATCTTCGGGCTTGATCTTTTCTTTATCCTCCTGTGTTTCATCAGCCTGCACTCCAATTGAAAGTCCAAGATCCTCAGAAACTTTCTCCATGACTTCATTAGTTATCTCTTTCATGAGATCCTCATTTTTTTCAAGGAAGGTGGCAACCTGGTCTTTACCCTGTCCTATGGTCTCTCCCTTGTAAGCTAACCAGGATCCCCTTCTTTTCAAAACATTCAGGTCTATAGCCATATCAACTACTGCCACACCCTTCGGAATTCCCTTACCGTACATCAGAGATGTATGAGCAGTTCTGAATGGAGGAGCCTGTTTATTCTTGACAACCTTCATCCATAACTCGTGTCCAAGTGCAGAATCTCCCTTTGTTATGCTTTTACCCCGTTTTACTTCAACTCTCACGGAGCCGTAAAATTTTAGTGCCCGGCCTCCGGTAGTAGTTTCCTGGGGTCCAGGGGAATATCCTGTACTGATTTTTGCTCGTAACTGATTGATAAATACAACCACACATTTGCTTCTTGATATCGCAGATGTAAGTCGTCTAAGGGCATATGACATCAAACGAGCCTGCAATCCTACCTGGCTTTCTCCAATTTTTCCGTCTATTTCAGCCTGTGGAGTAAGAGCCGCTACGGAATCTACTACTACCATATCTACTGCACTGCTTCTTACAAGGGTATCAAGAACGTAAAGAGCCTGTTCTCCACTATCCGGCTGAGCGATATAAAGTGATTCTATATCGACTCCTATAGAAGCTGCAAGCCTGGGATCGAGGGCATGTTCCGCATCAATAAAGGCTGCAACTCCACCGTCTCTTTGTGCTTCCGCAACGGCATGAAGTGCAACCGTAGTCTTTCCAGCACCTTCCGGACCAAATATTTCAACTATCCTCCCCCTCGGAAATCCACCAATGCCTAATGCAACATCAAGGGGCAAAATACCGCTGGGGATAACATCCACGGTTATTTTTAACGGATCTCCGAGCTTCATTATTGAGCCCTCTCCGAACTTGCTTCTTATATCCTCTATTGCCTGCTCGAGAATATCCTCTTTAGTCTTTGGATTTTTCTTTGCCATTTTTTCTGACCTCCTGTCCTTATATACTTTTACAAATAATGAAGAAAATCGAACTCCCTATTTAAGTTCAAAAAGATCAATTGGATGGTATTCAGGTCCGGCAGGTGTAAGTCTGCTTTCCATGAATGTTATCTTTTCAGCCTCCCATTCACAGTAAAAAGCTGAATCTTCCAGGAAATAATCGAGAAAAGAAGATCCGATTCGAGAGTTATTCCTGATACGAGCAAGGGTAATATGGGGATGAAGGGATTTTCTGTCGGTCTTTAGTCCTTCTTCTGACAAAACCTGTTCTATACCCCAATGGATCTTTTCCAGAGATGAAATACCTTCGCCGATACCCAACCATAGTACTCTTGCTTTTAAAGAACCAGGAAAAGCTCCTGTACCCACTGTTTTAATTTTAAACCTTTCTACAGGATGAACTGAAAGGTAGTCTCTGAGATTTCCTGCAATCCTTGTCACCTTTTCTTCTTCGAGTTCACCACAGAATTTCAAAGTTATGTGAAGGGCTTCTTTTCTGACCCATTTGAGGTCTGGCTGTCTTTTTTTAAACTTGTTGATCCTGGACACTATTATTTCTTTAATGGCTTCCGGTAGCTCAACACAAAAAAAACACCTAATGGCCATTCTTGTATCCTTTCAGGTATCTCCACATGAGTTCGAGACCTTTTGCCCTTGCCCTGGCCCTTATGTGTGCTCTTGTACCATCAAAATGGAAATGCTGTGATTCAACGCTATCCCCTGAGCAAAGGCTATACCACACTGTGCCAACCGGTTTCTCTTTTGTCCCTCCTCCAGGTCCTGCTATTCCTGTCACTGAGAGTGCCAAATCAGAAGAAAGAACCTTCGCGGCTCCCTTTGCCATCATTTCGGCACATTGGAAACTGACAGCACCGTACTTTTCTATCACCTTAAAATCAACCCCGAGAAGGTTAACTTTTGACTGGTTGCTGTAGCAAACCACACCACCCATAAAGAATTCAGATGCTCCGGCAATATCTGTAAGGGAACTGCTTATCATCCCTCCGGTACAGGACTCAGCACATCCTGCTGTTATTTTTTTATTGCGCAGTTCCTCCAGGACGGCTTCCTCAAGGGTTGAAACACCCTCTGGAAGACAATCCTCAGGCAAATCCCTGCGTACCTGTTCCTCTGCCTCATGTGTTATGTCCGGATCTCCCCTTAAAACAACCTGGACAAGATTTACCGAGGGCAAAACAGAAACATGAAGAACCGGATCTTCAAAAACAGATCCTAACCTGTCTTTTAACAGGCTTTCTGCCCACCCTGTTATCCATACACTTCTCCAGCAGTTGACATCTATCACGGAGGATAAAAATTCCCGTTCAGCCATAGCCTTATACTCTGACGGAACTCCAGGAAAAACCCAGAAAGATGTATCTGAAACCCGGAACCTGATCCCGAGGGCGGACCCTTCAGAATTGTGGACAGGTTCTGCCTTTTCAGGGATAAGAGCCTGTTTTGTCATAGATCCTTTTATTATTTCTTTCAAGGATTCGCTATATCTATCAACTATCCTTGAGTAAGCATCTTCCGCTATTTTCAGCCTACATCCCAGAAAAGCAGCTACGGCATCTCTTGTTTTATCATCGTGGGTGGGCCCCAGTCCTCCTGATGTAATAACATGATCGACTTTTCCAACCCACCTTGTGAAGGTCTCCTGAATGATATAGAGATCATCGGGGACCACTTCAATAGCCTTTACCTGCCAGCCAGCATTATGAAAAAGAGCTGCAAGCCAGGAACAGTTTCCCTCTGATCTAAGCCCACTCAGTATCTCGTCACCAATTGCTACAAGAACAACTTTTTTCATGACATGCTACTCCTCCAAAAACTTGAACGAAAAAGTCAGGAGAACAGATGCACAAAGCCCCCCTGGAAATAAAGCCAGACTGTAGCAAGAAGTATAAGGTTTGCAAGAAGTCCTGCCACAATATCGTCAGCCATTATCCCGGCTCCTCCAGGAATCTTTTCCATCAGACCTACAGGGAAAGGTTTTATTATGTCAAATATTCTGAACAAAACCAAAGCGGGAAGAGAAAGGCCTGCAGGAAGGTTATACATGGCAAGCCACATGCCAGCTACTTCATCTATCACGATTTCAGATGGATCTTCAATTCCTGTTCTTTTACTGTATCTATGAGCACAATATCCTCCAAAAAGAGCAATTACTGCAAATCCCCAGAAAGGCACATGTACAAGTCTGAACAGGACAAAAGCAGCAAATGAAGCCACCGTTCCTGGCATGGAAGGAACTTTCCCTATATAAAAAAAAGTTGCAGTAATGTCTTCAATTCTATTGGATATCATCGGATACAACCTCTGCAAAAAGATCATATTCAGCTGAATCTGTTATCCTTGTTCTTATTACATCTCCTACACCAAGAGAGGCAGTATTATCTGACCTCTGAATACCTACTGTTCCATCTACATCGGGAGCTTCCCTGAAAGAGCGCCCCCAGATAAAATCATCATCAGAAGAAACATCTTCAACAAGAATATCTAATAAAGCTCCCTCGAACATTCTCTGGCGTTCAAAGGATATCTCAGCCTGAAGTGACATAAGTTTCTGGTACCTCAATTCCCGTACTCTTTTTTCAGTTTGTGGCTTCATCTCTGCGGCAGGAGTTCCATCTTCCGGATAAAAGGGAAAGGCCCCAACCCAATCGAACTTTATTTCCTCCATAAACTCAAGGACCTTGTCAAACTGTGTTTCATTTTCTCCTGGAAATCCTGTTATAAAAGTCGTTCTGAGAGCAAAGGACGGATCTATCTCCCTGGCTGCCAGAAAAAGGTTACTGTATTCATCAATGCTACCGGTCCTGTTCATTTTCCTCAGGATCTCCTGATCTACATGCTGAACCGGAGCATCAAGGTAAGAAAGGATAACAGGAGATGAAGCCATATATTCCAGCAGTTTTTCGTCAATACCAGTAGGATTCAGGTAATTCAGTCTTATCCAGAGATTCCCGGGAAGAGATCTTTCAAGTTCTTTTAGCAACTCCAGAAAAAGAGGGCGACCCGCAATATCGGTTCCATACATTGTAGGGTCCTGACTTACGATACATAACTCCCTGGCGCCATTGTTCACAAGGTCCTCCGCCTGTGAGATTATCTTATTTACCGAAAGGCTTTTCAGTGGGCCTCTGATAGAAGGGATAGTACAGAAAGAGCAGTATCGGTCACAGCCTTCGCTGATCTTAAGATAACGAGACCACCAGTTTGTCACGGGCAATTTTCCTTTTCGGACGTTTTCCGGTATTGTAAAAGACCCGGTTTCTTCAGAAATATAATTTGTTACTTCTTCCCACTCCTGGGAAAAAGCCCAGAAATCTATAGAGGGAAATTCTCTCTTCAGATCTTCTCCGTATCTGTTAACAAGACATCCGGCAACTATTATTTTATTCAGCTTGCCCTGTGCCTTAAGTGCTTCAAGTTCAAGAATGACATCGATACATTCCTCAACAGCAGGCTGAATAAAACCGCAGGTATTTACAACAGCTACTTCAGCATCACTTACATCATCAACTACATTACAACCTGCTGACTCAAGATATCCGGCGAGATCCTCGCTGTCAGACTGGTTCTTGGCACATCCGAGGGTTAAAAGATATACGTCCATTAACCGTTTATGCGTCCTTTATCACCATCTGGCGAGTAAAACCACCTTTCTACGTTACCTCCAGGCCCGGGATTTCCAAGGGATTCTCCCATAAATGTCACATTAACGCTTGCCGGCCTTCCATAAGTTACAGTTACCCTTTCAGATATAACAAATTCCCTGGTATTATTACCTCCGATGATCCCCTCATAAATAGTGCTATTCTCTCCAGCTATCCTCACCCAGCAATCATTTGTAGTACTTAATACAAGTACGGGTTCAGGAGCAGGGACTTTTTCTTCAATCTCCTCCTCAGGTTCTGCAGTTACAGTTTGAGCAGATTTTTCCGGTTCGGCAGAAAGAAGATCTTCTGATACAGGATTATCCGTATCCGAAAGGGGTTGAGTATCAGTTTCTGATGCCACTTGATCCATATCCTGCAACTTGTCGTTTTCATTAGCCTGCTTATCATTATCATTAGCAACAGCACTGTCACCAGCATTAGAAACCTGCTCCTGTCTATCTTCCTCAACTACAGATATCTGAGGTCTGCTGTCAACATTATCTCGCATAATGGATATTCCGTAAAAGGAAATCCCGGCTATAAGCACAAGAAGAACCGCTATGATCCACACCCTGGAATTATGCTTAAAACCTCTTGCAGGTGGAGTAAGGGTTCCAAGGACCAGGTCCGATGTATCAATAATATCTTCAGAATAAAGATAGGGTTTGTACTGACTCCATAAATCCTCCGCTCCCAGAAATCTGAGGTAGGATTTAATAAAACCCCTTACATACACTCCACTTGGGAAATTGTCAAAGTTGCCGTTTTCTATATCCTCAAGGAAATTGGTCCTGATCTTGACCACCTCAGTTACGTCCTCCAGAGTCAGACCTTTTTCCTCTCTTATTCTTCTTATTTCGTTACCCAGGTCAGCTAAAGCCTTAGCCCTGTCTTTCATAAAGGTTCTCCTCCTTCAATAATTCACGCATTTCCCTTAACTGCTGTTCCGGTTCTTCGGAACTAAAGACGGCATTCCCCATAACCAGGACATCTGCCCCGGCGGCGGCGACCTTTTGTATGTTCTTTTCTGATATCCCTCCATCGATCTCTATCAGATATTCATGGCCTGATGAAACCCTCCATTGACATAGAGTCGTAACTTTATCAAGAGTTTCAGGTAAAAAACGTTGCCCCCCAAATCCTGGATTGACGGACATAACCAGTACCATATCAACAAGATGCAATACAGGTTGTATCATCCATAAGGGCGTCGAGGGATTAAGAGTAATTCCGGGTTTGCAACCCAGCTTTCTTATCTCCGAAAGAAGCCTGTTGAGATGGCTACTTGCTTCTACATGAACTGTCAGATATGTTGCTCCTGAACTGGCAAAAGACTCTATGAAATTTCCAGGAGTTTCCACCATAAGGTGTACATCAAGTACTGTTTCAGGATATCTCTTTCTCAATGCACTCACCAGAGACGGACCATAGGATATATTCGGAACAAAGTTCCCATCCATTACATCTACATGCAGAAAATCGTACAGACCATTTATTTTTTCCACATCACCAGCTATATTAAGGGGATCAGCTGACAATACAGAAGGAGCTATAAGCCTTTCTCTAACTGGAGTTACTGGTATTTGTCCTGCCATACAAAATCACCGCCAAGGTATATTGTAACTACCGCCTCTTCAGAATAGCCTTCATCGAGAGAGATATATTCTCCTCCTCTGGCTTCTCTGTCCAATACCACCCTGGTCCCCTCTTTATCGATTAACTCTATCTTGAGTGACAAGGATTGCGATAGAGGCGGTACCTGATATCTTATCTTTGCTATCTTGCGACTTTCCTGCTGTTGTGGAGTTTCTACTGTTTTTTCCTTTTTTTCCCCGTCTTGTTTCTGTTCAGAAGCTGTAACTCCTGGTAATGACACATCAGTTTTCTGATCCTCTTCATCCTTTGAAGACGCTGTTTTCTGACCTTCATCGGGATCTCTCCCAGCCATTCCGGGCATTGTTACAGTTACATTATTCTCGTTATCTGCGACTTCCGTTCCCTCGGATCTTTCCATCGTAGCGACAACAATATCTACTCCACTATCAGGAGAAAGGGCGTCTCCAGGAGAAGGTGACATCCTCATAACCATTCCACTTGGAGTGTTCTGTGTATATTCGTACTTTACTCCGGCAAGTTTCAGGCCACTTTCAGAGATCATTCTTCTGGCTACATCCTCCTGTCTCTGGAGGAGATCCGGAACGGTTATTTTGCCGTCTTCTCTTCCTCCTCCATCACTTACAAGCAAGTCTATCGGTTTCTTATGAGAGACCATTGCAGGGGCAGACGGGCTCTGGGCTATAACTATACCGGCCGAGACCTGTTTATTCTCTATGGAAACAGTATCTCCGATCTCAAAACCTGCTTCGCGAAGCTTTTCCGCTGCCTGCGCCTTTTCCAACCCTCTCACGTCAGGAAGAGTTATCCTTCTCCCCCCCTTGCTGACTTTAAGGATTACGATCTGATCTTCCTTGATCCTTGTACCTGCTTCAGGCCACTGGGTTAAAACAGTTCCTTCAGGAAGGGAAGATTCAACTTCCTCAACTCTGGCCTCAAGATTCATTCTTTCAACCTGCGTTACTGCTTCGCTGACCGTAGATCCTCCCAGAGGCGGTATTGCAGCTTTGCCTCCTCCTCCAAAAACTTTAAAAAAGATCATGAAAGCGGAAACAACTATTACAATAAGTATAAGCAACATTGACCATTTAAACGCACTCTTCATTACCTGTCACTCCTAACTGGTCCTGCCAAGGGCAGCAACATAAAATCCGTCAAGCCAGGGAAGATCCGGCCAGATAAATATCCCTTTTTTTGTTTTTCTTGTGTGTATCCCCTTAATTGGAACTTCAATTTTATAAAAATTATTGTACCTCTTTAAGACCCTTGAGAGAACCTGTTCATTCTCTTTTTTGAAAAGACTACAGGTAGAATAAACAACAATTCCTCCAGGCACAACCATTTCAAGAGCTTTTTCCAAAAGACTTTCCTGAAGCTTGACAAGATGGTCAATATCCGCAGCCTCGGTCTTCCATTTCATTTCAGGGTGCCTTTTCCAGGTTCCACTGCCGGAGCATGGTGCGTCTACCATAATAATGGAAGGAGCCGTGGAAGGCTTGAGTTTTAAAGCATCACCCTGCCTTATATTTACGGCTTCTGAAAGACCCAGTCTTTTCATTTCCCTGTCAAAAGCTTCTGCCTTTTTGCGGGATATTTCCCATGCTTCTATTATAGCGTCCGGACAACTCTGGATGAACTGACCGGTCTTTATTCCCCGACCGGCACACATATCCAGTGCTTTTCCTCCCCTGAACAGCTCTATAAAAAAAGATCCTGCTATCATGGAGGATTCGCTCTGTGGTGTAATTAGTCCCTCTCTGAACCCAGAAACTGACGGAGGATGGGCGGAACCTGCCAGCCTTAGAGATTCAGGGACAAGAGGAGATTGCCATACCCTGTAACCTGAACTTGCTATATCATGAACAAGACTTTCCGGAGAAACTCCCGGAGTGATCCTGAAGGAAAGAAAGGCTTTCATTGCATTATATTTCAAAAGCATATCTGCATCTTCGGGACCAAAATCCTTTATCCATTCTCTGGCTGCAAATAATGGCACTCCATACAATAAGGCCCGGTTTTCTACAGTATTTGTATCCCTTAACTCTTCCACTTTTTTTCTGCCATTAGCCGCTATTTTTCTAAGTACTGCATTAACAAGCCTTGAAGCCCTTGTAAAACCACGTTCTTTTAATGAATCAACAACAGCATTAACAAGAACAGAAGAAGTAAATCTGGACAATTCAATAAGCCCTGCAGTACCAAGCAGAAGTGCATTCTTGACCTGTGGTTCAAGGGATTTCCAGTCTGTTTTCAAATATTCCTTAACGATCTTTATCCACAGTTCTTTTTTCCTGTAGACAGAATATACAAGATAAGAAGTAATTTTTCTCTGAGATTCATTCAGCTTTGCTGTCCTGTTTCTCAGAGATTCGCTGGCAAATATTCGCTTATCCACGTCAGAAAGAACATAAAGAGCTGATTCAATGGCTCTCATTAACCAACTATCTCCGGCTGAACCTCTTCGTAGTCTCTTACTGTATGAATATACAGTTCAACAGGTCCCCTTATCTGAATAAAACCGGTATTCCCCTGTGGATGTTTTACACTGACTCCTGTTATCTCCAGACCGGGATCAACCTGTGGAGAGGTTGTCACGTATTTCTGAACAACCTTGCTGCTTAAAGGTCCTGTAAAATGCGAAATAACAAGGGCCAGAACAACATTTAATAAATTCAGGTTTCCTGTTGCAAAAAGAATAATAATAAATATCAGGGAAGCTAATGTATTAACAATAATTACAGTAGTTCCGCATTTTGGATGTATCGCAAGGTTCGTTTCTCCGGCCTTTAGTCTTCTTAAAGCCTGAATTGCAGCCTCATAGACTGTCTCCGGTTCAAGTACCCCTCTAATGGCAAAACCGTTTTCGTCAGCTGTCCCTTCGATCTGGGCAATTCCTGTCTGAATTTCAAGGACATGGATAGTAGCATGCTCCAGTGCGTGGTTTTCTCTGACCTTTCTGTTTAATAGTATCCTGAATAATTGCGAAGGCCCTGCAAAAAGCCAGAAAAGCGATCTTCCGGCAAAACCGAGAGGGAGAAGGATCAACCAGAATAGAAGAAAAAAACCAAGTAGAACGAAGGCAAGCCAGGGTATCACAAACAGAAGAATAAGCATTATCAAAAAAGGCATAAAAAACCCTCCTTTCACGGAAAAAAAGAGGTGGCTCAATGCCACCCCTCAGAATTTACACCTTTCCAGGCAGTGCTAATCGTCCCCTCCGAACATTCCACGCAAGAGCAACAACCTGGCTAACTGGGCAAAAGCCATAACAGCAGCAGCTACATAAGTGAGTGCAGCAGCTCTTAATACTGATCTGGCACCGATAATTTCATTATGGTCCAGAATACCTGTGTTGTCCAGAAGTTTCAACGCCCTTGAGCTGGCATCGAACTCTACTGGAAGAGTGATCAGGTGAAATACAATAACTCCAAGAAATAGAACTATTCCAAGGTCCATAAGAAACTGTCCCCTCATGAGCAAACCGATAAAGAACAATGGGAATGCCATAGTTGAACCTATTCCTATAACCGGAACAACTGTATTCCGCAAGGTAAGAGGAACATAGTTCTTCTGATGCTGAATTGCATGGCCTACCTCATGAGCTGCTATCCCAATTGCCGCAATACTCGAATTGGAATAAACACCAGAAGAGAGGCTCAAAGACCTGTTCCTGGGATCATAATGATCCGTTAGATTGCCATCAATCCTTCTGACTGGCACATCACTGAGCCCAAAACTGTCAAGCAGCCTTCTTGCTACATCACTTCCGGTATATCCAGATCTGGAATAAATTCTGCTGTATTTGGCATACTGCCCCTTTACCCTGGACTGAGCCCAGAATGCAAGAAGAAGCGCAGGTATCAGCAACATAAATGTTGGATCAAAGAATAAGGGAAACATCCCACTATCAACTCCCCTGATTTTATTAGACAGAATTAAGGGCAGGAAAATCCTGCCCGTATATTTTTTTATTATACTATCAACATATATTTATTGATCAGTATTTTACATGAAAAAAACATTTTGATCAATTTTGGTCAGGATTTACCCTTTGTAAAAATCAGCTATTGCGGATATCACTCTTTCCTGTTCTTCAGAAGTTATTTCAGGGAATATCGGCAAAGCCAGGGTAGATTTTGAAAGGGATTCGGCTACAGGCATATCACCTTCGGAATATCCAAGATAGGAAAAACATTTCTGAAGGTGAAGGCATACAGGATAGTAAATTCTGGACGATATTTCCTGGCTGGAAAGATATTTCATCAGCTCATCTCTGTCTTGGGCCCTGATGACATACTGATGATAGATATGAAAATTACCGTCAAGCTCGACAGGAAGAGATATTTTTTCCAGCAGGCCGTATTCGGCTGCAAGAACCTTATACCGGTCCGCAGCAAGCCTTCTCTCTTCAAGCCACTCATCGAGGTGTCTCAGTTTTACTCTCAATATCGCTGCCTGAATGGCGTCAAGTCTGCTGTTAATGCCTAATTCATCATGATAGTAGGTTTTACCGGCACCATGAACCCTGAGTCTGGATATCCTTTCTGAGTAATCACTTTCATTGGTTGTTACCATTCCTCCGTCCCCGTACCCACCCAGGTTTTTTGTAGGAAAGAAAGAGAAGCAGCCAGCTTTTCCCCAGGTTCCTGCCCTCTTGAGGTCTTTGCCTTTTTCCCTCCAGGAACCAAATGCCTGGGCCGCATCTTCAATTATTTCAATACCTTTAGGAACAAGATCATCATAAAACCCCTCAAGAGGTACCATCTGTCCAAAGACATGAACAGGCATAAAAGCCCTGGTTTTTGAAGTAATATTTTCCATGACCTTATCCATGTCTATAAGATAGGTGTCAGGATCAACATCAGCAAAGACAGGAGTAGCTCCAAGCCTTGCTATGCAGCTTGCGGAAGCAAAAAAACTGTAGGGAGTTGTTATAACCTCATCCCCTTCTTTTATATCCAGCCCCATCAGGGCAAGTAGCAGTGCATCAGTTCCAGAAGCGCAACCTATTGCATGGTCAACTCCGAGATAAGATTCGGTTTCCCGCTCCAGTGATTCCACTTCAGGTCCCATTATGAAATGCTGACTATCTAAAACCCCTTCGAGGGCCTCTCTTATCTCATCTCTTATCCGGTCATAGTTTCTTTTAAGATCCAGAGAAGGCAAATTTCTGGTCATTACAAAACCTCCATATGATTATTTTATGTAACTGCACAATAATATTGTCACAGTTCCCGTTCCTTTTTTGCATAGATAACGAGGCAGCATTCACTGCCCCGTCCTTAATGTTAACTGAACTATAACCCCAGAGTTAACCCCTGAAAGAAAAAGATCCTACTTTTCCGGCATTTTCAAACTTTCAAGGGAACTTTTAAGATAGTCTTTCAGCAGTTCTGCACTTTTCCCCTCATCATTTTGCCTCAGCGCATTAAGTAATCCTCTATGATAATCAATACTTGAATGATAGGACAGCTCGTAAAAAGGATTGTAAAAGACAAGATAGGCATTAGTCCTGGTTAGAATATTATCAACATATTCGGCAAGTATCCTGTTACCACTTGCATCTGCTACTGTTTTGTGAAATATCTCATTGGCCTCAAGATAATTCTCAAGGTCCTTATCCTCAGATGCCTTGATCTCCTGGATAAGAGCCTCTTCCAGTCTTCTCAGATGTCTCTCCGTTATTCTTCCGGCAGCGAGACGGACAGCAAGAACTTCAAGTTGATCTCTAACCATGAAAGTATCCTCTATTTCCCGGGAAGTTGGCGCAGCAAGTCTAGCTCCGCTGTTAGGTATTATTATAACCAGTCCCTCGCTTGACAGTCTCCGCAAAGCTTCCCTCACTGGAGTTCTACTAACCCCCATCTGAACTGCAATATTAACTTCAGGAAGCCTTTGTCCTGGTTTCAGTTCTTTAGATATTATCCTGTGACGAATTTCCTGATAGGCATAATCCGCAGAAGTAGTGTACAGTCTTGGCTCTTTCATTGTAATATCTTCCCTCCCCGAGAGAAAAATAAATAGATTCTCAATTAACTTAAAATACTAAATTGTATATTAATCAATCATGTACAACCGAAAGTAAGATTATCATATATCCAGAATGTACACAAGGAAATAACTCTTCCTGACAGAGACACTAATGGACAGTTTAGGTTATAATCCTTTATTAACGGTCTATAACATTTGCAACTCTATTAAGAAGGGATCACCCGATGAGATTTATTGTTCTTCTGCTCTCGTTAAGCACCATGATATTTTATGGAAAAGCCGTTGCTGGAATGGGCGGATATCTCGCCGGACAAGGCAGGCCTGATCTTATTATTTTCGGACTTATAGCTGGTACTGTTTCTGCGATAGCTGCACTTGTATTATGGAAAAAACATCCGAACAGTTTTTTTCGTGACGACAGTAATGACAGATACCGTTGAAATCCAGGCAAGATCCTATCAAAGTATTTTCAGGCATATTTTTATTTGTAGTCTGAAAGTTCTGGCCAGGCTAATTTGAGTTTTCTTGCTGCATGACGAAGTTGCAGTCTGTCCAGAGTACTGAGTGAAAGTCTTACTGCATCTATTTTTCTGCCTGTCCAGCAAAAAGTGTTGCCAGAACTCAGTTTCACCCCTTGTTCAAGTGCTTTTTTTTCAGCAAGATCTCCATCTATCCCAGGAGTTTGAAGCCATAAATATATCCCACCGAGAGGAAGACTGAATTTACAAAGAGGCAGGTACTCCTTCAAAAACTCCCCCATGCTGTACATTCTGTCATGTATGGTTACCCTTGCAGTGTCCAAAGCCTGTGAAAAAGATCCTTCTTTTATAAAATCCAGGACTATATATTGAACCAGGGAAGAAACAGCTCCGGATGCAACAGATTGAAAAGCCATAAAATCTTTTGTAAGTATTCCGGGTACGAGTGAATAGCCCAGTCTGAGCCCCGGAAACAGTGGCTGACTGAAAGATCCGGTATAAACAACTCTGGAAGAACCCTTCATTGCCTTAAGCGCTGGAACAGAAGATTCTCCATATCTCAATTCTCCATAAGCATCATCTTCAATTACCCAGTATCCCTTTTCAATACTATTCTGAAGAATGGTGTTCCTCACCGACTGAGATAATGTTCTGCCTGTAGGATTCTGGAAACTGGGCACCAGGTAAAGCGCATCTGTACTTGACAAATCATTCAGATCAACTTTCAGATCTCTATCCTGATATGAAATTTTTGAGATTTTCAGATCAAGGGACTTTGCGATCAGCACAGCTTCGGGATAGGTCAACTCTTCCATCAGGATCCTCCTGACACCGGAAGCCTTCAGTACTTTCATAGACAGTGACAGACTTTCCAAACCTCCAGTTGTTACCATGACATCCTCCCAGCTTGCTGGAATGCCTCTTGATGCTGCGTGAAGAACAAGGGTCTTTCTCAACTCGGGAAGTCCTCCTGCAGGAGCACCTTTCAACACTTCTTCTCCCCTTTCCAGAAGCAGGTCCCTGCTTAGTTTAGAGAGGAGCGCCGACGGGACCAGTTCCGGAGACGGAGTCCCTGAATCCATATCCAGAAAAGAGTGACCTGGATTTTCAGGAAGAGAGGGAAAAACTTTTTCACATTTAACGTAGGCACCACTCCTGCCTTTTTGTAGAATATTACCGGATCCTTCAAGGCATTCGTAAGCCCTTAGAACAGTAGTGCGACTGACACTGAGATATAATGCCATTTCCCTTGTTCCTGGAAGTTTAGTACCATTATCAATGGAACCTGTTTTTATCATCCTCTCAAGATGCATCGCTATCTGCCTGTAAAGTGGAATTTTTGAAAATTTGTCCAGAGGTATTTCGATCACAATAGCAACCACTCCCAGAATATAATTTTTTGATATCATTTTACTTTAAAACAGTTATTATGTTCATATCCGAAAACAGATAAAAACAATTAAAAGACATACTCAAGGGAGGACATACCTTTATGAAACACGATGCAATGATCTTCGATGTTGATAACGTTCTTATTGATACGAGTAAATCCTTTCCCGTAGTAATAAGAACGGCCATCCAGTGGTTATGGGTGAGACATCTTAAACTTGAAAAGGACTCTACTGCATTTACCACGGAACATTTCCGGCTTATGAAAAGTTATCCTTATTTCAACGATGATTTCGACATCGTCTGGATACTTATTAATATTGCAGCATCTTCCCAAAGAAAAAGCCTTTCTGAAAGCTTTCCCGGTGTCACAGATCTTCAGGGGATTCTTGATAATTTTAAAGGTGGAGATATTGAGCAGTGGATCCGTCACAATTATGGCATTAAAGTCCCCAGGAAACTTGTAAGGAAACTTTGCTCGGAGATCTATTACGGAGAGGAGATTTTTTTGAAAGCTACTGGCAAATTTCCTTCCCTGGTAAAATGTAGAGGGTTATGGAGATTCGAAAGACCCTATCTTGATTTAAGCTGGCATAACCTCGCCCTTCCCTCCGGAATATATACAGGAAGATACAAATATGAACTTGAACTTGCATTGAAAATACTGAGTTGGGAGGATTTTCCCTCTGAACTTGCCATTACAGCAGAAGAAGGCATCAAAAAACCTTCACCCAAAGGACTGGAAATAATCTGTAAAAGGCTGAAGAGCAAAAAACCACTGTACTTCGGAGATGCAGGAAGTGACAGGGAAAGCATGGAAAAACTGGGATATGGAACGTTCATAGCTATTGGGGATGTTCTGAAGGATGCGCCCATAAGCTTTCCTGATATCCAGACTGCTCTTGAGTCTCTATCTTTAACAGAAGGGCCCTCCATGTAAGAGGAAGGCCCCTCCTGTTAAGCCTTTACACATTACCAGTCTCTTAATTTACGCCTTAAAATCTTGCCAAGACTGTTTCTGGGAAAATCTTCAACAAACTCTATAACCCTCGGTGTTTTATAGTGTGCCAGACGCTCCTTACAGTAGCTCATAAGCTCCCTGCTGGAAACTTCCTTTTCCTGTTTTATCACAAAAGCCTTTACAATTTGTCCGCTGACGGTATGATGAATACCAACTACGGCAGATTCTCTTACTTTGGGATGGGAATTAAGCACAAGCTCAACTTCCTGTGGATATACATTGAATCCACCGACTATTACGAGATCACTGGCCCTCTCCTTAATGGAAATATAGCCATCTTCATCAACAATTACGATATCCCCTGTATTGAACCAACCGTTTTTGAACTTCTCAGCCGTATTTTCAGGATCTCTGAAATAACCTGAAGTAACAGAAGGACCTCTCAGCCAGAGGATTCCCTCCTCATTTCTGCCAAGGACCTGACCTCCATCGTCTCTTACCTCATATTCAAAGCCAGGGAGAACCGGTCCTACACTTCCGAGTTTTCTTCCTGCCACAGAAGGATTGACAGCCACTACCGGTGAACACTCAGTCAAACCGTATCCTTCACAAACTCCGACTCCAAGAAGACGTTGAACCCTGGTATCAAGATCTGCAGGGAAACGGTCCCCTCCACTTATAAGATTTTTGAGGTTTGAAGGAACCTCAGCACCTCTTGCAGCTGCAGCAACAAGAAAAGAGATCATTGCAGGTACTGCAATGACAAAATTAGCTCCAGAATGCACCATGGCCTGTAAGGAGGTTTCCGGCGGCATAAAATTTGGCAGAATAAGCTGCTTCATTCCTGACAACATTGCAAGAACTCCGCTTGCCACAAACCCAAGAGCATGAAAGTTCGGAAGAGCGTTCATTATAATATCTTTATCGATATCAAGATCCTCGAACTGGTCTATGGACGCAAATACGTTGCTTCCAATGTTTGAATGAGAAAGAGGGACAGCCTTTGGAAAACCAGTTGTTCCAGATGTGTAGAACATGACAGCCGTATCTGGCCTGCCGGGTTTGACTGCAGTTCCCTGAAAAGAAGGAATACCTCCTTCAAGTGGTGCTTTTACGAGAGGTAAAGGGAAACTGGACTGATCAATAGAGGATTTTCCGGGAAGATCAGGAGCAATTACAGCAAAAGGTTCTGCATGTGTAAGATATTTTATTAATGATTCCCCTCTGTCAGTGAGATTCAATGGAACAACTGCACCGTCGAGCCTCCAGCAGGCTATTGAAAGCGCCATCAGGGCAGGACAGTTAGGCATTAATGTAGCTATACGATACCCAGGTTTAAAACCTGCTCCTCTGAGCTTTTCCTCATAGGAAGAAACAAGACTGTTAACATCCTTCCTGCTCAGCCACTTCCCGTTCCACCAGAACATTTGCTCATCCGGACGTGATTCATACATCTGGTACAATAGTTCATCGAGTTTCCTGTTCATCTTTAAAGACCCCCTGAAAACTATCTGATAAATTCAAAATATTTGTTAGTATATCTGATTAAGTAAAAAATGTCACCGAAAGGTGATATACTGCATCAGTTTACCATGTAATGTTGAGAATATTTCATATACTTATGGTTGTTTTAATTATTTTTCATTAACGCTATGATAAAATGATTTTAATAAAGAATATCAGGAAGGACAAATGTTCATGAATTTTGACACATATGATCCAAAGCCTTTTTTTAAAAGTCGGGGCTCTCTAATTGGAGAGGGTGAAGTTGGAGGCAAGGCAAAGGGATTGGCCTACGCTTTTGACAGTACAAGAGGAACAGAACTTGAAAAAACGGTAAACTTTCCAGATTTTAATTATGTTTTGTCTACTGAAGCCTTTTACGATTTTATTACTGACAACCATATTGACGAAGAACTTAACTGCAACAATTGTAGTTACCGGAATGATGGAGAGGACGTGGACAGAATTTATGAGAATATATGTCTGGCCTTTCAGAGAGGTAAAGTCAGGAAAAGTTTCTACAATGATATAAAAAAACTTGTTGATCATGCTGATAACTGTCCTCTTGCGATAAGGTCAAGCTCTCTCCTTGAAGATTCACGTTTATTATCTTTTGCAGGTAAATATTCTACTTGTTTTTACGTTAACCAGGATAATATGGAGATGAACATGCAGTCCATATTAAATTGTATAAAAATGGTATGGGCTTCCATTTTTAATCCTGCAGCAAAAGCCTACAGAAAAAAACACGGATTTACCGACTCTGACGAAGCTATGGGTATACTCGTCGAACCAGTGGTAGGAGCCAGGCATGGAAATCTGTATTACCCGGAGTTGGCGGGAACTGCCTTTTCAAAGGTTTATCGCAGACCTTCCACAAGAATAAAAAAAGAAGACGGCATCCTGAGGCTCTGTTTTGGACTGGGAACACGAAGTGTTGACAGGCTTAAGGCGAGGCTTTTCTACCTTTCACATCCTGCACTTCGTCCCCAGGGAAATTCACCAGGCGAGGTAAGTGCGACAAGCCAGACTGAATTTGATTTCATCGATCATGAAAACAGATGCTTCAATACGGCAAACCTGAAGGAGTATCTTCCATTTATACTTAAAGAACATAAAAATGCCACTTCGTTCATAGAGCTCTACGCTGATAATGCTCTTACCTGGGCAGGCTCTATAAAAACAGAAACGGGAAAACCTCTCTTTTCTTTCAGCGATTTCCCCAGGAGGAACCCCCTGTTTTTTGAAAAGATCAAAAAGCTCGTCTCTTTTCTTGAAGAAGCTGTTGGTATTCCTGTTGATATGGAATTTACATATGAAACTGAAACCGAACAGTTATGTCTTATCCAGATGAGACCCCTTGCAGGTTACGAGGAAATGGCAAAAGTGAATATTCCGGATACTCCTGAAGAGAAGATCATTCTCAGGGGAAACCGTATGGTAAGCAATGGAACACTTGAAAATGTTCCATATCTTGTTTACATAGATCATACTCTTTATGGAAAAGACTCCAATTATTTCGAAGTAGCAAGGGAAGTAGGACGGATAAACAGCAAACTTGCAGGCACGAACTATATCCTTGCGGGTCCAGGCAGATGGGGCAGTGCCAATCCCATGCTGGGTGTTCCTGTAAGATACAACGAAATATGCAATTGCGGTTGTCTTGTCGAAATAGGTATATCCAGAAGCGATTTCGTGCCAGAACTGTCATATGGAACACATTTCTTCCTTGACCTTGATGTGGACAAGATCCTGTACCTTCCTGTATTCGAAGGAGAACCCGAAAATACCCTGAACCAGCAATGGCTTGATAATGCCCCCTTCGAAAGGGGCAAGCATCCTGCAGTAAGAATTTACAAGGGCTGTTTTTCAGCTTTTCTTGACGGAGAGAACGAAAAAGGACTGGTTCAGTTTTTGTAAGTGATGCTTTTTAAAGTTCCGGAGCTCTTAAGAACTCCGGAACTTTCTCAGAACTGCTAATAAATATCAGGGCCATATACCTTTGAAACGCATTGCTGCCACGATCCTGGATATTGCTCTAACATAAGCTGCTTTACGTGTGCTAATCTTGAAGTCTTCCTTGATCTTCCAGATCTCATGAAATGCCGTGGTCAATTTCTCATCTAACTTTTTCTGTACATCTTTTTCTGTCCAGTAATCACCTGTCCTTCCCTGTATCCACTCAAAACAGCTTACTGTAACCCCTCCAGAGTTTGCCAGAACATCAGGTATAACTTCAATATTTTTGTCGTTAAGAATGGCGTCTGCCTGAGGTGTTGTTGGTCCATTTGCAAGTTCGAGAACGATACAGGCCCTCATGTCTGAAGCATTACTCTCTGTAATAACACCTTCAAGTGCAGCAGGCACAACTATATCCACGTTAAGTTCAAGGAGCTCTTCATTTGTTATATCTTCGCCCCCGGAAAAACCTGCTATACTTCCTGTCTCAGTCTTGTGTTTTTTAACAGAACTGTGATCAAGTCCTCCCGGATTGTAAGTACCGCCTCTGCTGTCTGAAACGGCAACTACCTTAAGTCCCAGCTCTTCCGAAATAAGCTTGTGTCCATACCCTCCAACATTTCCAAACCCCTGTACGGCAACAGTAAGTTCTTTTCCCTCCAAACCATGTTTTTTCAGAGCCTCTCTCAAAATATAGGTACCGCCTCTTGAAGTAGCATCTCCTCTGCCCAGGGACCCTCCTGCTTCTACCGGTTTTCCTGTATAACAGGAAGGTTCACTTCTTCCATTTATCTTTTCGTAGGTATCCACGAACCAGGCCATCACCTGGGGATTTGTGTAGACATCAGGTGCAGGAATATCTATATCTGTACCAGTGAAACGAGCTATTGCCATGGCATAGCCTCGACTTAGCCGTTCGATCTCAGAGGGAGAAAGGTCCCTAATATTTACTGATATCCCTCCCTTCCCACCACCATAGGGAAGCTGCGCAGTTGCACATTTAACGGTCATCCACGACGAAAGGGCTATTACCTCTTCTCTGCTTACATTGGGATGATACCTGACTCCTCCCTTATACGGACCAAGAGCGTTATTATGGTGACTTCTCCATCCACGAACCACTTTTACCCCACCATCATCGAGTCTTAAAGGAATAGATACCTCAAGGACCTCCTTGGGGTTTTTCAGTATCTCAATATACTCATCTTCTACCGTAAGAAACGGAACCGCTTCATCCACCTGCTTTACAAACATTTCATGAGCATTCATATCTCTCTCCTCCTGTCTCCATAAGCTAATAGATGATTGATTCTTGCAGGTTGCCTGAAAAAGAATTGATTGAAGGCATAAGCAAGAAAATCCCCCTTCCTGTTAACTGAATACTATGGAAAAACGATCAAGTTTAAGATAGTGCTACAATAGCGCGTTGCCTCAATAACCCTATACTTTGTTATTATAAAACAGTTAAACGATTTTGCAACAATTTAAAAGACTGCAAGCAAAACCTCAGATTCAGGGAAATGTATTTTCTGATACAATATATTAGACTTATAATAAATGATCCTTTCTGGCCTTTCGAGATCTTATTTGCCAACTCTCTAAGAGAAGGAGAACCAAATGATCTATAACGAAGATGTGGTAAAAAGTTATTTTTCCTGGGATCCTCTGCAAGATGAGACCTTTGCCCCATTAATTTTCGGTAAGGGTTCTATCGGAGGAAAAGGCAGGTCTCTTCTTTTTGGAATAAAAAAATTGTGGGACTCTGATCCTGATCTGAAGGAGAAGGTAACATTTCCTCCATCAATTTTCTTTTCCACCGAGATCTACGATAATATTTTCAAACAGATAAAGCACCCTGAAAGGCTTCCATTTCGAGAACCTGAAACCATAGAGAAATACTTTTTTCACACAACTTTTCCCGATTACGCTGAAGAAGCTATAAGATCCTTTCTAAAAAAGATAAAGGATCCGATAATCGTGAGAAGCAGCAGCATACTTGAGGATTCCATCAAATATTCCTTTGCGGGAAAATATAGATCCACATTTCTGATAAATGATCAGGAAGACCTGGAAGAAAGAGTACAGGAAGTAATAAATGAAATAAAAAGAATTTATGCCCGCATATTCTTTCCAATAGCCATGGCGTACAAGGATAAACATGAATTGGGAGAGGATGCAATGGGAATTATTATAATGCGTGTCTCTGGCAAATGGAGAGGCAAATACTATTATCCTACCCTCGCAGGAGTCGGATTCTCAAAGTACTATCAGAGATGGACAACGAGGATCAACCCAGACGACGGCGTTATCCGTCTGGTTTTTGGAATGGGAACAACAAGCACCAAGAGAGGTTATGCCCGATCCTTCTCCCTGACAATGCCGACACTGAGACCCGAAGGTCAAAATCCCTACAAAATAATGAGGCACGCCCAGGAGCATTTCCAGGTAGTAGACAAAGAAAAGAGGGACCTGGTAACTGTTCATATCAAAAATATATGGAATGAAATTATTCCCTACCATAATAATTTCTTTGACTACGCCCAACTTTACACTTCAGACTCAGAGGGTGGATACTTTATGCGGGTCTGTAAGGCAAGAGCTATTCTTCCAAAAGATTCAAAGATATGTTTTACCTTTGAGGAATTCGCGAACAAATCTAAACATTTCTTTGCACGTATGAAAAAAATTCTTCGTGAGCTGGAAGAATCCATGGGAGTTCCTGCTGATATAGAATTCGCATATTATCCCACAGAAGACATTATTGAAATAGTTCAGGCAAGACCTCTCTGGATGAAGGAAAATACAGTTTCAGATAATATGCCTGACCTTACCTCGAAAAAGGTGATCCTTCAGGCCGACAAAATGGTAACTGACGGTATAAAAGAAAAAATCCCATATCTTGTTATGGTAGACCACAAACATTATGCCAAGACCAGAGACTGGTACCATATTGCCCGAAGTGTTGGAAAGGTCAACACACTTTTAATCAAGGAAAAATTCATCCTTGTCGCTCCGGGAAGAGTTGGATCCAGCAATCCTCTTCTGGGAGTTCCTGTCAGATATGATGAATTGACCAACTGTGTATGTATTGTGGAACTGGGAATTCCACAGGAAGGATTTATGCCAGAACTCTCCTTTGGTACCCATTTTTTTACGGACCTTGAAATTGACGGAATCCTTTACATGCCTGTTTACAAGGGAGAAAAGGACAATATTTTTGACGAGGATTTCTTTGATTCTTCAGATTACACTACTAATACCGATCCGGCAGTTAGAGTATATAGAGGATCTTTCTCTGTTTATTCTGACGGTGACAAAAACAGGGGAGTTGTCATAGCAGACTGAAGCTAATATAGAAGTAAAAAGCCGGGGCCTAAGGCCCCGGCTTTTTACTTCTATATTAGATGCAAAACCAGATTTAAAGGAATACCCCTCTCATCCTGTGAGCATCGGCTACCCTTTCGATGGCAACCATGAAAGCTGCCCTTCTCATTTTAATATCCCTGGCTTTGCTGTAATCCCAGACTCTCGAAAAATTATCACTCATGATACGAATTAATCTAGAATTATACTCTTCTATTGTCCAGAAGTAACCTCCAAGATCCTGGGCCCATTCAAAGTAGGATCCAATTACTCCACCGGCGTTAGCAAGGAAATCCGGAACAATTATTACACCTTTTGATGAAAGAATAGAATCCCCGTCTGCAGTTATAGGACCATTTGCAGCCTCAACAATATATTTTGCCTTTACTTTGTCTGCGTTGTCCTTTGTAATAACACCCTCAAGGGCAGCAGGAATGAATAGATCAACATCAAGATAAAGTATATCGTTGAGATCAAGTTTCTGGAGACCTTCCTGTTCAAAACCTTCAAGAAGCTTCTTGGGATGAACATTCTGTACATGGTTTACAGCCTTTTCAATATCAATGCCGTCTTTATGGTAATAGGTTCCTGTTATATCGCTTATGGCAACAACCTTGCAGCCTTCTTCAATAAATGTCAGTGCCGCATAGGTACCTACATTTCCAAATCCCTGAATGGCCACAGTCTGACCTGCAGGTTTAACACCAAGGGACTTGAAAAGCTCAAGACCACAGGTCGCAACTCCATATCCTGTCGCAGCAGTTCTTCCCTGTGAACCCCAGAGTGGTACAGGTTTTCCAGTGAAAATTGCTGGCTCAAGCCTGTTTCTCATCTTGCTGATGGTATCCATAAACCAGACCATCTCGGGACCACCTGTATTTACGTCAGGAGCAGGTATATCAGACCATGCTCCTACAAGAGGCTCAACCCTTGCAGCCCAGGTTCTGGATATCTTTTCTTTTTCCTTTTTGGAAAGCTCCATTGGCTCACAGCAAACTCCGCCTTTTCCTCCGCCGTAGGGAATACCCGCAAGAGAGCATTTCCAGGTCATCATCATTGCAAGAGCTTCACATTCCTCAAGGGAAACATTAGGATGGAATCTTACACCGCCCTTGGATGGACCAAGTGCTGTAGAATGCTGGACACGGAAACCGTCAAAGACCTTTATACTACCGTCGTCCATTTCTACCGGGATCGAAACTGAAAGCTGACGTTCCGATCTGCTGAGAATTTCAATGAGTCCGTCTTCAAGCCCCATTTCCTCGGCTGCACCGTAAAAATACTCAAGAGAATTGGAAAGAAAACCGTTGCTTGAAGTACGTTTTACTACTGACATAGACTAACACCTCCTGGAAAGTTGAAAATGGCCGTAGCCATCAGCAATACCCCCCCCTTTTTGCCCGAGGTATGCATGATTACTATATCACATCTTCACAAAAGGTTGTTACGGAGCAGTAAAAATGGGTCTTAGTACCTAATAACTGGCATACAATAGAAAATTATCTATAAATCAAAAATTTACAAATATTTTATCCTGAGAGATAAAACATATAAAAAAAGGGCCCTTCCCGGGCCCAGTAGTTTCGGAATCCTTTACTGCACTATTTTAAGAGATCTGGCCCAGGGAAACCCTCCAAGATCGATCTTAAGTTTATCGTCACTGAAGTTCATGTAAGATGGCACCCATACTGTAATCTCTCCGTCCTTAAGTGCATTGTATTCACTGGAAGGTGCAGGTCCGTCCTCAACGAGAACGGTCTTTACATTTCCACGTCATCCCGCAGATACAGTTTTCTCCAGAAGATGAAACTCTTTGCCCTTTTTCTTCATAAATTCAAGAGCCTTGTCACTGATTGAAAGTTTTAAATCACTCATTAAATTATAACCTCCCTGTTTTTAATAATTACGTTTAACATGAAGCAGAACCCTGAGGAAGGGCATTGACGGAAAAAACATAAATATTCCGGAGTAGGTCTGTGGCCTGAAGGCCCACATAATCATCTGAAAATTCCATACTTTCTGACATCCATAATATTATCTCCCTATTAGTCACGGAATAGAAGTTTCCTGTTCCCAGCTTGTCGATCCCAACGAGAACGGATCGTCTTGAGGTTCATCCAGAACCAATAACTCCATGGTAGAAATGAAATATTGTTCCTATGTGTAAAAGAACTTTTCTAGCTTTATCTGTTATTTTTATCTCTTTCTGCTTTAAGAGACCCACCTCTAATTAGCCCTGTTAATCTATACCAGTATAGGGTATATTATCCACATGTCAAGAAAAAGAAATGTAGTTATCATATCAGTTCCCTTTCTTTAAAGGTATGTGGGATCTTCGAAGAAACCTTAATTATCCAGTAGGGATTCCCATCCAAGAAAGGTAAGGATCATTTTGAAATCCCTTGACAGAGGAGCCCTGTAGACTTGTCCGGGAAATCTGGAAAATGGGCCGCCAGGAACGGGAAATTTCAGACTCCAGGAATGGAGCATTTGTCTTTTTACACCTTTATTTCTCCACTTATTGTTCAATTCAGGAATTCCGTATTTCATGTCACCCAGGAGAGGAAGAGCTGCCCAGGCAAGATGTACCCTTGCCTGATGAGCCCTTCCGGTAACTAACTCTATATCAACTATGGATATCTCTCCGTTTGTTGCAAGGAGTTCAAAACATGTTTTCGAAGGCTTACCTTTTTTATCTACGCTGACAATATTTGTATTTGGATCCTTTAACAAAGGTTCATCAATTATCCCCTTTGACGGTGCTCTGCCAGCGACTACTGCAAGGTAGTGTTTTTCAAGGAGGTTTTCTCTGAACATCTGCTGCAGTTCCCTTAAAGCGGATCCGTTCGTTGCTATCATCATCAGTCCACTGGTATTTCTATCCAGACGATTTACCGCTGCAGGCCGCATCCTTAAAGGGTTATTCAGTTCTTCAAAGAGACTCCAGGCACGTGTTACCACACTGTCCTCGTTCTTTCGTGATGACTGGGATAGAAGCCCCGCAGGTTTGTTTACAAAAAGGACATCTCTGTCCCTGTACACAACATCAAGAGAAGCCTTTGCTTTAGCTGGAACATCCACAGAAGGGGGATCCCATGGAACGTATATAGTGTCATCTCTGACAAGCCTGTAATCACAACCTGCCTTCCTGCCGTTCACCCTGACCCTGCTCTTTCTTATGGCCTTCATGAGTTCTCCAGAACTCAGCCTTGGCCAGATAGAGTGAAGGGTCTTGTCCAGTCTTCTGTTCTCATGGTCTTTCGTAACTGCAAATTCAAAGGACATTACTGTCCTCCGTCGACATTGTTCTCGGGATCTCTTGCTGCCTCATCAATACTGTTCCAGTTCCAGAATCTTCGACCTGTAGAATTATTGAATTCGGATATATCCTGACCTTTATCAAGATTTTCTATGGAATTCTTATAGCAGAAAAGCTTAAAATCAAGCTCGTCTGCTGAAGAAATAATCATAGCCTCAAGGGTTGCAGGAAGAACAGGAGATCCATATTCCTTGCAACCGTGATGACTCAGAAGAATATGCCCAAGATGGAGGAAAACGGTTTCATCAAGACCAAAATCCTTTGCCAAAGACGCCAGTTTAGCATAACCAAGGGCTATATGGTCATGAATAAAACCCGGTACAGCTATGCCTGGAGCAGGATTTAGCTTGTAGGCGTCTATCTTGCCCAGGTCATGCAAAAGAGCACCTCCAATTACATAATTCAGTTCAACGCGATAATCACCATCGAGGTAGGTTTCAGCAATTGCCTTTGCTGAAGAGCTTACCCTGACAGTATGTTCCAGTAGTCCGTGAACATAGGCATGATGGTGGGCAACTGCTGCCGGAGCCACTTTGAAGACTTTGTAAAGGTCCCCAGAAAAAACATACTCCAGAAAATCATGGATCTGGCCTGAACAAGCCTGAACAAGATCATCAAAACTACTTTCCAGCTCTTCCAGCGGAATCGGTGATTTCTGGACAAATTCGTGAGGAGGATATTCCTCCTGGTGCAAGTAATAAATAGCATTAAAGTTATATTGAGGCTGTCCTCGAAATTCAACAACCTGCCCCTGAACTCCGACAGTTCTGCCCTCGATCTCTAAAATCATGTCATCTTCAAGAACCTTGTCTTTTACACCTGGATCCTGCCTGTCCAGCCATTGGGCATTGGACCATACTTTCCCTTCTATCTGCCCCTGTTCATCCATAAGAGCAAGATCCCAGAATGTCTTGCCATTCTTGTCCTTACGACTGTTGATCCTTGATACCACTCCCCATAACTTGAATTTTCCCTGGAGAGCGAGCTTTTTTACATCTCCTGTCTTTAAATAACCAGCTGAAGACACGTAATCACCTCTTTAAAATTTCCACCCTGAGGGCTATTCCCAGTTTTTTACAGACTAACAATACAAGGAAAACATTTCTTGGCAAGTAGAAATTATAATACGAATATTCAAACATGTTTATTACTCAAACCTTAAAAACCGATTTTATGCTATCATTTTTTGTGAAACATTATTTTTACATGGGGGGTTTTTTTAAATGGAATTTTCCGAAAGAATTAAGACCATGCAGGCATCACCTATCAGAAAGCTTATACCCTACGCTGACGCTGCAAAAGAAAAGGGCAAAACTGTGTTTCACCTTAATATTGGACAGCCCGATATCGTGACACCTCCGGGTTTTCTTGAAGCAATACGCAATTTTTCCCAGGAAGTAATAGCTTATTCAAACTCTCAGGGCAACAAAGAACTCATTGACGCAATACGCAATTACTACAAAAGCTATGACATGGATTTCGAGAAGGAACATGTTATTGTTACTAACGGAGGTAGCGAAGCACTGCTTTTCTCAATGATGGCCATCTGTGACCCCGGAGATGAAGTAATGATCCCTGAACCCTTTTACGCCAATTATAACGCCTTCGCCTCATCAATAAACGTAAAGATCGCTCCAATAACCACCAAAGCAGAAGAAGGCTTTCATCTTCCACCAAAAGAGGAAATCAAAAAGCTTATTAAACCAGACACAAAGGCAATACTGCTCTCCAATCCCGGCAATCCAACAGGCGTAATTTACACAACTGACGAAATGAACATGATAGCAGATCTGGCTCTTGAAAACGATCTTTACATAATTACAGATGAAGTTTACAGAGAATTTGTATATGATGATCTTGAATATACAAGCTTCGGCCACCTGGAAAGAGTCCAGGACAGGGTAATTATTATCGATTCTGTCTCCAAGAGATACAGTGCATGTGGAGCACGTATAGGATGTATCGTTTCCAAAAATTCTGACCTCATGGCCCAGATAATGAAACTTGCCCAGGGAAGGCTTTGTGTACCGACACTGGAGCAGGTTGGAGCCACTGCGCTTTACAACACTCCTGTTTCATATTTGAAAGACGTGAACAAGGAATACCAGAAAAGAAGGGATATTCTGTATTCCAAACTCAAAGAAATGCCCGGCGTTATATGCGATGAACCAAAAGGAGCCTTTTATGTAGTAGCCAAACTGCCAGTTGATGATGCAGAAAAGTTCGTCGTCTGGATGCTCAAGGAATTCGACGTCGATAACGAAACCGTTATGATGGCACCCGCCCAGGGATTCTACGCTTCCGAAGGGCTTGGCAAAAACGAGGCAAGGTTAGCCTACGTACTGAAAGAAGACAATCTCAAGAAGGCAATGGATATTCTCAAAGCCGGACTGGAAGCCTATCCTGGTAAGGTGGAGGCAGCAACCACTTCAGTCTGATCTGAAATTATCTCAGGATTCAAAGGGCTGGTATTGCTTACCAGCCCTTTTTTATTCCATTATTTGCCAAGGGAACCTATTTTCGAGTAGACTTTATTCGCAGAATTTTATTTCTCCTATCGTTATCAAGAAAGAAGGTCCATAAATATGCCCCTAAAAGTCAAGGAAGCACTACCAAAGGACGTGGGAAGATGTATCGCAAGGCTCGATCCTGTTGATATGACGCGATACGGCATCAAGGAAGGACAGATCATCGAGATAGAAGGAAAGAACAGGACTCCTGCCCGTGTCCTTGCATGTGAATCAAGTGACAAAGGTGGCAGGACCATTCAGATCGACGGCATTATCCGAGACAATGCTGGCGTAGGTCTGGATGAATTCGTAACTGTAAACAAGATCACCTACTCTTTCGCCGAAAGTGTTTCACTAAGACCTATGACTACCATTTCACTCCTGGAAAAAGAAAAGGACGCTGAATACATTGCCTCACTCCTCGAAGGAATGCCCGTAACAAAAAATGACCGCGTAAGACTGACACTTTTCGGGACAAGAACATGCGACTTCAAAGTTGTCAGTGCCCAGCCTCCAGGAGTAGTAGTTATCAACAAAAGCACCTATATTGCCCTCGAGAAAAAGACAGCCGGGCCAAATAAACTGGAATGTATATCTTATGAAGATATTGGAGGACTTGGAGACCAGATACAGCGAGTTAGAGAAATGATAGAACTTCCCCTTCGTTTTCCCCAGGTCTTTGACAGACTTGGAGTAGAACCTCCCAAAGGAGTTCTCCTCTATGGACCTCCAGGAACAGGTAAAACTGTTATTGCACGTGCTGTAGCTAATGAAACAGACGTTTACTTCACTCATATATCAGGCCCAGAAATAATAGGCAAATTCTACGGGGAGAGCGAGGAGAGGCTTCGAAAGGTCTTTGAGGAAGCCCAGTCTCACGCCCCGGCTATTATTTTCATAGATGAAATTGACGCCATTGCCCCCAAGAGGGAGGAAATGGGAGGAGAAAAACAGGTCGAAAGAAGGGTCGTAGCCCAGCTACTTGCATTAATGGACGGTCTTGAGTCCAGAGGACAGCTGGTAGTAATAGGAGCAACAAATATACCAAATACACTGGACCCTGCTCTTAGAAGACCTGGCAGATTTGACAGGGAGATCGCTGTACCTATTCCAGATCGAAAAGGAAGAATGGAAATTCTCCAGATACATACCAGAGGAATGCCTCTTTCAGAAGATGTAAATCTTGAAAAGATTTCCGAAATAACCCACGGTTTTGTAGGTGCAGACCTTGAAGCCTTGACAAAGGAGGCAGCAATGTCCACATTGAGAAAGCTGCTTCCGGAAATAAACTTCGAAATGGCAGATATCCCCTTTGAAAACCTCCTCGACATGAAGGTGAATATGGGTAACTTTATGGAAGCCCTTAAAGAGGTCGAACCTTCCGCAATAAGGGAGGTTTTTGTTGAGATCCCCAACGTAACATGGGACGAAGTTGGAGGACTTGAAGACATTAAAGAACAGCTGAAAGAAGCAGTGGAGTGGCCACTGAAATATGAAGATGCTTTTACAGAGTTCAAGGTTCAACCTCCCGTAGGAATACTGATCCATGGTCCAAGCGGAACAGGAAAAACTCTTATAGCAAAGGCATTGGCAAATGAAAGCGGTGTCAACTTTATTTCTGTAAAAGGTCCTTCTCTGATGTCAAAATACGTTGGTGAAAGCGAACGGGCTATCAGAGAAGTATTCAAAACTGCCAAGCAGGCCGCTCCAACAATTCTTTATTTTGACGAACTTGAATCACTGGTTCCAGTAAGAGGTAAAGAGACAGGTTCGGGATCGGCTTTCACTGAAAGAGTTATAAGCCAGTTTCTTGCTGAGATGAGCAGTATAGAAGAACTTAAAGGAGTAGTCGTTCTGGCAACTACGAACAGGATAGATCTTATTGACCCTTCTCTTTTGAGCAGTGGAAGATTTGATCTTATTCTTGAGGTTAAGCTTCCCGATATAGCAACGAGAAAACAGATCTTTGATATTCATCTTAAGGGAAAACCTCTGGCTAACGACATTAGAACCACGGATCTTGCTAAAATGACAGAAGGAATGGACGGAGCAGATATAAACTATATATGCAGGAAGGTATCAATGATGGCAATAAGGGATTATATCCGTTCCGGCAAGTCAAAAACTCCGGAGATCCAGTGGAGACATTTCGAAACAGCCTTCGATATATTCAAGAAACGAAAATTTCGCCACGGACAGACAGGGCCGGTTTCCTGAAACCGGCACCTGCCTTTTTTACTTTACTCAATCTGAGTAAAGTTTTTTGTAAACCTCGAAATTTGCAATTACTTTTTTGACGTACTCTGATGTCTCCTCAAAAGGTATGGCTTCCATAAACTCTATCCCCGAGATCTCACCCATCCTTTTTACCCATTTTGACAGATTACCAGAACCTGCATTATAGGCGGCGAGGATGTGGTGAAGTTCTTCCAGTCTGCCTGAAAGCCAGGATAGATGTGAAGAACCCAAGAGAACGTTGTCCCCGGGGTTAAATTCTGTGTAATCCGACATTCCGAGTCTTGTAGCTTCATCATTTGCTGTCGGAGGCATAAGCTGCATTAGCCCCCTTGCCCCAGCTGAACTTACCGCAGAAGAGTTAAAAGCAGATTCTTTTCTCATAACAGACCATATAAGCAAAGGATCGATCCCGGTTTCTGAGGATGCTTCCAGCACTTCATCAAAATAGGGTCTCGGATACAGCATCTCCATGTAATATCTGGGAAAACCTTTATCAGCAGCTGCAAATCTGTCCTTGAGGGAAAGGGCCGCTGCATAGGCCGCATAATAATCTCCGAACCACTCCGAAATCTCTGCATATCGAAGCTTCGCCCCGTCAGTATCAGCCCTTGATAATTCAATTCTTGCATAAGGCATGAAACCCCACTTCTCCAGCTCTGATATTTCGTATCCTTCAGGTCGGTAATCAGAATCATTTATTACAAGAGATTCCGGTGAATAAAGGATAGAATAATGATTTAATGGATAGTCAGAGACAAGAGAGTTTAAATATTTTTCCCCTTCCTCATTATTGCCACTGTTCCTGCAGGCAATTCCAGTCCAGAAAAGGAAACGGCTCCTCCATTTTTCTGCGAAGTCCCTTGAAAGGGAAGCTTCCCAGGTCTCGAGGGCTTTAGTTTTCTTCCCCTCCATCCAGAAAGACCACCCTTTTTCCCACAAAACAGAGGCGCTGAAATCACTGTTGGGAAACTCCTCCACAAGCAGATCTTCATATTTCTTCCCTTCCCCACCTTCAAAACATTTCGAGAGGTAAAAAAGTGAAGCAGCTCTTTGATCTCCGGTAGTACTTTCTGAAAGGTATCCCAGTAGTTCTGCAACCAGACTGGGATATCGATTACGGTAATATGCGATCCTTCTGACTGATGCAGAAGCATACCATCCCTTCGACATGCCGCCCTTTGCCCAAATCCTCAAGGCATCCTCATATCTGGCCTGTCTGGCAAGGGCAAGTCCGTGGTAATAGCTACTTTTAGCAAATTGTGGGATATCAGCCGATACTACGGAAAAGAACTCTGTAGCCTTTAACCATTCATCCTTCATATAAAAGTACATTCCTGCATGATAAGGAAAAGAAGCAGGTTTCTCTCCATCAAACCCTGAAGCGAAGGTGAATGCTTTTTCATTGTCAGGTTCCATTTCAAGCAGTTCCAGGCAATTATTGATATCTGCCTTTTCTTTCTCAACCAGTCCCTGAAGAGCTTTTTTTCTTTGATCACTTGTTATCGCATTTTCCAGCATTTTTGAATACCACCTGGCCTTTTCATCTTCCTGGCTTAATCTGACAAGAGAATAAGCTACATAGTATGAAAGATCATCAGGTGCATATTTCATAAAATCCTCAGCCTTTTCTCTGGCAAGTCCGCTTTGGCCTGTCCTTTCGTAACCAAGAACTATCAGCATATCCTGATAAGCTTTCAATTCTTCTGGAAGAGAGTCCCTGTTGTTCAGAAGAAGTGGCAGAGAATCTGACCATCTGCCCTGGAGCCACAGGGCATTGGTTGCAAGAGATATATCCCTGGGAGAAAGTTCCTTCAGGTCATTCGAGACTATCCTGTCTATTTCACTCCACTGCCTCGCCATGAACAGACCTTCCATATCATAGGCACAAACCTTTTCAAAGGAACAAAAAATTAAACCTGACAATACGATCATAAAAAGAACTTTTTTCAACGGAGAACACCTCTCAGTTTTTTCAGAACTTTAGCTGTGGGAACTGCCACTTCAGTTACCTCTGAATATATAAGTAAAAATCCAGGATTTTTTAACGCTTTTCTTTATTGAAATAAAAACAAAACTGCCCAGGGCAAGACCGAAAATGTTCGCCATCATGTCCGCAAATGAGAAAGATCTTCCAGGCAGATAGTACTGTACGGACTCAATTAACACTCCTGATAAAAACATGAACAGACACCCTGCTGCAATTATCCAGTTTTTTCTGGCTGAATAAGCCCACAGTACAGCGAGTACAAAATAGTAACCAGCATGATAGACTTTGTCCACATTGGGGAAAAAAACCACACTGCCATCCAGATCGGAAACGGAAAGGTACAAAAGCAATACATACAGGAAAAACCATAGAGCAAGGGAAAAGAATCTTAATATAATATCCATTATACCTACTCTTTCCATTCTTCTCTTAAACAACCTGAAAAAGATCATTTCCTTTTACAATCCCTTCTGTTCATTTCTTTGAAATAAATATCCCAGGTGGGAAGTCCCTCCCATCAAGGGAACCTTTATTCCTTTAAGGGTTGCTTCAACAATGGTTATACTGCAATTTTCTACCTGGAATTTCCAGAAATTCTCCAGAGAACACCCCAGTAAATGACACAGGAGAACCTTTAAAACAGCATCATGACAGACAACAACGGCATTATTTAAACTGTTCTGCCTGATAAAGTTAAAACCTTTTATCACTCTTTCTTTTACATTATATAGGTTTTCTCCTCCTGGCATAGTTACTGTATGTGGTGAAAAATGCCATTTATCCAACATCCCAGACCATTTCTGTTCTATCTGTTCACAATTTCTACCTTCCCATTCACCATGATCAATTTCAGTCAGGTCTCTTTCTATCTTAATTCCGGACCCATGGTTCTTACCTATTATCCGGGCTGTCTCCTCTGCTCTGGAAAGGTCGCTGCTCCAGATAGAATGAATTTTAACCGAAGCAAGAGCTTCAGCCGCAAGTTCAGCCTGTCTCCTCCCTTTCTGGTTAAGAGGAATATCCATACGGCCCTGAAACCTTCCTTCTTTGTTCCATTCTGTTTCACCATGTCTCAACATAAATAATCTCATCAGAAATCCCGCCTTAGGTCAACTTCTTTTATCCATACAAGGTCTGCATCATTTACAAGCTTATCTGCAACTTTTTCAGGAACATCATCATCTATCTGCATAACTCCCAGCGCCAGACCGCTTCCATTCTTTCTCCCAAGAGCAAAATTGGCAATGTTAACTCTGGAGGCTCCGAGGACACTTCCGATCTTTCCTATAACACCCGGCCTGTCGTGATTATGAAAAAGCAATAAAACGTGTTCCGGTACAAAATCCACGACATATCCGTTTATAGAAATGATCCTCTGTTTTCCCTCCTCCGTGACCGTTGCCTTCAGCCTTACTTTTTCCCTCTTTCCCTGGATATTAATGTCGAGGAGGTTGTTGTAGGTTTTGGATTCTCCCCTGGTCTCCTCGATCTTTAATCCTCTCTCGATAGCTACGAGAGGAGCCGACATATAGGTAAGTTCTTCTCCATGGGAGAACTCCAGAAGACCCTTCAGGGCCGCAATTGAAAAAGGGGATAACTTGTAGGGAAGTTCAAAACAGACAGGTTCACTTCCCTGGTTAAAAGCCGGACCCATCATTGATATGGATATCTTCATTACAGGTTCCTCCAGGAGGTGGGCTGCGATAAATGCCTCTTTTCTTGCAAGGGAAAGATACTGCTTTTCTTCGTTCTCAAGAAGGTTTTCCATAAAAGGTAAATTTACAGCATGCTGGCAGCTATTGTTTTCAAGAACAGAAAGCATGTTCTCCACAGCTATCATTGCCACTGAACTCTGGGCTTCAAAAGTATTTGCTCCAAGATGGGGTGTCAAAACGACTTTGTCTGAAATATCCTCAGCAAAAAGGGGATGATCGGAAACTTCGGGGGGCTCCTTTTCATATACATCAAAAGCTGCTCCTCCAAGCCTTCCTTCCCTGATGGCCTGTGCACATGCTTCTACATCGACCAGTTCCCCCCTCGCACAGTTGATCAAAAAGGCTCCTTTTCTGCATGCCCTGAGTTCTTTTTCAGAAACCATCTTTTTTGTCTCCTCCGTTACAGGCACATGAAGAGTTATTATATCTGCCCTTGCCAAAGCTCCTTCGAGGTCACACACAGTTTCAGCGTGGGCTTTTTCTGCTTTTTCTTCAGGAATATATGGATCATAACTTAAAAGTTCCATACCAAAGGAACGTGCCCTCCTCGCAACTTCGGTACCGATTCTTCCCAGGCCGATTATTAGAAGGGTCTTCCCTTTGAGCTGATATCCAGTGAACTTTGACCTCTTCCATTCTCCTCTTTTTAATGAATTAAATGCTCCATTAATATTCCTTATTAGAGCAAGCATAAGAGCCATTGTCTGATCTGCTGCAGATAAGGTATTACCAGTTGGAGCATTTATTACAATAATTCCCCTCTTGCTTGCCTCGAAAAGATCAATATTGTCAACGCCAACTCCTGCACGTGCTACCACCTTTAGTCTCTCTGCTCTTGAAAGAAGTTCTGCATCAACAGCAGTTCCACTTCTTGTAACCAGTCCATCCATCTCTCCAATCAGCTCAAGAAGTTCATTTCGTTCAATATCCGGCCTGTCAAAAAGCTGAATATTGCTGTTATTTGCGAGATTATCGATGCCTTTCTGGTGTATATGGTCCGAGATCATAACATTCCACATTTTTAAAATTCTCCTCCATTCCATCTTTTCCACGCTACCCTGATGAAATCAGTATCGGGATGATAGCCAGTAAGATCAAGGCTTCCGTAGACACTGCCCAGAAGAAGAGCCAGATCTGGCCAAGCCGTATCAGCATAGTGAGCAAAACGCAAAATACTGTTTTTCATCCTTCCCTGCCCTCCACCGACAACTACACCCATTTCAGCAAGGTTCTTCCTTACACTCTCGGCGTACCCGTCAAAGATTACTGCCGAAACTCCAGGGGAACGAACTTCACTATCCCTTACAAAAGGAGCCATACCCATTTTTGACGTTCCCTCAATGAAAGAAGCAGCAAATCGTATCCTGGAGGCAAACCAGTTTTCAAGTCCATTGTCCAGGATAAAACCCAGAGATCTGTTCAGGGTTTTCAGGAGAGAAACCGGTGGAGTAAAAGGATTTTGAGGTCTCTCTTTTTCAAGATATTTCCTGTGTAGTTTCAGATCGAAATAGTAACAGGGTTTTCTTTCCTTTTTACTTTCAAGTAAGTCCCATCCTCTATCTGAAAGCCATACAAGCCCCAGACCCGGAGGAGTCATAAGTCCTTTCTGCGAGCATGATGCAAAACCATCTATGCCAAGGTCTTCCGGAAAACAGGGAGTTGATCCAAGTGAGCTTACTGCATCTACCAGCACTAAAGGCCCATCGTCCGGAATTGCCTCAATAACAGTCTTCAAGGGATTAAGCACTCCTGTTGAGGTCTCATTATGGGTCAGAAGAACCACTGAGATCCCCGGATCTTTGACCACGGCATTGGCTACAGATCCTGCTTCTATTGCTCTTCCCGGTTCAATATCCAGAGGTATTATCTCTGCTTCTGTTCGTCCTGCAATCTCCCTGAAACGCTCACCGAATTGTCCGCACGAGACAGATAACACCCTGTCTTCTGCTGTTATAAAATTATTTACCAGGGCCTCAAGGGCTCCTGTTCCCGATGAAGGGAAGATTATTACCGGACCTTCTGTTTTAAGAAGAGACCTCAGCTTGCTTTGAATTAATTCCATCAATTCAAAGAAGACCTCCTCTCTGTGGCTTATCATTTCTCTCTCATCCATGCTTGCAAAAGCTGAAGGAACCGGTACTGGACCAGGTGTAAAAAGATATCTGTTCATACACTATGACCTCCCATAATAAAGAAGAGGCCGGATTCTATCCGGCCTCTTCTTTATTGTATTGTTATAAAGTATTTATCTAACTCGGAGAAGGATCTGCTGGCCGGCCACATAACACCCACTCCTGCCGCTTGAGGAAGCGGAGGAAACTGAAGATGACCAACTGGATGAAGTAACTGAAACAACTACAGAGTCTGGGTAATTCATTATAATCTCCCAAATTTATATTTTGGATACTTTATACCATCATGACGCAGGGATTTCAAGCTTAATATTAATTTCCATGTTTTTACCTATGACACTTTTCGTGAGAAATGATAGCATTTAATCAGAAACTGAACAAAAAAGGAGGTATACCAAATGAGATTTTATAAAATAAAAATCCTGGTCTCCATAATAACGATATTTCTTCTTTCATCTGCTGCAGTAGCCCAGATCACTCCGGCACAGCTTGACAAGGTCTGGAATAATGTTGCTCACACGGCAAACCTCGCTCATGCCCCTGGAGTAGAGATCGAAAAAGAAAAAGTACCAAATGCCTGGGTATCCTTCAAGGCTGATCAATATTCTGTACATATAACTTCCGGGATGATGAAACTTCTCGACAACGAGGACGAACTCGCTGGGATCCTTGCCCATGAAACAGGACACATAAAACTGGGACACTACAGGCAAAGCATGGGTAGAGGTATTTTATGGTCACTCCTTTATGGAGCTTTCGGTGATTCTGGAGACCGCCTTGATCCTGTAGCTATAGGACTTTCCCTTGCAGAATCAGGTTTCAGCAGGCAGCAGGAAGTTGCTGCTGACGATTACGGGATAGAACTGGCAGCAAAAGCAGGTTACAAATCCTGGGGACTTGTAAAAGCACTTGAAAAGATGAAGGAAGCCGGTTTCGAAACAAGCCCAAGCGGATTCAACTCACATCCACCGACAGAAAGACGCCTTTACCATGTCCGACAAACTGCATCCAGATTTGCTTCTAATTAAATGTATCCTGTATACGATTCGATATCCCCTTTTTTGAAATTCTTCTGGTGATATAATTGAAATGAAATATTTTCAATTATATATACCTAAAGAGTTTTGTATGTATTTTTCAGACAATTCAGCTTCCGTCTTTGATTTGGAAGTTGAAAATATGGGGAGGCGATTTTTTTGAACAAGATGTGGGAAGAAAATTACAGTTCAGCAACTAACAACCTGAGACCTTCACCTATAAGGGAGATTCTTTCGGTAATCAAGCAACCGGGCATGATTTCCTTTGCGGGGGGAATGCCCGCACCGGAAATTTTCCCTATCGACAAATTCTACGAAGGTGCACATTTACTTAAAGACGACGGCCAGAATCTTCTTCAGTATGGTACCACCGAAGGTTATCCTCCACTTAAGGAATTCCTTGCAAAATGGACCGCCCCGAGAATGGGCAGAGAAATCTCACAGGAAGAAATGCTTATAACCACTGGTTCCCAGCAGGGACTTGACCTGTTCTCCTGGGCTATGCTGGACAAAGGTGACACTGTCATCACCGAGGATCCTACATATCTCGCGGCACTGACAGCTTTCTATAATCACGGTGCGAACTTCATCGGAGTACCAGTGGACAGGGAGGGAATGCAGGTAGATCTTCTTCCGGAACTTATTGAAAATGCCAGGAAAGAAGGCAAAAAGGTCAAGTTCATATACACTATAGTCAATTTCCACAATCCTGCAGGTTCCACGTTGAGCATCGAGAGAAGAAAAAAACTCATTGATATTTCACAGAAATACAACATCCCCATTTTTGAGGACGACCCCTATGGCTACGTAAGATACGACGGCGAACATCTACCGTCCCTTTTCTCGTATGACAAATCCGGGGCAGTAGTATACGCTGGTTCTTTTTCAAAGATTCTTTCTCCTGGCTCAAGAGTTGGATGGCTAACAGGATCAAAAGAGATCATTCGCAAAATAACCATCTTCAAACAGGCGACAGACCTCTGTTCGAGTACAATGACACAGGCTCTGGTTGCTGAATACTGCAAAAATGGACATCTTGACGGACATCTGCCCGTAATTATTGACAATTACAGGATCAAAAGAGACGCCATGGATGAAAGCTTCAAAAAACACCTTGCCCCAAGGGGTGTAACATGGACCAAACCAGAAGGGGGCTTCTTCTACTGGCTGAATTTCCCGAACCTGAACACTACGGATCTCTTCAATAGGGCAATAGACAAGAAAGTTGCCTTCGTAACTGGAGATCCTTTCTGTGTGAATGAAGGAGCAGGCAAGCACAACGCAAGGTTCTGCTTCACTTTCCCAACCCCCGAGATCATTGAAGAGGGAGTAAAACGGGTTGCAGAAGCAATTGATGAACTTACCATAAAGACAAAGGCATAAACTGGAAAAGAATACTTTACAGGTGGGAGCTCTATGAGCTCCCCCTTTTTATTGCCTGGAGGTGTTATATACTATGTCAATTAATTTAGGGAAGCTCTTCAGTGAAGCTGCAGCTAAACAGAAAGCCTCACCTATAAGGGAAATGATGAGTTCTGCGAAAAAACCCGGAATGATTTCTTTTGCCGGAGGAATGCCTGACCCGGACATTTTCCCTCTTGATCTTTTTGCGGAATGTTCGGATATAATCAGGACTGACGGCAAGACCATCCTGCAGTACGGAACAACAGACGGATACCCTCCTCTAAAGGAATTCATATCACAGTGGACAGCTCCAAGAATGGGAAAGACTGTAAGAGACGAAGAATTGCTCGTTACCTCAGGATCAATACAGGTAGCAGACCTGCTGAACCTCTCTGTTGTAGAAAAAGGAGACTACATAATAACAGAGTCTCCCACTTTTCTGGGAACAATTCTGGACATGTACAATCACGGTGCCAATCTCTGCGGAATACCCTGTGACAATGAAGGCATGATAGTAGACCAGATACCTGGAGAAATTGAAAAGATCCGTTCTTCAGGAAATGAAGTAAAGTACATCTACACTATACCTAATTTCCAGAATCCTGTCGGATGTACCCTGTCCCTTGAAAGAAGAAAAAAACTCCTCGAAATAGCCAGAAATTACAACCTTCTTATACTGGAAGATGATCCTTACGCATATATCAGATTTGACGGAGAGGACCTTCCAACCCTTTACTCTATGGACACAGAGGATAGTGTTATCTTTGCCGGTTCCTTCTCAAAGGTCCTCGCTCCTGGCGTCAGGGTCGGATGGTGTGCAGGACCACAGGAGATCCTGAGAAAAATGACGGTATTCAAACAGGGAGTGGATACCTCAACAAGCATTCTTGCCCAGGGACTTGTCTACGAATATTGCAGAAAAGGACACCTTGAGAAAAGACTCCCCTCTATAATAGACCATTACAGAGTCAAAAGGGATGTAATGGAAAAAGCCTTCCAGCAATTCCTTCCAACTGACTCAGTAAATTACACAAAACCACAGGGAGGTTTCTTCTACTGGCTGGAAACCCCTGAAATTCTGACTGACGATCTCTTTGAAAAGGCTGTGGAAAAAAATATCCTTTTTGTGAAGGGTGAACCCTTCTTTCCAAACGAAGGAGGGAAACATGAGTTCAGAATGTGCTTTTCTTTCCCATCGGTTGAAATGATCAATGAAGGAGTAAGAAATCTTGGAACTGCAATGAAGGAGCTTTTATAAAGATACCTTATAGTTTTCTGGACAACATGAATATTCAGGATACCTTTTTCCAGGGAGACTGCAACTATTGGTCTCCCTTTTTGTTTGAATGATGATCATACTTACCCAACAACTTTGTAATCCATAGACTGGAGTTCCCGGGTAATGCTATAATTATCAAACTGTCAAAATAATGAATTAAACTGTAAGGGAGAATGTCTATGTTCGAAGATACCATTGCTGCCATTTCTACTGCCTGGGGCGAAGCAGGGATTGCAATTGTAAGGCTTTCGGGACCTGAGGCTATAACTATTGCAGAACAGGTTTTCGAAGGATTAGTACCTTTGTCCCAGACACCTCCCCGTTACATGAGAAACGGTTTTATAAAGGATCCGGGCGGCAACTCCCTGGACAAGGTTCTTGCTGTATGGTTCAGGGCTCCCAAAAGTTACACAGGAGAGGATGTGGCAGAGATCCACTGTCACGGAGGTACTCTCATAGCACAACGCTGCCTGGAGCTGTTGCTCTGTGCAGGTGCAAGACATGCTGAACCTGGAGAATTTACCAAAAGGGCTTTTCTTAACGAACGAATAGATCTTTCTCAGGCAGAGGCAGTTATCGGTCTTATAAGGTCAAAGAGTGAAGAGGCTCTCAGGTCAGCCGCAAGAACCCTGAAGGGAGAACTGTCCGATTTCGTAAAGTCCAACTACGAAGAGATTTTAAACATCTCTGCTAAACTGGAAGTTGGCCTCGATTTTCCTGAAGAAGACATCCCTTACGTTGAAAATGAAGAAGTCTTTTCTGGTATTTTTGCGGTAAAACAGAGTATGGAAGATCTTCTTGACCGCTGCCAGACCGGCCTTCTCATAAGTGAGGGAATAAGAGTCGCCCTTATCGGCAGACCCAACGTTGGAAAATCTTCACTGCTTAATTCCTTTCTTCGGGAAGCAAGAGCCATAGTTACCTCCATACCGGGGACAACAAGAGATGTTATAGAAGAAGTAATTACTTACAGGGGAGTTCCACTGAGAATTGTGGATACAGCGGGAATCGGTACTCCATCAGACGAGGTAGAGGCCATAGGAGTTGAAAGGGCAGAAAAAGAAATGACCAGGGCCGAAGTCAGACTTTGGGTTATAGACGGCAGCGAAAAACTATCAGCTGACGACCACAGGCTGGCGGAAAAGATCTCAGACCTGAGCCATATCATAGTAATAAACAAGGCAGATCTGCCCCTCGTCGTAACAGAGGAAGACATAAGAGAACTCCTTCCAATCAGCCAGGTATTTATAATATCCGCCAAAGAGAATATGGGCATCGATAAGATCAAGGACGAAATAGTCTCCACGGTTGCAGGATCAGGCAGCCTTGACGCAGGACTTAACGCTACGTCAAGGCAGATTAATGAAATATCGGGTACGCTGTCGTCTCTCAAAGATGCCCTTGAGGCTCTCGAAG
>Ga0102929_1000117_pt1 | contig 41565 bp, 35 predicted proteins | sample SalPonR1_B_D2_MG_FD_78510 | JGI IMG/M metagenome (GOLD analysis project Ga0102929, IMG submission 78510) | Salt pond soil microbial communities from South San Francisco under conditions of wetland restoration - Salt Pond MetaG R1_B_D2_MG | ecosystem: Environmental > Aquatic > Marine > Intertidal... | reverse complement strand
GTGGTACGCAAGGAGGTCATCGTCGGCCTGGTGAACGGCATCGGTATCGCCGTCACCTGCGGGCTCGGCGTGTGGTTCTGGAGCCAGTCGGCCGGGCTCGTGGTCGTCATCTTCTCCTCGATGATTCTGGCGATGGTGGCCGCCGGCTTCGCGGGCGCGCTGATTCCGATCCTGCTGACCCGACTCGGCCAGGATCCGGCCACCTCGTCCTCCATCGTTCTGACCACCGTCACCGATATCGCCGGCTTCTTCTCTTTCCTCGGCATAGCGACACTGATGATGCAGTTTCTCTGACGGGGCAGACGCGTTCCGCCACGAAAAAGCCCGCTCTATGGCGGGCTTTCGAGGGCATCTCCGGTGCTACCGGAAATACCGGAATCTGGCTCCCCGGGCCGGACTCGAACCAGCGACCAATTGATTAACAGTCAACCGCTCTACCAACTGAGCTACCGGGGAATGGCAGGACGCTGCGGCGTGGCGCAGCAGGCCGGGAATTCTGGGGGAGCGGGGAATCCAAGTCAAGCGAGAGCGTCGCGCCCGCCGAGGGCCGATTCAAGCCGCCCGAGCGCGTCGTGCAGCGTGTCCAGCCCGCAGGCGAACGACAGCCGGAAGTGCCCCGCCGTGCCGAAGGCGGAGCCGGGCACCACGGCCACGCCGGCCTCGTTCAGGAGCATGTGGCAGAGATCGGTGTCGTCGGCCAGCCCGAGCCGCCGGATGACCCCCCGGGCGTCGGCGAACGCATAGAAGGTACCTTCCCCCGGCCGGCAGGTGACGCCGTCGATCGCGTTCAGGGCATCGACCACGAAGTCGTGGCGCTGGCGGAAGGCGCGGGTCATCTCCGTCACGCAGGACTGGTCGCCCGTGAGCGCCGCGAGCGCGGCGTACTGGGAGACCGTACAGGCGTTCGAGGTGCTCTGGCTCTGGATCTTCTTCATCGCCCCGATCAGCGTCGCCGTGCCGGCGGCATAACCGATTCGCCAGCCGGTCATGGCATAGCACTTGGAGACGCCGTTGATGGTAACGGTGCGCTCGAAGAGCGCCGGGCAGGCCGTTGCGAACGAGCAAAAGGGCTCGTCCGCCCACCAGATGTGTTCGTAGATCTCGTCTGTGGCCACGACGACGTCCGGATAAGCGGACAGCACCTCGCCGAGGGCGGCCAGTTGCGCCCGAGTGTAGCCCGCGCCGCTGGGATTGCCGGGGCTGTTCAGGAACAGTAGTCGGGTGCGGGGCGTGAGCGCGGCCTCCAGCTGCTCCGGCCGCATGCGGAAACCGCTCCCGAGGTCGGTCTCGACGATCACGGGCTCGGCGGAGGCGAGACGGACCATGTCGGGGTAGGAGACCCAGTAGGGCGCCGGGATGACCGCCTCGTCGCCCGGGTCCAGCAGCGCCTGGCAGACGTTGTAGCAGATCTGCTTGGCACCGCCGGAGACGATCACGTGATCCGCCGGGTAGTCGAGGCCGTTGTCCCGGCGGAACTTCTCTGCGGCGGCCTCCCGCAGCTCGGCGATGCCGTCCACGGCGGTGTAGCGGGTGCGCCCGGCGCGGATGGCCTCGATGGCCGCATCGCCGATGTGTTCGGGGGTGTCGAAGTCGGGCTCGCCGGCGCCGAGGCCGATCACGTCGCGGCCCGCGGCGCGGAGCTCGGCGGCGAGGGCGGTGACGGCCATCGTCGGTGAGGGCCGTACCCGGCTCAGCCGGCTCGAAACTGTTAGACTCAAAAGTTCGCCTCCGCGCGCGGTTCTGCTCCGAATGGTACTGGAACGCCGACGGGCGCCCAAACGGGCGCCGTCAGGCGCCGTCCTGAATGATCCGACCGATCATCCTCCGACCAATCAACATCCGACTCATCCGACCGATGTCCGAAAGACACTTCACACTCGCCTCGAACTACGAGCCCGCCGGCGACCAGCCCGCGGCGATAAGCGCCCTGGTAGAGGGAGTGCGGGATGGTCTCGCCCGCCAGATCCTGCTCGGCGTCACCGGTTCGGGCAAGACGTTCACGATCGCCAATGCCGTGCAGCAGGTCCAGCGTCCGACCATTGTGCTGGCGCCGAACAAGACGCTGGCGGCCCAGCTCTACGGCGAGTTCCGCGAGTTCTTCCCGAACAACGCGGTGGAGTACTTCGTCTCCTATTACGACTACTACCAGCCCGAGGCCTACGTGCCGGCCTCCGACACCTACATCGAGAAGGACGCCTCGATCAACGACCACATCGAGCAGATGCGTCTGTCGGCGACCAAGGCGCTGATCGAACGGCCCGATGCCATCATCGTCGCCACGGTATCCGCGATCTACGGCCTGGGCGATCCGGAGGCCTATTTCAGTATGGTGCTGCACCTGGTCCGGGGCGACCGCCTCGACCAGCGAACCATCCTGCGACGGCTGGCCGAGATGCAGTACAAGCGCAACGACATGGCACTCTCCCAGGGCACCTATCGGGTGCGGGGCGACCTGATCGACATATTCCCGGCGGAATCCGAGCGCGAGGCGGTGCGCATCGAACTCTTCGACGACGAGATCGAGTCGCTGGCGTGGTTCGATCCGCTGACCGGCGAGGTCACCGCAAAGGTGCCGCGGCTGACGGTCTACCCGAAATCCCATTACGTGACGCCCCGGGAGCGCCTGCTGGCAGCCATCGACGACATCAAGGCGGAGCTGCAGGAGCGACTCGCGGTGCTGCGGGACAATGGCAAGCTGCTGGAGGCCCAGCGCCTGGAGCAGCGCACCCGGTTCGACCTCGAGATGATCGCCGAGCTCGGCTACTGCCAGGGCATCGAGAACTACTCCCGCTATCTCTCCGGCCGGGCGCCGGGGGAGCCGCCGCCGTGCCTGTTCGACTATCTGCCGCCGGACGCCATGCTGGTGGTGGACGAGAGCCACGTGACCATCCCTCAGCTCGGCGGGATGTACAAGGGCGACCGATCACGCAAGGAGACCCTGGTGGAATACGGTTTCCGGCTGCCCTCGGCGCTGGACAACCGGCCGCTGCGCTTCGACGAGTTCGAGGCGCTGGCGCCCCAGACCGTGTATGTCTCCGCGACGCCGGGGCCCTACGAGCACGCGCATGCCGACGCCGTGGTGGAGCAGGTCGTACGTCCCACCGGCCTGGTGGATCCGGCGGTCGAGGTGCGTCCGGTGCGCGCGCAGGTGGATGACGTGCTGTCAGAGATCCGGGAGCGGGTGGAACGGGATGAACGGGTGCTGATCACGACGCTGACCAAGCGCATGGCGGAGGATCTCACGGAGTACCTGGCCGAGCACTCGGTGCGCGTGCGCTACCTGCATTCCGATATCGACACCGTCGAGCGCACGGAGATCATCCGCGACCTGCGCCTCGGCGAGTTCGACGTGCTGGTGGGCATCAACCTGCTGCGCGAGGGGCTGGACATGCCCGAGGTCTCGCTGGTGGCGATCCTGGATGCCGACAAGGAGGGGTTCCTGCGTTCCGAGGGATCGCTGATCCAGACCATCGGCCGGGCGGCGCGCAATATCCACGGCAAGGCGATCCTCTACGCGGACCGGATTACCGGCTCCATACAGCGGGCGCTGGACGAGACCGAGCGCCGGCGCTCGAAACAGGAGGCCTTCAATGCCGAGCACGGAATATCCCCCCAGACCATCCGCAAGCAGGTGGCGGACATCATGGAGGGAGCGCGGACGACACCGGGCCGGGGCCGGGGGCGCCGGCGCGTCGCCGAGGATCACCCGGAGTGGGAGGGCATGAGCGAGGACGAGTTGCTGCGCAAGGCCAACCGGCTGGAACAGCAGATGTACCGCCACGCCAGGGACCTGGAGTTCGAGGAGGCGGCGAAGCTCAGGGACGAGATCGAACGCATACGCCGGGCCGGCCTGGGGCTGGACGACGTCGCGGCCGGGTGATTCGCTTGCCTGGGTCAGTGACAATCCGGTATCTTTGCGCACCCCTGCGAGGGGGCGGAGGGCGATTAGCTCAGGGGTAGAGCGCCACGTTGACATCGTGGAGGTCGGTGGTTCGATCCCACCATCGCCCACCAGTCGCATGCCTTCCGTCGGCATCGGAGAACGCCAAGAGACTGTTGCGCCGGGCAAAACCGGCCCCGCGGCAGCCTTTTCGGACTTGTCTCTCGACGGGGCGGGCGATAAAATTCGGCAATCTGCGAGCGGTATACGGGCGATGGCGAGAACGTCCGTGGCCGTGTTCGACACGGGCCGTGGGCACGCGCTCGACCGGGTCAGCCTTGCGGGGCCGGCACGCGGGCCGCGGGCCGCGGCCGTTGTTTATTGGAGGAACTTCGTATCGCTGCAACAAAACGCGTCCGACGCAACGACGATATCGAGGCGTCGACGGTCAGAGTCATCGGAGCCGACGGGGATCAGATCGGCGTACTGCCACTGCCCGAAGCACTCGAGCTTTCATCCGGACAGAACATGGATCTGGTGGAAGTGTCGCCGAACGCCGATCCGCCCGTGTGCCGGATCATGGACTACGGCAAGTACGTCTTCGAGCAGAACAAGAAATCCCAGACTGCAAAGCGCAAGCAGAAGCAGGTCCAGGTCAAGGAAGTCAAGTTCCGGCCGAATACGGACGAGGGTGACTACCAGGTAAAGCTGAGGAATCTCACGAGGTTTCTCACCAGTGGCGACAAGACGAAGGTGACGCTGAGATTCCGCGGCCGGGAGATGGCACACCAGGAACTCGGCGCAAAACTGCTCGCGAGAGTACGCGACGATCTCGAGGAGCTCGCCACCGTGGAGCAGATGCCGCAGATGGAAGGGCGGCAGATGGTCATGGTGCTGGCACCGAGAAAGAAGTAGGAGGGCCTTCAGGCCCGACATAAAGAGAAGTGGCGAAGACACCTGCGGGTGGCGAGCCCGCCTGATCCGGCAATGACCGGTACCGGGCCAGACAATACGGAGACGACCATGTCGAAGATGAAGACCAACCGGGGCGCGGCCAAGCGCTTCCGCCGGACGGGCAAGGGCGGCTACAAGCGTGCCCAGTCCCACCTCAACCACATCCTGACGAAGAAGAGCACGAAGCGTAAGCGCCACCTTCGTCACACGCTCCAAGTAGCCGACGCCGACGTGCCGTCCGTGCGTCGCCTGCTGCCGTACAGCTGAGGAGGACAGGACCATGGCACGAGTCAAACGTGGCGTCATCGCCCGCAATCGGCACAAGAAGGTACTGGGCAAGGCCAAGGGCTACTATGGTGCGCGGCGCAAGACGTTCCGCGTCGCCAAGCAGGCGGTCATCAAGGCCGGCCAGTACGCCTACCGCGACCGGCGCAACCGCAAGCGCGAGTTCCGTGCGCTGTGGATCACGCGCATCAACGCGGCCGCCCGGGCCAACGGGCTGTCCTACAGCCGGCTGATGAACGGCCTGAAGAAGGCCGAGATCGACATCGACCGCAAGGTCCTCGCGGACATCGCGGTGCACGATCCGGAGGGCTTCACGGCCATCGCCGAGCAGGCCAAAGCCAGCCTGACCGCCTGACCGGGGCGAGGGCCCCGTAGCGGGAACCCCGGAATCATGCTGGATCTCGACGAGATTGAAGCGCGTGCGCGCGAGGAGATCGCCGCGACCTCGGACCTCGAGGCGCTGGAGCGTATCCGTGTCCGTCTTCTCGGCAAAAAGGGCGAGCTCACCGCCGCGCTGAAGGGGCTCGGCGGACTGCCGGCCGCGGAGCGACCGGCAGCGGGCCAGCGTATCAATGCGGCGAAACGCGTGGTGGCCGATGCCATCGCCGAGCGCCGGGCGGCCCTTGAGGCCGAGGCGCTGGAGGCAGGCCTCGCCGCCGACGCGGTCGACGTCACCCTGGCGGGCCGCGGCCAGCGGCAGGGCGGGCGCCATCCGGTGGTGCGTACGCTCGAGCGGATGGAGGCGATCTTCCGCAATGCCGGCTTCGAGGTGCGGGAAGGGCCGGAGATCGAGGATGATTTCCACAACTTCACGGCCCTGAACATCCCCGAGAACCACCCCGCCCGGGCCATGCACGACACGTTCTATTTCCCGGGCGGCCACCTGTTGCGCACCCATACCTCGCCGGTACAGATCCGCGCCATGCAGGCCGAGGGGGTGCCCATCCGCATCATCTCGCCCGGCCGGGTGTATCGCTGCGACTCCGATCAGACCCACACGCCGATGTTCCACCAGGTGGAAGGTCTGGTAATCGACCGGGACGTGAGCTTTGCCAACCTGAAAGCGGTGCTCCACGACTTCGTCGAGCAGTTTTTCGAGCGCCGGGCCACGCTGCGCTTCCGGCCCTCGTACTTCCCCTTCACGGAGCCCTCCGCCGAGGTGGACGTGCTCTCCGAGCAGGGCCGCTGGCTGGAGATACTGGGCTGCGGCATGGTGCACCCGAACGTGCTGCGCAACGTCGGTGTCGACCCGGAGGAGTACACCGGCTACGCCTTCGGCATGGGCGTGGAGCGGCTGGCGATGCTGCGCTACGACGTCCGTGACCTGCGCACGTTCTTCGACAACGACCTCGCCTTCCTGGAGCAGTTCGCGGGCCGATGAAAATCAGCGAGACATGGCTGCGCCGCTGGGTGGACCCCGACCTGTCCACGGACGCACTCGTAGAGCGCCTGACGCTGGCGGGGCTGGAAGTGGACGGCACGGAGTGCTTCGGCGCCGGGCTCGAGGGCGTCATGATCGGCGAGGTGCTGGCCGCGAGCGCGCATCCGGACGCCGACCGGCTTACGGTCTGCCGCGTCTCCACCGGCAGCGAGGAGGTGCAGATCGTCTGCGGAGCGCCAAACGTGCGCCCCGGCATGCGCTCGGCCCTGGCGCTGCCCGGCACCGTGCTGCCGAACGGTATGAAGCTGAAGCGCGCGAAGCTGCGCGGCGTCGAGTCGGCGGGCATGCTTTGCTCCGTCGCCGAACTCGGCCTCGGCGAGGAGGCCGACGGCATCATGGAGCTGCCCGGCGACACGGCGCCCGGTACTCCCCTGGGCGAACTGCTCGGCCTGCCGGACACGGTCATCGATATCGACCTCACGCCGAACCGGGGCGACTGCTTCAGCGTCCTCGGCGTGGCCCGCGAGGTCGCGACCTTCACGGGGGCGGCCCTGGCGGACCCGGCCGTGGCGCCGGTAGCCGCGGGCGCGGACGACGCCCATCCCGTGCGTTTGCTCGCGCCGGAGCGCTGTCCCCGCTTCATCGGCCGGGTGGTGCGCGGCATCGACGCCGGCGCCCGCACGCCGCTGTGGATGCAGGAGCGGCTGCGGCGCAGCGGTGTCCGCGCCATCCACCCCGTGGTGGACGTCACGAACTATGTTCTGCTGGAGTACGGTCAGCCGCTGCACGGCTACGACCTCGGCCTGCTGCGGGGTCCGATGCAGGTGCGCGCCGGCGCCGCCGGAGAGTCCCTGGAACTGCTCGACGGGCGCACGGTGGAGGTGGACGACGAGGTGCTGGTCATCGCGGACGACCGCGGACCCATCGGCCTCGCCGGCATCATGGGGGGCTCGTCCACGGCAGTCGGCGAACACACCCTGGACGTGCTGCTGGAGGGCGCCTTCTTCACGCCGGACGCACTCGCCGGCCGGGCGCGGCGCTTCGGCCTGCACACCGATGCCTCCATGCGGTTCGAGCGCGGTGTGGATCCGGCCGGCCAGCGCCGGGCCATCGAACGGGCCACGGCCCTGCTGACGGAGATCGCGGGCGGCACCGCCGGCCCGGTCACGGAGGCGGTGGACGAGCCCCGGCTGCCGGCGCGGTCCGCCGTGACGCTGCGCCGGCAGCGCCTGTCCCGGGTGCTCGGCGTCGCACTGGACGACGGCGAGGTGCGCCGCATCCTGGAGCGGCTGGGCAACGAGGTGAGCCCGGCCGACGAGGGCTGGCAGGTCACGCCGCCCGGCTTCCGCTTCGATATCGCCATCGAGGAGGACCTCATCGAGGAGGTGGCGCGGGTGCACGGCTACGACGAGATCCCCGAGATCCGTACCCGGGGCGCGCTGGGACTGCCGGCGGTCACGGAGACGGCCGTGGACCGAGACCGGGTCCGTTCGGCAATGGTCGACCGGGGTTATCACGAGGCCATCACTTACAGCTTCGTGGATCCGCGCAGACAGACGGAGATCATGGGCGACAGCGGAGCGCTGGCGCTCGCGAACCCCATCTCGTCGGAACTCTCGGTCATGCGTTCCTCGCTGCTGCCCGGCCTGCTGGAGGCCGTCGCGCGCAACGTGAGCCGTCAGCGAGAACGTGTGCGGCTGTTCGAGATCGGCGTGTGCTTCGCCGGCGAGGAGGGTGCCGTGGTCGAGACGCCGCGGCTGGCAGCCGTAGCCTGCGGCCCGGTGCTGCCGGAGCAGTGGGGTGCCGAGCAGCGCGCGGCGGATTTCTTCGATATCAAGTCGGATCTGGAAGCGGCACTCGCCCTCACCGGCCAGGGGGTGCGCGTCGAGCCTGCGACTCATGCTGCGATGCATCCCGGCCAGTGCGCCGCCGTGCTGCGGGACGGCGAGACCCTGGGACACGTCGGCCGGCTGCATCCCGGCCTGGCGGCTCGACTCGACCTGCCGCAGACGGTCCTCGTGTTCGAGCTGGACTTCCCGGCGGCTTTCGCCGCGAAAGTGCCGCTATCGGTGCAGATCTCGCGCTATCCGTCGGTCCGCCGCGACATCGCCGTGCTGGTGGACGAGGCAGTGCCCGTCGATGCCCTGACTCACGCTCTGGGCGGCCTCGGCGGAGGCTTACTGCGCGAGGTGCGGGTGTTCGACGTCTACCGCGGCAAGGGCATAGAAGAAGGGATAAAAAGCATAGCTTTAGGCTTGATTTTGCAAGAAACATCGCGCACCCTTACCGACGATGAAGCGGATGCCGCCGTGCGTTCGGCAGTGCAGATTCTGGAACGGGGCTTCGGAGCAAGGCTGAGAGACTGATGGCACTAACGAAGGCAGCAATGGCGGAGTCGCTTTTCAACGAGCTCGGTCTCAACAAGAGAGAAGCTCGTGAACTGGTCGACCTCTTCTTCGAGGACCTTCGGTCCGCGCTGGCCGCCGGCGAACAAATAAAGCTTTCGGGCTTCGGTAACTTCGACCTTCGGGACAAGAACGAGCGGCCCGGCCGCAATCCGAAGACGGGGGAGGAGATACCGATCTCCGCACGACGTGTGGTGACATTCAGACCCGGACAAAAATTAAAAGCCCGAGTGGAAGCTTATGCTGGAACCGGGAAATAACGCCGAACTGCCACCGATCCCGGGCAAGCGATATTTCACCATTGGCGAGGTGAGTGAACTCTGTGCGGTGAAGCCGCACGTGCTGCGCTACTGGGAACAGGAATTCCCGCAACTCAAGCCCGTCAAGCGCCGCGGCAACCGCCGCTACTATCAGCGCCAGGACGTGCTGATCATCCGCCAGATCCGTAGTCTGCTGTACGACGAGGGCTTCACCATCGGCGGTGCGCGCCAACGCCTGACCGGTGAAGCCGCGAAGTCGGACGTGAGCCAGAGTCAGCAGATTATCAAGCAGTTACGGGTCGAACTTGAAGAGATTTTGAAGATTCTCCGGCGCTGAGGCGGGGGTTGCAATGGCGGCTCGCGGGAGTATGATTCAGCCGCCGGAAGTCGGGGCGTAGCGCAGTCTGGTAGCGCACCACAATGGGGTTGTGGGGGTCGGAGGTTCGAATCCTCTCGCCCCGACCATTCGGTCTCTTTGTCTCTGATCAGTCCCGGGCCAGCAGCCCGGCGGTGGGCGTGGCGTGGGCGTCGCGGCGCAGCACCCGGTCCTCGATGCCGAGCAGGATGGGCTCGGCCTGTTCCCGGTAGATATTGACCTTGGCGTTGTAGACGCAGCGGCATAGCCCGTGCTTGTCGGCGATCTCCAGCTTGCGCACGGAGTACTTGCCGGAAGCGAGTTTCTCCCCGGTGAGATAGCACTTGATCGCCGAGATCCGTTCGCCGGAGAGCACGAGTCCGCGCAGGCGGCGCAGATCCTGCTGGGCCCGGTCGACGAAGCGGATGGCATCCACATCCGGGCCCATGCTGCCCGCTGCCTGGTTGCCACCGCCGGGAGCGTGGAAGTCGCCGACGAAGATCTGGCCCGGCATGGCGCGCTCGATCATGCGGGCCAGCTCGATGGTGACCTCGCCGACGATGTAGTCGTGCACCGTCGGGTTCAGGCCTTCCGCCTGGTGGAACTCGTAGCAGCTGCCCACGTGGAAGGCGGCCCGCAGACGGGGCACCGACGCGGTCTTCGCCTTGCGCCGGGCAATGGCATTGTCTGCGAGCACCAGGTGCATGAAATGGTAGAGATTGGTGTTCGCGTCGGCGTCGCCGTCCCGGTTCCAGATATAGAAGCCGTCGCCGGTGGAGGAGCGCGCGAAATTGATGCCGAGCTTTCCTTCCAGCATCTTCGCGTAGGCGGAATTGAGCGAATAGGACAGGCTGTTCAGCTGGGTCATCTGCTCGAAGGGGCTGAGCAGGCTGAAGCCGACGATATCGAACAGCGCCACGGCCCGGTTCTCGACGTAACTGATACCGTAACGCTTCACCATCATGTCGATGATGCGGGTCTCCGCCGCGGACCCGGCCAGAGGATTGCGCAGCCGTATCAGGCGGGGCTCCACACGCAGCAGGCGCGATACCTTCTCCATCTGTGCCGGCGTCAGCTGGCGCCGCCCGGAGATCAGATCCATGATGAAGCGCTCGGAGACCCGCCACTGGGGAGGCTCGCCGGCGTCTGGCGCGGCCGTGTATTCCGCCACCGCGTAATGGGGCACGACCAGCAGCAGTACTCCCGCCTCGTGAATGCACCAGCTCAGGATGCAGTTCTGGCCGAGGCCCCACTCGCCGTGCAGTTGCTGCTCGAGATGGACCAGGTTGCTGCGCTGGCGCAGATCCATGTCCGCCGGCAGGTTCCCTCCGCTGCGCAGTCCGAGCGAGAAGTTCGTATCACTCCACGCTGCAGCGGCTGCAAGATCGTCCATTTCGATAGGCATCCACGATCGACTCGATGTTGCCGGGCGCACAGCCCCGACGAGGTCCGACCGGCGCCCTCCGCCGGGCGGCGCGCCAATGGTATCGGCGGCCGTACCGGGCAAAGTAATCAACGGGTCCTTGATATGCAAGACATCGGCCGGGCATTTGAGTGATAAACTGACATGCTCGATTCCTTCAGTGACGCTGCGCCGTCCCCGAAGTCGGCTTCCCGAGAGGTTGCGCCGCGGGCGCCCCGATTCATGGATTATCTGGATGAACTGAAGAAGATCGTCGGCACGGTCGGCTACGTCGACGATGCGGCTGGGCTGGAGCCCTATCTCCGTGAATGGCGGGGGCATTATGCCAGTCATGCGCCGATAGTGCTGTTGCCTTCCAGCACCCGCCAGGTGGCGGAGCTCGTGTCGATCTGTGCCGCCCGCTCGATCGGCGTGATCCCCCAGGGTGGCAACACGGGTCTTGTTGGCGGAGCCGTGGCACAGAGTGGCGCAGGGCAGGTGATCATCAACCTCCGGCGCCTGGATCGGGTGCGCCGGATCAGTGCAGGCGGCGATTACATGATCGCCGAAGCCGGGTGTGTGTTGGCAGACCTCCAGCAAGCGGCCGCGGACGCGGATCGGGCGCTCGGTCTCAGCCTGAGTGCAGAGGGCAGTTGCCAGATCGGCGGGAATCTGGCGACGGATGCCGGCGGACTGAACGTGCTCCGCTACGGGACGGCGAGGCGGCAGGTACTCGGGCTCGAGGTGGTTCTGGCAGACGGGCGGATATGGAACGGGTTGCGCACGCTCCGCAAGAATACGGGCGGCTACGATCTTCGCGGCCTCTTCGTCGGATCCGAGGGCACGCTGGGCATCATCACCGCTGCCGCGTTGCGTCTGTACCCGCGGCCGAGCGATCTCGGGACGGCTCTGCTCGCCCTGGACGGCCCGGGAGAGGCGGTCCCCCTTCTGGGTTACCTGCGTTCTCGACTGGCCAACGACCTGCTCGCCTACGAGCTGATGTCGGATACGGCTCTCGAGTTGGTATGTCACAACATACCCGATAGCCGATCCCCGTTTCATCAGAGCTATAGCGCCTATGTACTGGTGGAGAATGCAGCGTATACACCCGACGGGGCGCGGCCGGCACTGGAAGAGGCGCTGGAGGCGGCGCTGGGGGCGGGCCTGATCCGCGACGCCGTAATCGCGACCAGCAGCGAGCAGCGGCGCACCCTCTGGCGTCTGCGGCATAGTATCCCGGATGCCCAGACCCGGGCAGGCGCCAGCATCAAGCACGACATTTCTCTGCCGATCGAGAGCATACCGGCCTTCCTGGACGATTGCGGCAAGCGCATCCGGGCCATGCTGCCGGGGGTACGCCTCGTTGTTTTCGGCCATGTCGGCGACGGGAGCTTACATTACAATCTCAGCGAACCCGAGAGCATGGACTCCGAGGTCTTTCGGGGGCGGGAACCGGAACTGAACAGGACGGTTTTCGACACGATCCATGCGTACGGTGGCAGTTTCAGCGCGGAACACGGCGTGGGGCTGCTGCGCAGACCCGAGCTGCACCGCTACGTGGACGATGTGGAGATAGACCTGATGCGCCGGATCAAACACACGCTGGACCCGCACGGAATACTCAATCCGGGCAAAGTCCTCTAGCGCCCGACGTCGGTGTAGCACGGAACAGCAATGAGCGCTGCCGCGAACAATACAGACAGGGCCAGGCGGTTGTACGATCCCGAGACGAGGCAGGGGTCGGGACGGTTCCCGCTCGGCCTCAGCGGCTTCGGTCAGCGATGGTGCGACCGGGAATTCAGGGCAGAGGATGCCTGCGCGGAATTGCTGGAGCTGGTTTCTGATTTGCCCGCGTTGCGCGGCAGCGCACAGGAACTCGTGGAGATGTGGCTGGAATCGGGCCGGATGTCCGGCGATGAAGCGCTGCGCATGCGCGAGTCGCTGGCCGGGGAGAGCCCCGCATCCGAGCCAGTGGCGGCGCGGACGAAGAAAGGGGCTGCCCATCCGGAATCCGAGATTCTGGCGACCGACTCCATCGTGCCGGCGCGCGCCGGGAAGCCGGACGGCGAGTCTGCCGATGCTGGAGAGTCCGACGCCTCAGAGTACCCACGGCATAAGGACTTCGCCGCGGGCGACGTGATCGGCGGGCGTTACGAACTCGTCCGACGGGTTGCAGACGGCAGCATGGGGGTCGTCTATCAGGCCATCGACAGGGACCACGGCGGCCGCGGAGAGTCGCACTATGTTGCGCTGAAGCTCCTGAGCGCCAAGCTCTCGCTATATGGTCCGGCGATTCGGGCGCTGCAGCAGGAGGCGTGGACCGGGCAGTTGCTTGATCATCCGGGCATCGTGAAGACCCACGGTCTCGAGCGCGATGGCGCCGCCTTTTTTATCATCATGGAATGGTGTGCGGGTCTATCGCTGGCGGGGTGGCTGGATGCGCATGCCGCGGAATCGATGCCGCTCGCGCAGGTGGTTTCCATCGTCGCCGACATCGGCGCGGCCCTGGCCTGCGCGCACGACAGGGGCATCGTGCACGCCGACGTGAAACCGGGGAATATCATTCTCGACGGACAGCGGAGCGCCCGTCTTTGCGATTTCGGCGTGGCCCGTCTCGATGCGGCCGCCACCGCGGACGGCCACGCATTCGACGCGGGTGTGCTGAGAGCAGCCACGCCGGCCTATGCGAGTGCACAAGTGCTCCGGGGGCTCGAGCCGACACCTCAGGACGATATCTACTCCCTGGCAGCCGTCGCCTACCGATTGCTGGCGGGCAAGCGCGTGTTCGGGGAGTGCAGCGGCTGTGAGGCTGCAGAGCAGGGCTTGAAACCGACGCGTCTCGACGGGCTGGCGCCGGGGCAGTGGACGATACTGGAGTCCGCTCTTTCCGCGAGTCGGGACGACCGGCCGGCACGGGTCGAGGACTTCGTAGCGGCATTCCGTGAGACGGGCGCGGCAGTTGCGGAGATCCCGGACAGCCGGGACGGGTCGAACCGCCGCATGCGGCCCGGCCTTCCCACGTCTGCTGCCTCTCAGCCGAGCGCCATTCGCCGCCGGTACCCCGTCGCCGGGGCTGCAATACTCGTGATTGTCGGGACTGCGGCGATAGCCGTTTCCGATTTCCGGCCGGGCCCGTCGCGAGTCGATGTCGAGGCGAGCGCCGGCGGGAATGCGGCAGCCGAGGAGAGCCCGCCGAGGGCAGACGGACTGCGGGATTCCCCGCCCGGCGGAGCGACCGGGGAGCCGGCATCGGAAGCCGACGGGGCGGCCGTTACGGGCGGGTCGAGAGCGCCCCGGGAGACCGGATCCGGCGCGGAGGTATCGATCGCGTTGAGCGGGCCGGAGCGACGACCCGACCGGGTCAGCGTGGAAGCCGTGGAGAACGAGGGAGTCGTCACCTTGACACTCGAGCGGTCCGGGACGGGCGTGCCTGTCGATCTCGATATCCTGCCCGTCACCCTGGAGGAAGGGATGGAACCGTTGCAGGATCTGCTGGGTTCCGGCGCCGAGAGAGCCGTGCGCTTGTCCGCGGACGTCCGCCGTCATTCGCTTGCGGTCCCGCTGCCGGACGACGATCGAATCACCGGGACACGGCGTTACGGTTTTTTCCTTGCGGAGTCCGGGACGGACGGCCGTGTCCTGGCTCGCATGGATTTGACCGTGCGCGACGATGAGTTGATCGACGTTGCGGGATACCTGCCGCCGGGTACCGTAGCGTTCCGGGAGGGGCCGGTGAGTGCGACGGAAGGTGGCGGTGCAGCGAAGATCCGGCTGGTCCGATTCGGCGGCTACGAAGAAGAGCGGATAACGCGCTTGGCCATCGTCGGCGAGAGTGCACTGGCGGGGGAGGACTACGCGGCGGGCCCCACCCGGGAAGTGCGTTTCGCTCCCGGAGAGGATAACGTCACGGTGTTCATTCCCATCGTCAACGACAGCAGAGCGGAGGAAATGGAGACGTTCAGGGTGGTGCTCGACGATCCTCGGGGGCCGATCGGCTCTCCTTCCCAACTCGCGGTGAGAATACTGGACGATGATCGTTAGACGCCGGGCCGTATCCGGCCTTTTCAACACCATGGCCTAAAGGGCGGGACATCAGTGACAGACAAGCAAGACAAAAGGCGGTATTCGCGCATCGTGGTGGACGGCGTGGAACACGCGCCCGGCCGGGCGATGCTGCGGGCGGTGGGTTTCGGCGACGAGGACTTCGCCAAACCCCAGGTGGGCGTCGCCTCCACCTGGAGCATGGTCACGCCCTGCAACATGCACATCGACGGACTGGCCCGCGCCGCCGCCGAGGGTGCCGACGGCGCCGGCGGCAAGGCCGTGCTGTTCAATACCATCACGGTGTCCGACGGCATTTCCATGGGCACACCGGGCATGCGCTACTCGCTGGTCTCCCGGGAAGTGATCGCCGACTCCATCGAGACGGTGACAGCGGCCGAGGGGTTCGACGGCCTGGTGACCATCGGCGGCTGCGACAAGAACATGCCGGGCTGCGTCATCGCCATGGCCCGACTCGACCGTCCCTCGGTGTTCGTCTATGGCGGCACCATCCAGCCCGGCCCCAAACGCCGCGACATCGTCTCGGTATTCGAGGCGGTGGGCGGGGTCTCCGCCGGCACCGTGAGCCGGGAAGAACTCGAGGAGGTGGAGCGCACGGCCATACCGGGGCCGGGATCCTGCGGCGGCATGTACACGGCGAACACGATGGCGTCCGCCATCGAGGCGCTCGGGCTCAGCCTGCCGGACAGCTCCGCCCAGGAAGCCGTCTCCGACGCCAAGGTCGGCGACTGCCATCGAGCGGGACAGGCGGTGCTGGAGCTGCTGGAACGCGACATCCGGCCCTCGCACATCCTCACCCGCGAGGCCTTCGAGAACGCCATCACCGTGGTCATCGCGCTGGGGGGGTCCACCAACGCGGTGCTGCACCTGCTGGCCATCGCCCATGCGGCGGGCGTGGCGCTGACACTCGACGACTTCACCCGCATCGGCAGGCGCGTGCCGGTGCTCGCGGATCTGAAACCCAGCGGCCGTTACGTGATGAGCGATCTGGTGGCTGTCGGTGGCATTCAGCCGCTGATGAAGACGCTGCTCGATGCCGGTCTGCTGCACGGCGAGTGCCTGACGGTCACGGGACGGACGCTGGCGGAGAACCTGGCGCATGCCGGCAGCTATCCGCAGGGCCAGGACATCATCCGCTCGCTGGACGACCCGCTGAAACCCGACAGCCACCTGGTGGTGCTGTACGGCAACGTGGCGCCCGAGGGAGCGGTGGCGAAGATCTCGGGCAAGGAGGGCACCCGCTTTACCGGCACCGCGCGCATCTACGAGGCCGAGGAAGAGGCGCTCCAGGCCATCCTGGACGGCGAGGTGCAGGCCGGCGACGTGGTCGTGGTGCGCTACGAGGGTCCGGTGGGCGGGCCCGGCATGCGCGAGATGCTCAGCCCGACCAGCGCGATCATGGGCAAGGGCCTCGGCGACCGGGTGGCGCTGATCACCGATGGGCGCTTCTCCGGCGGCAGCCACGGCTTCGTGGTGGGGCACGTTACGCCGGAGGCGGCGGTGGGCGGCCCCATCGGCCTGCTGCGCAATGGCGACCGTATCACCATCGACGCCGCCGAGTGCCGCATCGAGGCGGATCTGGCGCCGCAGGAACTCGACGCGCGCCGGGCCGAATGGGTGGCTTCCCGGCGCCCGCCCGCCCGCGGTCTGCTCGCAAAGTACGCGCGCCAGGTCAGCTCCGCCTCCCTCGGGGCGGTGACCGACCGCTTCGACGACTGAGGGCGGAGTATGGCGGTTACGACGGATACGGTGCTGGCAGAGGCACCCTTCGAGGACGCACGGGAACTCGGGGCACCGGCCGAATGCGCCGACTCACCCTGGGTGGTGATGAAGTTCGGCGGCAGCAGCCTGTCGTCCCGGCAGGACTGGGAGCGGATCGCCGCGCTGATCGGCAACCGCATGCAGGCGGGGCTGCGGCCACTGGTGGTGTGTTCCGCGGTGGCGGGCGTGTCGAACGCCCTGCAGAGCCTGATCGAACAGGCGATCGGCGGTGACCCGGAGCCGGTACTCGGCGAGATCCTGGAGCGCCACTGCCGGCTCGCGGCAGAGCTGGAGCTCGACGCGCAGGCCGTGGTCGGGGACTACTTCGACGAACTGCGCCAGCTGGCGGCCGGCATCCGACTGATCCGGGAGGCGAGCCCCCGGGTGCAGGCGCGCATCATGGGACTGGGCGAACTCATGAGCACGCGGCTCGGCGCCGCCTGGCTGGGCGCCCGGGGCGTCGACGCGGCCTGGACCGACGCGCGGGACCATCTGACTGCGGCGGAACAGCGCGACAAGAACGAGCGCCAGCACTTCCTGAGCGCCGTGTGTGCCCATGCCCGCGACCCGGCCTTCGGCGAGCGCTTCGGCCCGGGCGCCGGCGCGGTACTGACCCAGGGTTTCATCGCCCGCAATGGCGATGGCGAAACCGTGCTGCTCGGCCGGGGTGGGTCGGACACCTCCGCGGCCTATTTCGCGTCCCTGCTGGGCGCGCGCCGGCTGGAGATCTGGACCGACGTGCCGGGCATGTTCAGCGGCAATCCGCGGGCCGTGCCGTCGGCGAGACTGCTGACGGCGCTGCACTACGACGAGGCCCAGGAGATCGCCTCCACCGGCGGCAGCGTGCTCCATCCGCGCTGCGTGCCCCCGGTGCGCCGGGCGCAGATCCCGATCCACGTACGCTGGACCGCCCGGCCCGACCTGGGGGGTACCGTGGTCTCCGCCGCCACCCGGGAAGCCGAGCCGCGGGTCAAGGCCATCTCGCTGCGCATGGGCCTGACGCTGGTCTCGATGGAGGGCGTGGGGATGTGGCAGGAGGTGGGGTTCCTGGCCGACGCCTTCGACATCTTCCGCCGACACTCGGTTTCGGTGGACCTGGTGTCGACCTCGGAGAGCAACGTCACGGTCTCCATCGACACCGCCTCGGGGGCGCTCGGCGGCAAGGCGATGGAGGCCCTGGTCGAAGACCTGGAGACCCTCTGCCGGGTACGCGTCATCGAGGACTGCGCGGCGGTCAGCCTGGTGGGGCGGAAGATCCGCACCATCCTGCACCGGCTGGGCCCGGCGCTGGAGGTGTTCGAGGAGCAGCGCATCCACCTGGTGACCCAGGCCGCCAGCGACCTGAACCTGACCTTCGTGGTGGACGATGAACAGGGCTACCGGCTGGTGCAGAAGCTGCACAGCTCCATCATCGCGCCGCAACGCCGGGGCGAGGCCTTCGGGCCCACCTGGCAGGCACTGCAGGCTGAGGGTGAGGAGGCGCCCTCGTTGGCGCCGCTGTGGTGGAGCCATCGCCGCCAGGAGCTGCTGGCGCTGTGCGAGGCCGGCTCGCCGCGCTACGTCTACGACGCCGACACCATCCTGGAGGCCATCGGCCGGCTGCAGGCCATCGGGCACCTGGACGCCGTTTTCTTCGCCATGAAGGCGAACTCGAACCCGGACGTCCTGCGGCTCGTGGAGGGCGCCGGCGTCAATTTCGAGTGCGTCTCGCCCGGGGAGATCGGCCGGGTGCTGGAGCTGTTCCCGGACATCGATCGCCGGCGCATCCTGTTCACGCCGAACTTCGCCCCCCGGCAGGAGTATGCCGACGCGCTGGAGCTGGGCGTCTGGGTGACCCTGGATAATCTGCACCCCTTGCGGGCCTGGCCGGAGGTCTTCCGCGGCAGGGACGTGTTCATCCGCCTGGACCCCGGCCAGGGTCGGGGCCATCACGAGCACGTACGCACCGCCGGCACCCATTCGAAGTTCGGCATCCCGCTGTTCGAGCTGGACGAGCTGGAATCGCTGGCCGCGGCCGCCGCTACCCGCATCGTCGGCATCCATGCCCACACCGGCAGCGGCATCCTGGACCCCACCAACTGGGCCGAGGTGGCGAACGAGCTGGCCAATGCGGCGTCGCGCTTCCCCGACGTGCACACCCTGGACCTCGGCGGCGGCCTCGGTATCCCGGAGAAGCCCGGCGAGGAGCCCCTGGACACCGGTGAGCTGGCACGGCTGCTGGGCGAGCTGCGCCGGGCCTGGCCCGACTACCGGCTGTGGGTGGAGCCGGGCCGTTACCTCGTGGCCGAATCCGGTGTACTGCTCGCGCGGGTGACCCAGACCAAGGGCAAGGGCGCGGTGCGCTATGTGGGCATCGAGACCGGCATGAACAGCCTGATCCGCCCGGCGCTCTACGGCGCCTACCACGAGATCGTGAATCTCAGCCGTCTGGCCGAGCCGGCCACGGAGGTGGTGACGGTGGTGGGCCCCATCTGCGAGAGTGGCGACCGGCTTGGCAACGACCGCCTGTTGCCGGAGTCCCGGGAGGGCGACATCATCCTGATCGCCAACACCGGCGCCTATGGCTACACGATGGGTTCGCGCTACAACCTGCGCGAGCCCGCCGCGGAGATACTGCTCGCCAGCTCCCGGCTCAGCGGGTGAGGGCGCGGTGCCGGGCCTCGAGTTCGGCCGCCACGTCGGCGAGATCGAGCCCTTCCACGGCCAGCAGCACCAGCAGGTGATAGAGCAGGTCGGCGGCCTCGCCGACGACGGCGTTGCGGCCCGCGTCGGTGGCGCTGGCCAGCGCGGTCTCCACCGCTTCCTCGGCCACTTTCTGGGCCACGCGGGCCTTGCCGCCGGCCACCAGCCGGGCCGTGTAACTCTGCGGCGCCTGGGCCTCCAGGCGCGCGCGGATCACCTGCTCGAGTTCCCGGAGGAAATCCGGATCGGGTGGTTCGCTCATCAGATCCTCATCTCCGTGCCGCGGTCGGCCAGCCAGCGTTTCAGCTCCGCGATATGAATCTCGCCACTGTGGAATACACTCGCCGCGAGCGCGCCGTCCACCCGTGCCTCGGCGAAAGCCGCCAGGAAGTGCTCCGGCGCGCCCGCGCCGCCCGAGGCGATCAGGGGGATGCCGCATACCGCGCGCACGGCCGCCAGCTGGCGCAGATCGTAACCCTCCCGCACTCCGTCCTGATTCATGCAGTTGAGAACGATCTCTCCCGCACCCCGGCGCTGCACCTCGGCCACCCAGTCCAGCGTGCGGCGGCGGGTTGCGGTGGTGCGGTCCGGGTCGCCCGTGTACTGGTAGACGAACCAGTCGCCGTCCTCGGCCCGGCTGTCGATGCCCACCACCACACACTGCACGCCGAAGCGGGCGGCCAGCCGGCCTATCAGCTCCGGGTCGGCCAGGGCGGGGCTGTTGATCGAGATCTTGTCGGCGCCCCGGTTGAGCACGCTCTCGGCGTCCTCGAGGGTGCGGATGCCGCCGGCTACGCAGAACGGAATGTCGAGCACGGCGGCCACCCGGGACACCCAGCCGCGGTCCACAGAGCGACCGTCCGGGCTGGCCGTGATGTCGTAGAAGACCAGCTCGTCGGCGCCCTCGTCGCGGTAGCGCCGGGCCAGCTCCAGGATGTCGCCCACGTCCCGATGGTCGCGGAAGCGTACGCCCTTGACGACGCGGCCGTCGCGGACGTCCAGGCAGGGGATTATGCGTCGCGCGAGAATGACCCGGCCTCCTGTCTCGTCAGAGTGCCTTCCAGCAGCGCCTTCCCGGTGATGGCGGCCGCGGCCCCGCAGGCTTGCAGGGCTTCGAGGTCTGCGCGGTCACGCACGCCGCCGGAGGCCTGCAGGCCGATCGCCGGGAAGCGGGAGACGAACTCGCCGTAGAGCGCCACGTTGGGGCCGCTGAGCGCGCCGTCCCGGCTGATGTCGGTGCACAGCACGTGGCTGAGCGGCGGCTCGGCGAAACGCTCCACCGCCTGCCAGAGCGTGAGTTCGGAATTCCGGGTCCAGCCGTGAGTGGCCGCCCGCGGGATGCCGCGCTCGTCGAGACGCACGTCCAGCGCGATCACAATGTGTTCCGGGCCCGCCTCGCGGAGCCAGCCGGTCACCGTCTCCGGCCGGTTGACGGCCAGGCTGCCGATCACCACCCGGTCGACGCCGCAGTCGAACAGCCGCTGCAGCCGTTGCTGGTCGCGGATGCCGCCGCCCACCTGCACGGTCAGGGCCGTCTCCCGGGCGATGGCGCGGATGATGTTCAGGTTGGCCGGGTCGCCGGTGCGGGCCCCGTCCAGATCCACCACGTGCAGCTCCCGGCAGCCGGCCGCCTGGTATTCCAGCGCGAGTTCCAGCGGGTCGTGGTCGTAGCCGGTCTCGGCGTCGAACTCGCCCTGGTAGAGGCGCACGCAGCGCCCGCCGCGCAGGTCGATGGCGGGTATGACGATCACAGCGCGTACTCCAGGAAATTCCGGAGCACGGTGGCGCCGTGGCCGGAGGAGCGCTCGGGGTGGAACTGGGTGGCGAAGAAATTACCACTCTCGAACACGGCGGTGAACTCGGCGCCGTACTCGGTGCACCCGGTGGTGGACTGCGCCAGCGGCAGGGCATAGCTGTGGATGAAGTAGAAATGGGCGCCCTCGGGTACGCCCCGGAGCAGCATGGAGTCGCCCTCCCTGCGCACCCGGTTCCAGCCCATGTGGGGGACGGGCAGCTCCGGCGAGGCGGGCAGCCGGACTGCTCGCTCGGGGATGACGCCGAGGCAGTCTGCATCGTCCTCCTCCGAGCCGGCGGCCAACAGCTGCATGCCCAGACAGATGCCGAGTACCGGCTGCTCGAGGACGGGCAGCAGCTCGGTGAGTCCGAAAGAGCGCAGCCGGTTCATGGCGTCCGCCGCGGCGCCGACGCCGGGCAGGATCACCGCCCGCGCCGCCCGGATCTCGTCCGTGTCGGTGCTGAGGGCGGCGTCTGCGCCGAGGCGCTGCAGCGCGCCGGTCAGCGAGGCGATGTTGGCTCCGCCGGAGCCGACGATAACGACGTCGCGGGCCGCGGCCATGACTATAGCGTCCCCTTGGAGGAAGGCAGCGCGTCGCCCTCGATACGCAGGGCCGGGCGCAGCGTGCGCCCGAGGCCCTTGAAGCAGATCTCCACCATGTGGTGAGCGTTGTCTCCCTCCACTTCGATGTGCAGCGTGGCCCGCAGCGCGTCGGCGAGGGAGCGGAAGAAATGGGTGACCATCTCGGTGGGCAGCGCGCCGACCCGCTCCCGGGGGAAGGTGCCGCGGAAGACGAAATAGGGTCGGCCGGAGAGGTCGAGCGCGATGCGCGCCTGGGCCTCGTCCATGGGCAGCACGAAGCCGAAACGGCCGATGCCGCGCTTGTCGCCGAGGGCCTCGCGGATGGCCTCGCCGAGTGCGAGGGCCACGTCCTCCACGCTGTGGTGCTCGTCCACGTGCAGGTCGCCGTCGCAGGCGAGGCGCAGCGAGAAACCGCCGTGGGTGGCGATCTGCTCCAGCATGTGGTCGAAGAAGCCGATGCCGGTGGCGATGCGGTGGCCGCCTTCCCGATCCAGGTCCACCTCGGCCGTGATGCGGGTCTCCCGGGTATTGCGCGAGACGCTCGCCCGGCGGGGCCGGGTGCACAGGCGGTGGGCGATGCCGTCCCAATCCAGGCCGTCCTCGCCGAGGCGCAGCCCCGGCACGCCGATCGCCTGGGCCAGCCGGACGTCGGTCTCGCGGTCGCCGATCACGGCGCTGTGCTCGAGGTCCAGCGTGTTGGCGGCCAGGTAGCGGGTCAGCAGCCCCGTGGCCGGCTTGCGACAGGCGCAGCGGTCGGCCTCGAAATGAGGACAGATGAACTCCTCGTCGAAGGTGATGCCCTGGCTGGCGAACAGTGCGCGCATGTGCTGGTGGGGTCCGCGGAAATCGGCCTCGGGGAAGGACTCGGTACCCAGGCCGTCCTGGTTGGAGACCAGTACGAAGCGGTAGCCTGCGGCCTTCAGGCGGAGCAGGGCGGGAATGACGCCGGGGACCAGGCGGACCTTGTCGATGCGGTCCACCTGCTCGTCGGCAGGCTCCTCGATGAGGGTGCCGTCCCGATCGACGAACAGGATCCGCTGCCCGCTCATGCGTTCACCGCCTGACGGCCGAGGACGGCGAGCAGCCGGTCGTTGTCGGCGGTCTCGCCGATGGTGATGCGCAGGCAGTTCTCGAGGCCCGGTTCGCCGCCGAAGTCCCGCAGCAGCAGGCCTGTTTCCCGCGCCAGGGCCAGGGCCTGCGCACTGTCACGGAAGCGCACCAGCAGGAAATTGGCGTCGCTCGGCCACACCCGGAGCACGCCGGGGCACGCCGTCAGCGCCGCCCGCACCCGCTCGCGCTCGGCGCAGAGCGCCCGGATGCGCTCCGGCATGACGCGGAACGACTCGTTCACGACGGCCGCCGTGGCCGCCTCCACCGTCGGTGTCGGTATGGCATACGGCGGCATGACCTTGCCCAGCAGCCGCACGACCGCCGGTCGGCCGATGGCCACTCCGCAGCGGGCACCGGCCAGTCCGTAGGCCTTGGACAGCGTGCGCAGTACCACCAGGTTGTCGTGGGCGGCCAGCAGCCGGGGGCAGGGATCTTCGGCGGCGAATTCCACGTAGGCCGCATCCAGCACGACCACGCCGCGGCCCGCCAGGCGGTCGCAGAGCCGGGCGATCGCCTCCGCCGCAATGCTGGTGCCCGTCGGGTTGTTCGGCGAGGTCAGGAACAGCAGCCTGGCGCGCCCGTCCCAGGCCGCGAGAACGGCGTCGACGTCGAGCCGGAAATCCGGACCCGACAGCGGCACTCTGCGAATGCCGGCGTTCTGGATGTCCGCGTACACCTGGTACATGCCGAAGGTGGGCGGGCAGATCACGACGTCGTCGCGCCCGGGACGGCAGAAGCAGCGGATGAGCAGGTCGATGGCCTCACTGCTGCCGCGGGTGACGAAGGTCTCGTCGGGCGCGGCGTCGTAGTGCGCGGCGAGCAGCGCTGTGAGTGCGGCAGGCCGCGCCTCGGGATAGCGGTTCAGGCCCCGCTCGCTCGCATCGCCGCCCGCCCGCCAGGGCGCCTCGTTGGCATTCAGGCGCACCGCGTCCGGCGCGTAGCCGGCGGGCTGGTAAGCCTTCAGCGCGCGGATCTCCGGCCGTGCGAGTGCGAGGACGGCGTCGCTCATGCCACCGTCCGTCGGCGGATCTTCTCCAGGCGCAGTGTCACCGCCCGGGCGTGGGCGTCGAGACCCTCCAGTCCGGCCAGCGTCACCGCCGTGGGGCCGAGGCCCTCCAGGCCCGCCGCGCTCAGCTCCTGCACGGTCATGTAGCGCAGGAACTGGTCCACGCCGAGCCCGCTGTAGGTGCGCGCGTAGCCGTAGGTGGGCAGCACGTGGTTGGTGCCGCTGCAGTAATCGCCCATGGATTCCGGCGTCCAGGGACCGAGGAAGACCGAACCCGCGTTGCGGATGCGCGGCAGCCAGTCGCGGGCGTCCGCCGCCTGCACGATCAGGTGCTCCGGCGCGTAGGCGTTGCTGACCCTCACCGCCTCGGCGAGATCGTCCACGACGATGACCGCGCTGTGGGAGAGTGCTTCGCGCACGATCGTGCCCCGGCCGAGCGCCGCGGTCTGCTCTTCGAGCGCCGCCGCCACCGCCGCGGCCAGCGCCTCGTCGGGCGTGACCAGGAACACCTGTGAGTCCGGACCATGCTCGGCCTGGGACAGCAGGTCCGAGGCCACGAAAGCCGGGTCCGCGCCGGCGTCGGCGATGACCAGCACCTCGGAGGGACCCGCCGGCATGTCCATTGCGGCGCCGTCCGGGTCCGCCGCCACCAGGCTCTTGGCGGCGGTGACCCAGGCGTTGCCCGGCCCGAATATCTTGTTGACCCGCGGAACGGATTCGGTGCCGTAGGCCATGGCAGCGACCGCCTGGGCGCCGCCCATGCGGTAGACGGCAGTGGCCCCGGACCTGCGTGCGGCGACCAGCACCGCCGGGTCCGCCGTGCCGTCGGGGCGGGGCGGCGTGCACAGGATGCGTTCCGGGCAGCCGGCGATGGTCGCGGGGACGGCCAGCATGATGGCGGCGGAGGGCAGCGGTGCGGTGCCCGCCGGCACGTACAGCCCGACCGCGTCCAGGGGATGGCTGAGCCGCTCGCAGACCACGCCGGGCGCCGTCTCCACCCGCACGGGTTGCGGCAGCTGGGCACGGTGAAAGCGCTCCACGGTCTCGATGGCACGGTCGATGGCGGCGACCGCTTCGCGGCCGAGTGCGGCCTGCGCCGCCGCGAAGGCCTCCTCGGGCACACGCAGCTCGTCCACCTCGGCCCGGTCGAGTTGCCGGGTCAGCCGGCGCACCGCGTCGTCGCCTTCGCGGCGCACGGCGTCCAGTATCTCGCGCACGGTGGCCTCCACCGAGGCGCCGGCCGCCACCGCCGGCCGCCGGAGCAAAGCCTCGCGGTCGGCGTCGTCGAGTTCGTTCCATCGATACAGGTTCAGGGACATGGTCGGCTCCGTGTGTCGTCGGTCCCGCATCAGGCGAGCATCTTCTCGACCGGCAGTACCAGCATGGCGCTGGCGCCGGCCTCCTTCAGGTTTTCGAGAGTCTCCCAGAAAACGTTCTCACGGCATACCGCATGCACGGCCACCCGGTCCTCGCGGCCCTCCAGCGGCAGGATGGTCGGCGCTTCGGAACCGGGTAGCAACCGGGTGATCTCGGCCAGTGCGCTGCGCGGTGCGTGCAGCATGATGTATTTGCTTTCGCGCACCTGCTGCACGCCCTCGATGCGCATCAGCAGGCGCTCGATCCATTCCGTCTTCTCCGCCGGCAGCTCGGCGTCGGTGCGGATGATAGCGGCCTCGCTCTCCAGCACCGTCTCCACCTCGCGGAGCTGGTTGGCGGCGAGGGTCGAGCCGGTGGAGACCAGGTCGCAGATGAAATCCGCCCGGCCGAGGCGCGGCGCGATCTCCACCGCCCCGGAGAAATGCACGATCTCGGCCGTGATGCCGGTCTCGGCGAGGAAGCGGGAGAGCACGCCCGGATAACTCGTGGCGATCCGCTGCCCCGCCAGCGAGGCCGTGCCTTCGTAGGCCATGTCGTCCGGGGCGGCGATGCACAGACGGCAATGGCCGAAGTCCAGCCCGCGGATGATCTCGAAGTTCGACAGGGCGCCGTTGCCGTCGCCGTGCAGGCGCTTCTCGTGGATCACGTTCAGTCCCGCGATGCCGAGGTCGCAGACGTCGTCGGCCACCAGCCCGGGGATGTCGTCGTCCCGCACCAGCAGGATGTCGATGGGCATGTTCTCGCCGAAGCAGAACAGCTGGTCCTTGCTCTGGGTGTACTTCAGCCCGCAGCGCGACAACAGGTCGAGGCAGTGCTCGGTCAGGCGGCCGGATTTCTGGATGGCGATCTTCAGCCGCGGGATATCGGTCTGCATCAGGGGTCCTCATGGGGCCGCGTCGGCGGCGTGTCAGTTCTTGCGGGTTCTTTCCAGCGCCAGCCGATAGCCGCCGGCGCCATCGGCCAGGAAGCGTGCCACCCGGCCGATGGTCGTCACGCTGACGCCGGTCAACTCGTTGATCCGGCGGTAGGGGAGGCCTTCCTCCAGCAGCTGCACCACCCGCCACCGGTCGACGAGGGCCTGCAGCTCTGCCGGAGTGCACAGGTCGGCGAGCAGTGCCCGCATCTCCGGCGGGTCGCTCATCGCCACCAGCGCCTCGCACAGCGCCGTCTGCTCCCGCGCCGCCCGGCGCGCGCTCGTCTCGCGGTTGGGTTTCATGCCGCACCAATGTATTAACGCGTTAATACATTAACGCAGGCGGGGTCGCGGGTCAAGCCTGTCGCGCCGGGATGGCCCGGCGGCGGTAACGATTGCGCCTGTAACCAAACAGCAGTTGACGGCGGCCGCGGATGGCCCCTATATTCGCCGCTACTCATCGAGACCGGCTGAGGGAAGGGCCCGACGACGCCGGGGCAACCTTCAGGCCTAACCAGCCTGAAAAGGTGCCAACTCCTGCGGCAGCACGCAAAGGTGCTGGGCGAGAGATGAGTGTCCGAGCAGCGGTATCGATACCGATGGGCGAGGCACTTTCCTTGCGTTCTCCGCAGACTGGCCGCCTGAGTGCCGGGCCCGTGATCAGAACGGAGAACATCCATGACACAAGTCTCCCGGAGCGCCACCCGGGCGGTGCGTGCCGCGCTGGAAACCGACGCCCAGCACGGCGCGGTCGTGCCGCCGCTGCACCTGTCTTCCAACTACACGTTCGAGGGCTTCGGCCGGCCCCGCGAATACGACTACACCCGCAGCGCAAACCCCACCCGCGATGCCCTGGGCGGCGCCCTGACCGAGCTCGAAGGCGGCGCCGGGGCCGTGGTGACGGCCTCCGGCATGGCGGCCATCACGCTCGTCTGTCAACTGCTCCGGCCCGGCGACCGGCTGGTGGCACCCCACGACTGCTACGGCGGCAGCTTCCGGCTGTTTCGCAATCTGGCCGACCGGGGTGCTTTCGAGGTGGAGTTCGTCGACCAGACCGATGCGAACGCGCTCGCCGAGGCGTGCCGCCGCGGACCCCGGCTGATCTGGGTGGAGACGCCCAGCAACCCGCTGCTGCGCATCACCGACATCGCCCGCGTGGTGGCGGAGGCGCGGCAGTGCGGCGCGCTGGTGGCCGTCGACAACACCTTCCTGTCGCCGGCGCTGCAGCAGCCCCTGCAGCTCGGCGCGGACATCGCCGTCCACTCCACTACCAAGTACCTGAACGGCCACAGCGACGTGGTCGGCGGCGCGGTCGTGGCCGCCGACCCCGCGCTGGCATCGGAGCTGGCCGGCTGGGCGAACTGTATCGGGATAACGGGAGCGCCGTTCGACAGCTACCTCACGCTGCGCGGTGTGCGCACGCTTTATGCGCGCATGCGTCAGCACGAGGAGAATGCGGCCGCACTGGCGGCGTTCCTGGTTGGTCACGAGCAGGTGGCGCGGGTGTATTACCCGGGCCTGGAAAATCATCCCCGCCACCGGATCGCCGCCCGCCAGCAACGCGGTTTCGGCGGCATGGTCAGCTTCGAGCTCCGGGGCGGCATCGCGGATGCGCGGCGCATCGCCGAGGGCCTGACACACTTCTCGCTGGCCGAGTCGCTGGGCGGCGTGGAGAGCCTGGTCTGCCACCCGGCGACGATGACCCACGCGCCGATGACGCCCGAGGCGCGCACGGCGGCGGGCATCGGCGACGGGCTGATCAGGCTCAGTGTGGGCATCGAGGCGCCGGAGGACCTGATCGCCGATGTCCGCCGCGCGCTGGCTGCGCTGCACGGGCGCGGCGACCTCAGGGCCGCGGCCGGCTGAGCCGGGCGCGACCCGCGACGATTCGACGAAACCTCACGAGGGAGAGAGGAGAGAGCAATGGCACTGGACAAGACCAAGCTTCACTACGAGACGCTGCAGATCCACGCCGGCCAGGAGCCGGCACCGGGCACCAACTCTAGGGCGGTGCCCATCTACCAGACCACCTCCTACACGTTCGACGACACCGCCCACGGGGCGCGGCTGTTCGGGCTGGAGGAGTTCGGCAATATCTATTCCCGGATCATGAACCCCACCAACGACGTCTTCGAGCAGCGGGTCGCCGCGCTGGAAGGCGGCGTGGCCGCGCTCGCGACGGGCAGCGGACAGGCGGCCCAGTTCCTCGCCATCACCACCCTGGCCGCGGCGGGCGAGAACATCGTCGCGCGCAGTTCGCTGTACGGCGGCACCTACAACCAGTTCAAGGTCTCGCTGCCCCGCCTCGGCATCGACGTGCGCTTCGTCGAGGGCGATGCACTCGACGACTATGCCGCGGCCATCGACGAGAATACGAAGGCGCTGTACGTGGAGTCCATCGGCAACCCGGGTTTCGATGTGCCGGACTTCCGGGCACTGGCCGACCTGGCCCACGACAACGGCATCCCCCTGATCGTGGACAACACGCTGGGCTGCTGCGGTTACATCGTGCGTCCCATCGATCACGGCGCCGACATCGTCGTCCAGTCGGCCACCAAGTGGATCGGCGGCCACGGCACGACCATCGGCGGCGTCATCGTCGACTCCGGCCGCTTCGACTGGTCGAACGGCAAGTTCCCGGTGTTCACCGAGCCGTCACCCGGCTACCACGGCCTGAAGTTTGCCGAGGTCTTCGGACCGGAGGGGCCGTTCGGCAACATCGCCTTCATCATCCGCGCCCGGGTGGAAGGCCTGCGCGACCTCGGTCCGGCGTTGAGCCCGTTCAACTCCTTCCTCCTGCTGCAGGGGCTGGAGACGCTGTCGCTGCGGGCACAGCGCCATGCCGACAACTCGCTGGAACTGGCCCGCTGGCTGGGCGAGCGGCCGGACGTCTCGTTCGTGAACTATCCCGGAATCGAGTCCCACCCCTATCACGAGCGGGCCAAGCACTACTTCACCAACGGCTACGGCGCGGTGCTCACCTTCGGTATCCGCGGCGGCGCGGAGGCCGGCCGGCGGTTCATCGAGTCGGTGGAACTGGCCAGCCATCTCGCCAACGTGGGCGACGCCAAGACGCTGGTGATCCATCCGGCCACCACCACCCACCAGCAGCTGAGCGAGGCCGAGCAGCGCTCGGCGGGCGTCACGCCGGACATGATCCGGGTGTCGGTGGGCATCGAGCACATCGACGACATCAAGGCGGATTTCGAACAGGCCTTCGATCGGGCCCGGGGCCGGGACGCCGCATGAAGCTGCCTCCCGCCATCGCCCGGTGGCTGTCGCCCGAGACCCGTTACCAGGCGCTGCCGGGTCCCTTCCGGCTGGAGAGCGGGGAGAGTGTGGACGACCCGGTGGTCGCCTACCGGACCTGGGGCAGGCTCAACCGGGAGGGCACGAACGCGGTACTCGTCTGCCACGCGCTCACCGGCTCCGCCGATGCGGACGACTGGTGGGCGGGCATGCTGGGGCCGGGCAGGGCGCTGGACCCGGAGCGCGACTTCATCGTCTGCAGCAACGTGCTCGGCGGCTGCTACGGCACTTCCGGCCCCCTCTCGCCCGCGCCGGATGGGGGGCGCCAGGGGGGCGATTTCCCGCGGGTGACGGTGCGCGACATGGTGCACCTGCAGCGCCGGCTGCTGGACGCCCTGGGCGTCGGCCGGCTGGCTCTCGTGATCGGGCCCTCCCTGGGCGGCATGCAGGTGCTCGAGTGGGCGGCCTGTTATCCGGAGCGGGTGGGGGCCATCGCGCCCATCGGCATCTCGGCCCGGCACAGTGCCTGGTGCATCGGCATCAGCGAGGCCCAGCGCCAGGCCATCTGGCGCGATCCGCTGTGGCGCGACGGCCGTTACCCGGACGACGCACCGCCGCGGCAGGGCATGTCCGTGGCCCGCATGATCGCGATGGTCAGTTACCGCAGCTGGGAGAATTTCGAGAGCCGGTTCGGCCGGGAGCAGGCGAACCCGGAACTCTTCCAGGTGGAATCCTACCTGCGCTATCAGGGCGACAAACTGGTGGACCGCTTCGATGCGGCGGCTTACGTGCGGCTGACCCAGGCCATGGACAGCCATGATCTCGGCCGTGGCCGCGGCGAGCTGGAAGCGGTGCTGTCCGCCATCCGCCAGCCCTCGCTGGTGGTCTCGGTGAGCTCCGACGTGCTCTACCCGCCCCGCGAACAGCGCTATCTGGCCGAGCATCTGCCGAATGCGCGCTACGAGGAGCTTAACACCCCCCACGGGCACGACGGCTTCCTGATCGACCTGGACGAGTTGGGAGAGATGGTGCGGGCATTCCGCCGCAGACTGGGCGCGCCGCGGGCGGTGGCCGCCGGCTGACGGCCGCGGGACGTCAGTCCTCGCCGAGGCGCTCGATGACGGCGGCGGTCATGCCCCGGGTGCCGAGGAAGGCGTGGCCCGGTGAGGCGACGTCCGCGGTCCTGGCGCCACCGGCGACGGCCGCCGCCACGGCCCGTTCCACCGCGTCCGCCTCTTCGTTCAGGCCGAGACTGTAGCGCAGCAGCATCGCCACGCTGGCGATGGCGGCACAGGGGTTGGCGGCGTCTTTCCCGGCGATATCCGGCGCCGAGCCGTGGATGGGCTCGTACAGGCCCCGGGTGCCGGCGCCGAGCGACGCGGAGGGCAGCATACCGAGGGAGGCCGCGAGCATCGACGCCTCGTCGGTGAGTATGTCGCCGAACATGTTCTCCGTGACGATGACGTCGAAATCCGCCGGCCGAGCGATCAGATGCATCGCGGCCGCATCCACCAGCATGTGTTCCAGTTCCACTTCCGGGAACTCCGCGGCGACGATCTCGCCGGCCACCGCCCGCCACAGGCGTGAGGTCTCCAGCACGTTGGCCTTGTCCACCGAGACCAGGCGACCGCGCCGCTCCCGCGCCAGCCCCGCCGCCACCCGCACGATGCGCTCGATCTCGGCCCGGGTATACCGGCACAGGTCGGAGGCGCTGTCGGCGTCGCGGTGCTTGTCGCCGAAATAGATGCCGCCGGTCAGCTCGCGCACCACCATCAGGTCCGTGCCCTCGAGGCGTTCGGCGCGGATAGCGGAGGCGTCGAAGAGTTCGGGCAACGGCCGCACGGGGCGCAGGTTGGCGAAGACACCGAGCGCTGAGCGCAGATCCAGCAGCCCCTGCTCCGGGCGGACGGCCGCTTCCGGGTCGGACCATTTCGGGCCGCCCACGGCGCCCAGCAGCACGGCGTCGGCCCGGTCGCAGAGATACAGCGTAGCCCGGGGCAGGGCGTTGCCCCGGGCATCGATGGCGGCACCGCCGATGAGCGCCTCGTGCATCTCGAAGCGGTGGCCATGGCGCGATGCCACGGCTTCCAGCACGCTGCGGCCGGCCGCGGTGACCTCGGGGCCGATGCCGTCGCCGGGCAGCAGTGCGATCAGGGCTTCCACGGGCGCGTCGTCTCGAAACGCTCGATGGCGTTTTCCCGGGCGAGCAGGAAGCCGAGCTGGTCGGTGCCCTGCATCAGGCAATAGCGTGCGAACGCCTCGATGCGGAAGCGGTGTTCCCGGCCGTCGGGCAGGGTCAGCGCGCTGCTCTCCAGATCGAGCACGACCCGTGCGCCAGGATTGTCGAGCAGCCAGCGGTGCAGCTCGGCCGGCACGTCCACCGGCAGGAGGCCGTTCTTCAGCGCGTTGCTGCGGAAGATGTCCGCGATCTCGGTGCTGATGACGGCCCGGATGCCGTAGTCGGCCAGCGCCCACGCCGCGTGCTCCCGGGACGAGCCGCAGCCGAAGTTGTTGCCGGCCACCAGGATCGTGCGGCCCGTGTTCTCGGGACGGTTCAGCGCGAAATCCGGGTCCTCGCTGCCGTTCTCCCGATAGCGCCAGTCGGCGAACAGGGCTTCGCCGAGACCTTCCTTGCTGGTGGTGGTCAGGAAGCGGGCGGGGATGATCTGGTCGGTGTCGATGTCGCTCTGGTCGATGACCATCGTCGCCGACTCGATGCGTGTGACGGGCTCCACGGGCTCAGGCTCCTTCCAGCATTGGTCGGGGATCGGTGATGCGGCCGGCGACGGCCGACGCCGCGGCGGTCAGCGGGCTCGCCAGCACGGTGCGCGCGCCCGCGCCCTGCCGGCCCTCGAAGTTGCGGTTGCTGGTGCTGACGGACAGCTTGCCCCGGGGGACGGTGTCGCCGTTCATGCCCAGGCACATCGAGCAACCGGATTCCCGCCACTCGGCGCCCGCCGCCCGGAAGACCTCGTCGAGGCCCTTCTCCTCGGCCTGCTTCTTCACCTGCTGGGAGCCCGGCACCACCAGCATGCGGACGTCGTCCGCGACGCGCCGGCCGCGCAGGATACCCGCCACCTGCTCCAGGTCCGAGAGTCGCGAGTTGGTGCAGCTGCCGATGAACACCACGTCCACCGGCGTGCCGGCGATGGGCCGGCCGCTCTCGAGGCCCATGTAGTCCAGGGCCTTGGCGAAGGCCGGTCCCGGCCCCTCCGGTATGGTCTCGGTCACCGGCAAGACCATGCCCGGGTTGGTGCCGAACGTGACCATGGGCGCCAAGCCGGAGGCATCGACGGTGACCCGTCGGTCGAAGTCAGCGTCCGCATCCGTGGCCAGCGCGCGCCAGCGGGCGATCGCCCGGTCCCATTCCTCGCCCTGCGGTGCCCGGGGGCGGCCCCACAGGTATTCGAAGGTGGTCTCGTCCGGGGCGATCATCCCGGCCCGCGCGCCGGCCTCGATCGACATGTTGCAGATGGTCATGCGCGCTTCCATGTCCAGCGCGCTGATCGCATCGCCCCGGTACTCGATGACGTGGCCCGTGCCGCCGTCCACGCCGATTTCGCCGATGATGGCAAGAATGATGTCCTTGGCCGAGACACCGGGGCCGAGTCGGCCGGTCACCTCGATGGCGAGCGTCTTCGGCCGGCGCTGCAGCAGGCACTGGGTGGCCAGCACGTGGCCCACTTCGGTGGTGCCGATGCCGAAGGCCAGGGCCCCGAACGCGCCGTGGGTCGAGGTGTGGCTGTCGCCGCAGACGATGGTCTTGCCAGGCTGGGTCGCGCCGAGTTCCGGTCCGATCACATGGACGATGCCGCGGGCATCGCTGTCGAAGCCGAGCAGGTCGATGCCGAATTCCCGGCAGTTGGCCTGCATGCGGCGGATCTGGTTGGCAGCGTTGTCGCCCACCACCTCGATGTCGGCCAGCGTGCGCACCGGCGTCGTGGGGGTGGAATGGTCCATCGTGGCCAGCGTCAGGTCCGGGCGGCGCACGGCCAGGCCGCGCTCGCCCAGGACGCTGAATGCCTGGGGCGTGGTGACCTCGTGGATCAGGTGCAAATCGATGTAGAGCACCGCCGGCGTCTCGTCCGTCTCCGGCGCGACGACATGCTGGTTCCAAACCTTCCCGAACAGGGTCTGGGGGCCGTTCACGTCGATGGCACTCATGCGCCGGCGGCTCCCGGCTCGGCGCCGACCTCGACGGGCTCGAGCCAGCCGCGGGTGTCCCCGGTCTCCCCGGTGAACAGGCCGAAGAAGGCCTGCTGCAGGCGGGCCGTCACCGGCCCTCGCCGGCCCTCGCCGACCTGGATGCGGTCGACCGACCGGATGGGCGTCACCTCGGCCGCCGTGCCGGTGAAGAACAGCTCGTCGGCGAGGTAGAGCATCTCGCGGGGGATGTTCTGGTAGACGACGGGCAGGCCCATGTCCTCGGCGAGGCAGATCACCGTGTGGCGCGTAATGCCGTTCAGGATGGAGGAGGAAACCGGCGGCGTATACAGGGTGCCGTCGCGCACCAGGAACAGATTCTCGCCGGCACCCTCGCTGACCAGGCCGTCGGTGGACAGCGCAATGCCCTCGGCGAAGCCGAGGCGCTTGGCCTCCATGCTGATGAGCTGACTGGAGAGATAGTTGCCGCCCGCCTTGGCCATGGCCGGCATGGTGTTCGGCGCCACCCGCTGCCAGGAGGAGACGCAGACGTCGACGCCCTGTTCCAGCCCCTCGGCACCCAGATAGGCGCCCCATTCCCAGGCAGCCACGGCCACGTCCACCGGGTGGTCGTCTTTCGGCGACAGGCCCACCTCGCCGTAGCCGCGCAGCGCCACGGGGCGGATGTAGGCCCCGTTGTCCAGTTCGTTCTCGATCACCACCCGGTGGCACACCTGCAGGAGTTCGTCGAACGGGTAGGGGATGCGCATGCGGTAGATCTTCGCCGAGTCGTACATCCTCCGGACGTGGTCCTGCAGGCGGAACGCGCGGCTTCCCGTCGGCGTGCGGTAGACGCGGATGCCCTCGAAGACGGAGGACCCGTAGTGCAGGGCGTGGGCGAGGACATGCACCTTTGCCTGGTCCCACGGCACCATCTCGCCGTTGAACCAGATGTACTTGCTCGCATGGATGGTCATACGAAACTCCTGACGGCCGGGCCGTTAAATGGTCGCGATCTCGCCGGCATCCGGCGCAGGGGTGATCTCCAGCCCCGATTGCTGGCGGCGGATGATCCGGTTGGTGACTTCCAGCCAGGCCAGGGCGCCGGCCTCGACGATGTCGGTGCTGACGCCGTGGCCGCGGAATGTCACGCCATTATATTCGACAGTGACCGTCGCCTCACCCTGTGCGTCTTCACCCTTGGTGACACTGCGCAGGTCGAAGTTCCTGAGCACCAGATGGATGCCGGTGATGCGCTCCACCGCCTGGCAGGCGGCGGCGATGGGGCCGTCGCCCACCGCGGCCTCCTCGGGGCAGCCGCCGTCCTCGTGGCGCAGGCGCACCGAGGCGGTGGCGGTGGAGCCGGTGCCGGAGTTCACGTTCAGCACCTCCAGACTCCAGGGCCCCGGGGCCGTACCTTCCGCGTTCAGGATCAGCGCCTCGATATCGGCATCGTAGAGCTCCTTCTTGCGGTCGGCCAGCTTCTTGAATTCCTGGAAGGCCCGGTTGAGTTCGAAATCGTCCAGTTCGAAGCCGAGTTCGCGCACCCGGTCGCGGAAGGCGTGGCGGCCGCTGTGCTTGCCCAGCACCAGGTTGGAGCGGCTGAGGCCCACGTCCTCGGGACGCATGATCTCGTAGGTCGAGGCGTGCTTCAGCATGCCATGCTGGTGGATGCCGGCCTCGTGGGCGAAGGCGTTTTCCCCGACGATGGCCTCGTTGCGGGGGATATGGATGCCCGTGATGCTGGAGACGAGCCGGGAGGTCGGATAGAGGCGGGTGGTGTCCAGGCCGGTGTCCGCGCCGAAGTACTCCGCGCGGGTCTTCAGCGCCATGACCACCTCTTCGAGCGAGCAGTTGCCCGCGCGCTCGCCGATACCGTTGATGGTGCACTCCACCTGCCGCGCGCCGCCGCGCACGGCCGCCAGGCTGTTCGCCACCGCCATGCCCAGGTCATCGTGGCAGTGGACCGAGAGCACCACGTCGTCGATGCCCGGCACGTGCTCCTTCAGGTAGCGGAACAGTTCGTAGAACTCGCCGGGCACGGTATAGCCCACCGTATCGGGGATATTGACGGTGCTGGCACCGGCCTCCACCGCCGCCGTTACCACCTCGGCGAGATAGGGCAGCTCCGTGCGGGAGGCGTCCTCGGGAGAGAACTCCACGTCGTCGCAGAACCCCCGCGCCATCCGTATGGCGCCCGCGGCGCTCTGGATGATCTCCTCCTTGGCCATGTTCAGCTTGTGGGTGCGGTGGATCTCGCTGGTGGCCACGAAGACGTGGATGCGGGATTTCACCGCGGGTTCCACGGCCTTCCAGGCCTTCTCGATGTCCTCCGGGTTGCAGCGCGCCAGGCTGCAGACGGCCGGCCCCTCGATCTCGCTCGCGATTGCCCGCACGGATTCGAAGTCGCCGGGGGAGGCGGCGGCGAAACCGGCCTCGATGACGTCGACCCGCAGTTCGGCGAGAGCGGCGGCCACCCGGAGTTTCTCGCGCAGCGTCATGCTGCAGCCCGGCGCCTGTTCGCCGTCGCGCAGCGTCGTATCGAAGATCCTGACCCGGTCGCCGTTGTCGATGCTCATTCGCTCTCTCTCCGTCAAAAAAAAACCCCGCGACCTTTCGGATGCGGGGTTTGCCTTCTCGTTCGCCTTGCCCGTCGGCTACCCGCGCATCCTCCAGTGGAGGCCGAGCAGAAGAAGCAGGCCGGACAGCAGCACGACACGCGGGGCGCGTGCCGCGGGGAATCCGGAATTGCGGGCTGCGTCGGACATCGCGACGATGATGTTGCAAGCATGGCCGGCTGTCAACTGGCAGGTACTTGTTTTCGCTCGAATGTTTTCGCCCGAATAGTTGCCGTTGTCACTAACCGTCCCCGGCCGCGGTGGTTCATTCCACCGCGACGATTACCTTGCCGAGGGCCTTGCGCTCGGCCAGCATCGCCAGCGCCTCGCCGGCCTCTTGCAGCGGGAAAGTGGCCGAGATATGCGGTTTCAGCCTGCCCTCGCTGACGTATTGCAGCAGTTCCCGCGTGTTCTCCTCGTGCGCCTGCGGTTCGCGCTGTGTGAACGCGCCCCAGAATACGCCCACGATCTCACAGCCCTTGAGGAGCGCCAGGTTCACCGGCACCTTCGGGATTTCGCCCGATGCGAAGCCGATGACCAGCACCCGGCCCTTCCAGGCGACCGAGCGCATGCACTGGTCGAACAGTTCGCCGCCCACCGGGTCGTAGATGACGTCCGCCCCGCGGCCGCCGGTGAGCGCCTTCACTCGCTCCTTCAGGTTCTCCTCCGTGTAGTTAATGAACTCGCTCGCGCCGTACTCGCCGGCGAGTTCCAGCTTCCCGGCGCTGCTGGCGGCGGCGATCACGCGGGCGCCCATCAGTTTGCCCAGCTCGACCGCAGCGAGGCCCACGCCGCCGGCAGCACCCAGTACCAGCAGCGTCTCTCCCTGCCCGAGGCGGGCTCGCTGTTTGAGCGCGTGGTAGGAGGTGCCGTAGGTCAGGATGAAGCCGGCGGCGGTCTCGTAATCCATGCTGTCCGGGATCGGCACCACGGCGACCGCCGGCAGACAGATCTCCTCGGCCATGCCGCCGTGTCCCGCCATGCCGAGTACGCGCTGGCCGGGCCGCAGCCGATCGACTCCCTCGCCGACGGCGACCACCTCGCCCGATACCTCGCCGCCGGGCGAGAAGGGCATGTCGGGCTTCGACTGGTACTTGCCCGCCATCATCAGGATGTCGGGGAAATTCACTCCGCAGGCGTGCACCCGCAGCTTCACCTCGCCCGGCCCCGGCTCCGGCGATTCGACCTCTTCGACCACCAGGCTGCGGGGCGGTCCGTACTCTTTACATAGTGCTGCTTTCACGTTTCCTCCGATGACAGCGGCGATGGGGTGATCCTGTCGCGGCGGGCGCGGCGCCCCGCCGCGCGAGAGTCTAGCATCGTTGCAGCGTACGGGCGGGCGGCGGCCGCTGGCACGGCGTGGGACCCCGCGTTATGCTCTGCGGGCCGCGCGCCGGGCTCCGGCCTGCCGAAGCCGTCCCCGGCGGCGTATCGTTTCCCTTCAGCCACAGCGGGGTCTGCATGAATTTCGAATATTCCGACAAGGTGAGCCGGCTGCGCGAGCGCGTCACCGAGTTCATGAACGAGTACGTCTACCCGAACGAGGCGGCGTACGAGGAGTACGTCGACGCGAGCGAGGATCGCTGGGTCGTACCGCCGGTCATGGAAGAGCTGAAGGCGAAGGCGAAGGAGGAGGACCTGTGGAACCTGTTCCTGCCCGAGAGCGAATACGGCGCGGGGCTGACCAACCTGGAGTATGCGCCGCTGGCCGAGATCATGGGCCGCTCGCCCATCGCCTCCGAGGCGTTCAATTGCTCGGCTCCCGATACCGGCAACATGGAGGTGCTGGTGCGCTACGGCAACGAGGAGCAGCGCAAACAGTGGCTGGAGCCGCTGCTGGAGGGCCGCATCCGCTCGGCCTTTGCGATGACCGAACCGGCCGTTGCCTCCTCGGATGCCACCAATATCGAGGCTTCCATCGTGCGTGACGGTGACGAGTACGTCATCAACGGGCGCAAATGGTGGACGTCCGGCGCCATGGATCCGCGTTGCGAGATCTTCATCTTCATGGGCAAGACCAATCCGGATGCCGACCGCCACTCCCAGCAGTCGATGATCCTCGTGCCCCGCGACACGCCGGGGGTCACCATCGTGCGGCCGCTGACGGTCTACGGTTACGACGATGCGCCCCACGGCCACGCGGAGGTCGCGTTCGAGGATGTGCGGGTGCCGGCCTCCAATCTGCTGCTCGGCGAGGGCCGCGGCTTCGAGATCGCCCAGGGCCGGCTGGGCCCGGGGCGCATCCACCACTGCATGCGCTGCATCGGCGCGGCCGAGCGGGCGCTGGAGGCGATGTGCAAGCGGGCCGACGAACGGATCGCATTCGGCCGGCCGCTGGCCAATCAGGGCGTGGTCCGGGAGGCAATTGCGAACTCCCGCATGGAGATCGATCAGGCCCGGCTCCTGACCCTGAAGGCGGCCGACATGATGGACAAGGTGGGCAACAAGGTGGCCCGCGCCGAGATCGCGATGATCAAGGTGGTGGCCCCGACGATGGCGCTGAACGTCCTCGACCGCGCCATCCAGGTTCACGGCGGCGGGGGTGTCTGCCAGGACTTCAGTCTCGCCCGCAGCTGGGCGAACCTGCGTACGCTGCGCATGGCGGACGGGCCGGACGAAGTGCACCGCAACAGCCTGGCGAAGCTCGAACTCGGCAGCCAGCGCAGCCTGCGGGGTGCATGACGTCGCCTGCCGGCGCGGGACTGGCATGCCGGGTAGCGTATGTTATGCTTCCGCCGAGTATGTCCCGCCGCGAGTCCGGCATGGGCGTCGTGCGTGGGCTCCGGCCCATCGCGCCGGCGGCGGGGATGTGGAGGCCGGTTCGCGACCGGCGGCGTGTACATCGACGGCAGCAAGGGAGAGTGCTGCAGGCGTCAGAAGGGCGGGCCGCCGGCGGCACTGCCCTGCTGCGTTTATGCACTGCTCCCATTCTGTAGTATGGTGTGTCGCCGGTGGTGGCGGGGCCCTGACCTCACCGGCCGGGCGCCGGTTGCTGGAGCGAGCGAGCACATACGGCCTCAGAACCGTCACGAATAATTACTAGAATTGTTTTCCGGAATTAACCAAGGAGCGTTCATGAAACCGTGGAATTCGGGAGCTCGGCATGTCGCCGTCGCTATCGTGTCGACAGCGTTGATCGCCGGGGGCGGGGTCGCTGTCGCACAGACGGTCGATTCCGTCCTGCGCGCTGAGCAGCAGCGGCTGGCCCAGAACCGTGAGGCACAGCAGCGGATCGACCGGGTAGTGCAGCAGACACGCAGCCTGGTCGACGACTACAAGGCGGTCACCAAGGAGATCGACGGCCTGAAGGTCTACAACCGGCTGATGGAGGCTCAGACGGAAAAGCAGCAGTCGCGGCTGGACGAGATCAACGAGTCGCTGGACAAGGCGAACGTGATCAACCGTCAGATCTATCCGCTGATGGAGCGCATGATCGAGGGCCTTGAGCAGTTCGTGCAGCTCGACATCCCCTTCCTGATCGAAGAACGCACCGAGCGCATCCAGACGCTGCAGGACCTGATGGACGAGCCCAACGTGTCCGTCGCCGAGAAGTTCCGCAAGGTCATGGAGGCCTTCCAGATCGAGAACGAGTACGGCCGCACCATCGAGTCCTACACGGATACCATCGAGATCCAGGGCGGCGGCGTGCGTGAGGTGGAGTTCCTGCGCATCGGCCGCGTCGCACTGCTGTTCCAGAGCGCCGACGGCAGCATGACCGGCGTCTGGGATCAGGAGTCGGAGTCGTGGAACATGTCCGATGATTACCGCAACGAGGTCAAGAAGGGCCTGCGCGTCGCCAATGAGCTGATTGCGCCGGAGCTGCTCCTTCTGCCCGTGCCCGCACCTGAGGAGGCCGGCTGATGAAGAAGATCGCAACCATAGCGGCTACCGGCCTGCTTGCATTCGGCCTCGGCGGCGGCAGCGCGACCGCCCAGGAAGCCGCCTCCCTGGACGAACTGCTGGACATGGTGAAGCAGGGCCAGGCACGGGAAGCTCGCGAGAACGAACAGCGTCTGGCGGAATTCCGCCGGCGTCAGTCCGAGCAGCAGGCGCTGCTGAACCAGGCCAGGAATGAACGCGCCTCTCTGGAGCAGCGCGGCGAGCAGCTCGAGGAGCTCTTCGAGGAGAACAACCGCAAGCTGGCCACGGCGGCGGCGGAACTCGACGAACGCCTTGGCTCCCTCCGGGAACTCTTCGGCGTGCTGCAGCAGGTGGCCGGCGATACGCAGAGCGTATTCCAGAACTCGCTGATCAGCGCCCAGTACCCGGACCGCGAGGACTTCCTTGTCGAACTCGGCGCCACGATGGCCAGCACCACCCGGCTTGCGTCCATCGAGGACATCGAGCGGCTCTGGTTCGAGATGCAGCGCCAGATGACCGAGAGCGGCAAGGTGGCCAGGTTCGAGCGCAGCGTCATCCGCGCAAACGGGGAGGAGACCACCATTCCGATCGTGCGCGTGGGCGCGTTCAACCTCGTGGGTGACGGCTTCTACCTGAACTACACTTCCGAGACCGGCAACGTGGTCGAACTGCAGCGCCAGCCCGAGCAGGCACGCTACACGGACTCCACCGACGCACTGTTCGACGCCGAGCAGGGCCCGGTCACCTTCGGTCTCGACCCGACCCGCGGCGGCATCCTGGCCCAGTTGGTGGACCGGCCCACGCTGCGTGAGCGGGTCGACCAGGGCGGCGTCGTGGGCTACAGCATCATCGGCCTGGGTCTCCTCGGCCTGCTGATCGCGCTGGTGTCGCTGTTCAGCCTGGTGATCGCCGACCGCAAGGTCAGCTCGCAGTTGAAGTCCGACAAGCCGAACAGCAACAACCCGCTCGGCCGCGTGCTCGGTGCCTACGAGGACAACAAGAACGTGGACACCGCCACGCTGGAGCTGAAGCTGAGCGAGGCGGTGCTGAAGGAGGCGCCGAAACTCAGCCGTGGCCTGCTGTTCGTGAAGGTGATCTCGGTCGTCGCACCACTGGCCGGGCTGCTCGGTACGGTCACGGGCATGATCAAGACCTTCCAGGTCATCACGCTCTACGGTGCGGGCGATCCGAAGCTCATGGCAGGCGGTATCTCCCAGGCGCTGGTCACGACCGTGCTCGGCCTGGTGGTCGCCATCCCGATGGTGCTCCTGCATACGTTCCTGCAAGGCCGCAGCAAGCGGATCCTGAACATCCTGCAGGAGCAGAGCGCGGGCATCATCGCCGAGCATTCCGAAGCCGAACACAAGTCGGCAGCCTAGGGGATACCGCAGATGGTCTGGCTCGAAGACGCACTCCTGGCCGTACGGGACTTCATGGAACTCGGCGGCCCGGTGTTGAACCTGATCGCGGTGCCGATCTTCGCC
>Ga0102929_1000113_pt1 | contig 41985 bp, 35 predicted proteins | sample SalPonR1_B_D2_MG_FD_78510 | JGI IMG/M metagenome (GOLD analysis project Ga0102929, IMG submission 78510) | Salt pond soil microbial communities from South San Francisco under conditions of wetland restoration - Salt Pond MetaG R1_B_D2_MG | ecosystem: Environmental > Aquatic > Marine > Intertidal... | reverse complement strand
GCTGCGGGACGAGGCGAAGGGCGGGCCGTTCTTCCTGCGCATGAACATGGAGGCCGGACACCGGGGCTCCGCCGCCCGCTTCGAGAAGCTGGAGGAACGGGCCCACGAGTATGCTTTCGCGCTCAAGGTACTTGGGCTCTCCGAGCGCGATCCAGTCAGTCACTCGCAGAACTGATTCTTAAGCGCGACGGCCGATGCGGCTCGTCCGCGCCCGAGACAAGTAAACTTCACAATCTACGACTGCTTTGTGCGATAGCGCACATAGCTACTGAGTTTCGGCGTATAGTGACTATTAAGGTGCCTTGGAAATTTGAATCAGTTCAGGGCTCTCGAAATCGGTACTCCCCAATGGCTGCACAACCCGACCCAACCCAGAATTATCTGCTCGCGAAACTTCCGGATAGCGAGTTCCAACGGATTTTTCCCCATCTGGAGCTGGTCACATTGAAGCTTGGTGAGGTGCTCTACGAGTCAGGCGGACAGTTACATTGCGTCTACTTCCCGATTACCTCGATTGTGTCCCTGCTGTACGTCATGCGGGACGGCGCCTCGGCCGAGATCGCAGTTGTCGGCAATGACGGCATCCTCGGCATTTCACTGTTCATGGGGGGCGAGACGACACCGAGCCGAGCCGTCGTACAGAGCGCCGGAACTGCCTACCGGTTACGCGCCGAAATTTTGAAGGAGGAATTTAATCGGGCCGGCCCGACGATGCGCCTACTGCTGCGCTATACGCAAGCGCTTATTACGCAAATGTCCCAGACTGCAGTATGCAATCGACATCATTCTGTCGATCAGCAGCTATGCCGATGGTTGCTGCTGAGTCTCGACCGCCTGCCGTCGAATGAGCTGAAAATGACCCAGGAACTGATCGCCAATATGCTCGGAGTTCGCCGCGAAGGTGTCACGGAGGCAGCAGGAAGGCTGCGGGATCTGGGGATCATCGCGTACAGCCGTGGACACATCACAGTGCTGGACCGATCTAATCTGGAGGATCGTGTCTGCGAGTGTTACGCCGTGGTGAAGAAGGAGTTCGATCGGCTGCTTTCCGACGTACCACCAGACGACGGACCATAGCGCGAAATCCTGGTCTCTCGCCTTACGGGGCAGCTATTCACCCGCCGGCAGGTGAGAGACGCTCACCGCTTCCCGCCTATGTTCGCTGCAGCACAGACGGCGCCACGAGAAAGCGGACAATTGGTCAATGAAAAGCAATCGACTCTTGGCCAGTCTCAGCCGCACCGATAGGCGGAAATTGATGGCGGCGGGGGACACGGTCGATCTGCGCGATGGTGACATACTCTGGGAGGCGCAGAGCCGCATGCGATACGCCTATTTCCCGCTTGAAGGTTTTATCTCCCAACTTATACCGGTCGCTGCCCGAAAGAACCTCGAACTGGCCCTTGTCGGCAATGAGGGAATGATTGGCATGCCGTTGGCTCTCGGTGTGAATTCTTCGATTCTTCAGGCGCTGGTGCAGGGTCCCGGCGAGGCGCTGCGAATAGGCGTCGCCTCCTTTCGACGTGAACTCAAACAACTTCCGGCATTACGGCAACGATTAAGCAGCTATATCTACGTCTTGCACGCCCAGCTCGCTCTTACGGCGGCATGCATCCGTTTCCACTCACTCGACCTGCGACTCGCCTGCTGGTTGCTGATGACCCACGATAGGGCAGGCTTGGGCAGCTTTCATCTCACCCACGAGTTCCTGGCACAAATGCTGGGTGTTCGCCGGGTGGGTATCACGAATGCGGCAGGAGCTTTACAGAAGCGGAATCTGCTGAGCTACACCCGAGGTGAAATCACGATTTTGGATCGTTATGGCCTGGAGAAGGCCTCCTGTCGTTGCTACCGCGCGTCGAGAGATGCTTATGAGAGCGTGCTCGGGTAACGGTTCATGCCTCGCTCTCGATTGCGTTCGTTGCGTCGCCGGTCGCGACATCCGCGTCGCCTTTGCGAGCTGCAGCACCGGCCGCCGCAGTGATAATCTCATGCCGTAAAGGCGTAAAATATAAAAACAGTTCTGGCAGCTGGGGCTTCTTCCCCAGCCGCAGTATACGGATAGCGGTGGATTTGCCTTATCCGTTTCATCAGTTACGAGCCGCCTGCCTGGACCCGCCACCCGGTGACCGGATTATTGCAGCGCAACTCCTACGCTGATGTCGGTAGACAGCAATTATCGGCGGAAGAGTACATCTATGAAGACAGCATTGATAACGGGGATTACAGGTCAGGATGGTTCGTACCTGGCAGAGTTATTGCTGGACAAGGGCTATGAAGTCCACGGCGTCAAGCGGCGCGCATCCTCATTCAATACGGATCGCATCGATCACCTGTACCGGGACCCCCATGAGCAGGGGGTGAGGTTGCGCCTCCATTACGGCGACCTGACGGACGCGACAAATCTAATCCGGATAATTCAGGAAGTGCAGCCGGTCGAGATCTATAACCTCGCGGCCCAAAGCCACGTACAAGTGTCGTTCGAGACTCCTGAATACACCGCCAATTCCGATGCGCTCGGGACCTTGCGATTACTGGAAGCCGTACGCATCCTCGGCATGGAGCAGAAAACCCGAATATACCAGGCTTCCACGTCGGAAATGTTCGGCAAAGTACGTGAGGTGCCGCAGACGGAGACGACCCCTTTCTACCCGCGGTCACCCTATGGCGCAGCCAAGGTATATGCTTTCTGGATCACCGTGAATTACCGCGAAGCCTACGGAATGCACGCATCGAATGGTATCCTCTTCAATCATGAGTCTCCCGTCCGGGGCGAGACATTCGTCACCAGAAAGGTCACGCGCGCGCTCGCCCGCATCAAAGAAGGGCTGCAGGACAACTTTTACATCGGCAATCTCGAGTCCTTGCGCGATTGGGGGCATGCGAGAGACTATGTCGATGCCATGTGGCGGATGCTGCAGCAAGATGTGCCGGATGATTACGTGATCGCCTTCGGTGAACAGCACTCGGTGCGTGAGTTCATTGAGACAGCCGGGGCCGAATTGGGGATGGATATCGGCTGGGAGGGAAAGGGGCTGGAGGAGCGTGGCATAGATCGGGTCACGGGCAAGCAGATCGTCGCTGTCGATCCGCGGTACTTTCGGCCGACCGAGGTCGATACTCTGCTTGGCGATCCATCCAAGGCGAACAGAGTATTGGGCTGGAAGGCGAAGACATCGTTTGCGGATCTGGTCAAGGAAATGGTGGCGGAAGACCACGACGCGGCTAAACGTTATGCAACGGTCAAGAATGCGGGCTACAAGGCGTTCGACTACCACGATTAGGGAAAAGCGACCGTGAAAAGGGTCTTCGTTGCCGGCCATGGCGGATTGGTCGGGTCCGCGATCTGCCGCCGGCTGGAGGCCGATGGCGTCGAGCCTGTCATCATGAGTCGAGCCGAACTCGATTTGACCGATCAGCGTGCAGTCGACGACTGGTTCCGATCAACGGCGATCGACGAGGTTTATCTCGCTGCCGCCCGGGTAGGTGGCATTCATGCCAACGACAGCTACCCGGCCGAGTTCATTCGCACGAACCTCGTCATACAGAACAATGTAATCCATGCGGCGTGGGCACACGGCGTACGTAAGCTGCTGTTTCTGGGTTCATCCTGCATCTATCCGAAGCATGCGCCCCAACCAATGCGGGAGGAGAGCCTGCTGACGGGTCCGCTTGAGTCGACAAACCAATGGTACGCCATTGCCAAGATCGCCGGCGTCAAGATGTGCCAGGCGTATCGCAAGCAATATGGCTTCGACGCTATCTCAGTCATGCCGACGAATCTCTATGGTCCCGGCGATAACTTTGACCTGGAAACGTCCCATGTATTACCTGCCCTGTTGCGGAAATTCCATGAGGCGAAGCATGCGGGAGCAGAGTCGGTGGAGGTCTGGGGCAGCGGCAAGCCACGTCGCGAGTTCCTTCACGTTTACGATCTTGCAGATGCCTGCGTATTTCTGCTGGACGCCTATAGCAGTCCGGAGATCATTAACGTCGGCTGGGGGAAAGACATCAGCATCGCCGAGCTCGCTAACTTGATTGCCGGCGTGGTCGGGTTTAAGGGACGTCTCGAGTTCGATGAGAGCAAACCCGACGGCGCATCGCGCAAGCTCCTGGATACGTCGCGTCTGACATCGATCGGCTGGGCGCCGGAGATCGCTCTCGCGGACGGAATCGCGGAAACCTACGATTGGTATCGCCGGAACACCTGATCGTACGCCCGGTAACGCTCCGAGATTCCCGAGAACGACCGCCTGAAAAACCCATTTCCGGATACCGGCGGGCGAGCTTCAGTGAGGCTCTTCGTCGGCAGCTATACACGGCCTGTGATGAACTAGCCTGCAGTCGATATCGATCCATATGACTGATCGTATCCACCATAACCGTAGTCGCTGTATTTCTTCGCTTTGCGGAAATCCAGTTGGTTGACTACGACGCCAAGGACCGGCGCATTGGCTCGCGCCAGTAGTTGCAATCCCTGCTCAATCTGACGCATCGGCGTAGCGTCCGCCTTCGCCACAACGATTACGGCATCCCCGAGTCTGGACAGCAACAAGGAATCCCGGACGGGCAGAACCGGTGGCGTATCGATGATGATTCGATCATAACGCTCTTTAAGGCTGCGCAAGGTGTCGGCCATACGACTGTCGGACAGCAGTTGTTGCGGATCCTGGGGCACGGACCCCGCAGGCATGATGTCCGCCCTGCCCGGCTCTCCGGGAATGATCACGTCGGCAAGCTGCGCATCTCCGCCGAGAAGCGCCGCGAGACCCCTGGCCGTATCGGGCAGGTCCAGTACGCGGGCAATCGAAGGGCGTCGCATATCGGCATCCAGCAGTAGAACTTTCTCGCCTCGCGCGAAGGCGTGCGCCAGATTGATGGCGATCGTAGATTTTCCTTCGCGACCCACCGACGATGTGACGACGATAACCCGGTGTGGATGCTCGACATTATTCAGGGAGACAGTCGTGCGTAAAGATCGAATCGATTCGCCGAAAGCCGACGGGGCTTTATTGATAAATGGATCACCCGCCCGTTGGGCTTCTTTTCCTTCCAGACGCGGCACCATCCCGAGCAACGTTGCCTGAAGCTGATTCTCCACATCCAAGGCACTCCTGACGGAATCGTCCAGGTACTCGCGGAGGACCGCGACGGCGATGCCTGCCATCAGGGACAAGACAAAAGCAAGGATGACGATGCGTCTCTTATTCGGCCATGCCGGATCGCTCGGGACCACAGCGGGCGAGATGATGCGAGCCTGCGCGGACTCCAGCTCGCTTGTCACGTCGGTTTCGCCGATGCGATTGTAAAACAGCTCATAGAGCTTGCGATTTGCATCCACCTCCCGCTGCAAAGCGTTGAGCTCCGACTCCACGCTACCAATCTCCTGGTACCGCTGCCGGGCAGCGACGAGAGCATTGGCTACCGCGACCTCCTCGGCCCTGGCGGACTCGAATTCATTGCGGATCGCGGCTGCAACACTACGCCGCTGCGCGCGCAGATTGCGCGTCGCCTCGGCCAATTCGGACTGGGCAGCAATCATGATCGGATGCATCGGCCCGTAGCGGTTCTTGAGTTCTGCGACTCGCTGCTTCGCTCGCGCCTCGGCGTGCTGAAAATTCTGCACAACCTCGTCGTTCATAATGGCCGGGATACCCTGAATGTCGTCGGCTCCACCCGCCGCCGCAGTGGTGACCTGGAGATAAGCAATCTCGGCTTCGGAAAGCGCCTGCCTGACCGCTACCAGTCGCGAAGCTAGATCGTTGACCTCTTTTGCCGGCAAAGCCCTCAGGCCCTCGACGTCGACCAGCTGCTCTTTCTCGCGAAACGCCTGGAGCTTCCGTTCGGATTGTCGGAGCGCCTCTTCCATCCCCCCCAGCCGTTGTGTCATCCAGGTCTCGGCAGACTCGGTGACGTCGCCCCGCTCATTGAGCATGCGGCGGATATAAGCCTCTGAGTGAGCGTTTGCCACGCGGGCCGCCAACGCGGGCTCTTCGGATTGAAAGTACACGTGAACCAGCTGCGTGCCGCGCACCGGCTTGACACTGAGCCGATCATAATAGGCCTTGATCGCTTTGGTCATCGGGTCCGATGACGTCGCCGGCGCTTGCCCGCCCACATCAAACGGCACCCAGGAACGCCAATCCAGGTTAAGTTCTTCCCCCTCATCGCTGACGGAGAATTCCGGCTCGTCGACCAGATCCAGGCGATCGATGACCATTTCCGCCAACGGGCGCGAATAGAGAATTTCCACCTGAGTTTCGTAGTATTGCTGGCTGCGGGTATCGAGTTCGTAAACTTCTTCGATCGAAATCACATTCGGTGACTGTGACTCGATCAGGATTGTCGTCGACGCAAGGAATAGCGGAGTGATCGACAATGAATAAGCCGCTGCGATCAGACTGGCGGTCGCCGTGAGCGCAAGAATAGGCCACTTCCTGCGGCGAACACCGTTCCAGTAACGGACCAGATGAGCTCGCTCGTCCTCGTCCCGATCGTCCTGGATCATCTGTTCCGTCGATTTCATACCAAAACCAATTAGAAAAAGCTCTGATTAACCACAATAACGTCACCCGGAAAAACCGGCGCCGAAAGTGAGATGCGCTCTGGTTTAGCGCCCGGAATGTCGTCACGAATCCGTTCGATCTTTTTACGATTTGCCCTGTCCGTGAACCCTCCTGCCATCGCGATTGCCTGCTCCAGCGTCAGCCCGGGCTGAAACGCAAAGCTGCCGGGCCTTTTGACTTCCCCATGCACGAAGAATGGCCGGTACTCACCGATGGACACGGTTACATCGGGGTTCACGAGGTACGGTCCTTTGAGACCGCTGGTGATCAGTTGCTCGAGTTCGGCCACCGTGAGACCTTTCACACTCAGTTCGCCCAGAAACGGGTAATTCAACTTACCCGTATCATTGAGGCGGAAATTCATGCTCAGATCTTCCTCTCCGAAAACCGTGATTATGATCTGATCCCCGGGCCCCAATCGGTATGCGTCCAGGTCATCCTCGGCCACCGCCGTGTATCCGGCAAACAGCCAGAGTACAAGCGTCATGGCGAGTAATCTCAAAAAGATGGCCGTTCTTGGAAAACTGGGATACAAGGTTGAGTATCTCCTGAAGGTGTCAAATTCACCGCCGGTTACTCATGCGCGAACCCTGAGAAACCGGCACCCTACCCCATGGATCGCCGCCGGGCGGCTCGGTAGTATAGCGCGATAGGGAATGGGCGGTGCACCGACCGTATCGCAGCATCGTCCCGCCCGCCTCGTCGTCTTTACTTAACGCCGGGACGTCGGGCCGTGCCCTGTTAGAAAGGCCGAACTAGAACGTCACGTCGGCACCCAAACTGACAACATTGGCGTCAAAATCGAATCGCTCGATATTGCTGTTCTGCGAAGCAATACTCACGCCAAAATTCCATGCCAGCCACCGACGCATTTCATAGGAAAGGGTCAGTCCATGCCGGTTAAACCTCTCCACACGGGCTTCTACTGAGCCGCGAAATTCCTGCCGCGAATGCAGCGTTTCGAGTCGGCTCATAATACGAGGAGTCCACTGGTGGCTCCACCCGACGGAGTACCTCGTATTATCGATCACGTCGCCGGTAACCGACGTGATCTCCGACGGATAACGACGAGTCGCAAAGTCGAGATGTGAATAACTGCGCAGTGACCACCGCACATCCACTTCCCAGCTAGCCTCAGAGAAATTTCGACGCGCATCATCATCGTACTTCTTCTCAACGTGACCGAATCGCACCGCACCGGTTGACTTGCCTGTGACATTCCAGGTGGCACCCACCAGGACACGATATTCGAGGCTATTCAAGCTGGGTTGGGAACTTCGATCGAACCGATACTCGAAGTCGTCCGCCCGCACACTCAGAAACAGGGAGGTACTGGGCATGACTCGAAGGTAAAAGGCCCCGCCGCCGTGCGTGTTGTCGTAATCGAAAAATCTGGTGCGGTCGCGGTTGTTGGTGTACTCGAGGTCGCGCCTACCGGCTTCAAAAACCAGACGGCCTCGCGTGCCGGTTGCACCATACGAGAACTTGCCGGCGAATTGCGTCTGATCGTACTGATCTGGCTCACGGAGAAAGGCGTCGGAACCGGGCTCGAGGCCTTCACTCAGGCCGGCGCCACGGTTCTCGTGACCACTTTGATAAGAACCGGTGAGATCGAGCAAGCCACGTATGCCCAACTCCAGTAGGGCTGCTGCCTGGAATGTGTGATCATCATAATTATCCGCGCTGCTGCTCGCATACGAGGCGAACTCGCCCTGGTACAAAAACTGGAGACGGTGTCTGGAAGGCTTTACGATCGCAAGGAGAGCGGGGGAGAGAATCGTTATCAGGGAGGCTTTCTCATTGGCCGCGCTGAGAAAGATATTGTCATCGTAACGCAACTCCGCATTGATCGACGGCTCTAAAGTGGAATGCTCGACGGTCTCGGGTTCCTGCGCACTTGCGGTTGAGAAGAACCCGCATGCAACCACCACATGCAGCGCAATGGTATTCCTGCTCAGAGAGTTGCGAAGTAACGTCATATTGGAACAGTCCGTCGGGACGGTCCGGTCGAGCTATCGACCGCAAATGTGAAGCTCCTCCGTTTAATTCGTCGTCACCGTAAATCCGTACGGCGGCGCATTGACGATGTAGCCGTCGCTGAATCTGACCGCTATCTCCTGATCGGTGAAATTGTAAGCCACATAGGTCACCACACCGTTTTTGTCGAATGCGAGTGCCGCCGGATAGTCGGCGGTCAGGGCGCCCGTTCCGGTCATCAGATGCCCCAATCTGCTGAATGTATGGATCCAGTGATAAGTATGCGCTTTTGTCTCTCCGGCTTCCGGGATGTAATCACTGACCGTGTCGTAATCAGCGATGGCCGCTTCGGGATTTGTCATTGCCCACAGATTCCACCAAAGATCACGCCATTGGTCATCGGGAAGACCTGACGGTTTGATATTCGACGACTCGCTCAGTCCCAGCCTCACGTAGTTAACCATGTAGTCGGAGTACTGGCCGACGTGCAGGATCAGCGCATTCGATGGCAGGCCCTGGATGCCCAGAATATGCGCAAAGGCGCCGCTGAACCATGTGGAGAAAGCGGAGCCGTCACCCCAGATTATTGACGTCGTGATTCGATCATAGCCGGGCGGGAAATTGCGTTCTCGTGCACCGACATTGTTGTATCCGTCGATGTCGTTCCAGTATTCCCAGTATGCCGCAGTCGTCGATGCATGCAGATACATCCCTCTTTCGACCAGATCGTCCCTCCCGGTTATCAGGCCGAACAGCACGATGGCACCGTAGGCCGTGGCAGCTTCCGAGGTGGATTCATTGTTGTTTCCGCGCAAAAAGTTCGCGGGACCGGAGGCCCAGGAAAAACCGTTGGCCGGATCGAAATTCCGAACATAGGGAAACATGGGATCAGCTGTGCCCGCTGCATAATCGCGAATCAAAAGCTCGATCATCGGGCCGTACTGATCGTCGCCGCACCAGGAGATATCTATTCTGCATATCTCCGCTGCCGCACGAACGAAATATCCATAGTGGAAATGATGATCATTGAGTTGCTGATGCGAGGCAAACGATTCCTCGAGACCCAGCAGTGTGTTCCACTCATCGTCGTAGACAAAGTACTTGTCGACATCGAGGCTGCCGTTGGTCTCTGCCGTGAACCAGTCGGCGAGTTCGGCCTTCAACCAGGTCAGCAACTGCGTCGCCTCTGCAGTCATGCCGATGGAATCGGCAATCGCTATGAGTTCAGCCACTTTGCCGTAGTTCTTGCCAGCCCAGTAGGTATCGGTCCGATCGTTCCAGGCGACAGGACCCTGGGAAACAAACTCCCGTACCAGATTTTTCAGCGTCACTGGATCGAACGTGCCGTCGATCGAAGGCAACGCAGGAAGGACGCCAACGAACGGTAACCGATAATCGAAGCCGGTGGTCTGGCTGAACTTGATGGTCCCGCGAGCACTTCTGATCTGGTAGCCCGACGTCGACCCATCTGAGTTCTTCCAGTGTAGCGGCTGCAGACCCGCGATGGTCTCGATCGGCGCTCCCGCAACGTCCCGGTAATCGTGGCTGATAAGCACGGAATTGTTCCGCCGATCAACGGTGTAGTCAATAAGGACCGCGGCGATTACGTCGCGTGCCCGACTTTCAAAGAAGCTCGTAACCACGTCACTGGGGATGCCGGCCGTTTCGGGCAAATACGTCAGCGTGAGCGCATTCGCGGCGTTACTCACAACGATCTCGTTTCCTGCGGGATTGCCGAATGCCGTGTTGCCCTCGCCGGTAATCAGGAAGTTATTTCGGTTGCCCGCTACGCTCGTCCAGACGCCGAGGCTATCGCCCCGATCGTAAAAAGTCCCTTTCTCTCCGCCGTTCACGCGCAGTGTGCGCACCACAAGCTCTCCGACGTGGGCTTTGACAAAGACGTAGGGCGAGCCGTGAACAAAGGTCGCCTCCATCACAGCCTGACCATTGTTCTGCCACTCGACCGTAACGGAACCGTCGCTGTAGTCTTTCAGGTAGGCATCCATGTTCCGGAAATCGGTATTGCCGATGGCCAGGCCATCGAATACCTCAGCGAAGGGGTCGGGTATCCGATACGCGAAGCCATCCGCTGAGGACGACAATCCTGAAGGGATACCCATCAGGCGCGCGCCTCTGCTGGTGATACGGGCAATGATCGGATCCGGCGTGATATAGGCAGCGTCGACCGGATTGCCTATGGACATCTCGCCGAGAAACGGGATCGACCCCCACCATCTGTGGGTAGGTGTCGGATTGTTTGCCGCCGGGCCGGTCAGCTGGGGGCGCAGAGGTGTCGGCGTGCCGGTTGGGGTACCTGTCGTCGCATCGCAACCCTGTATGGCAGGGTCCACCACGCCGGCATTGTAAATCCAGTTACCGAAATCTACGACACAGCGATAACTGGCAGGATTGATCGTGTCGGAAATACTGCCCGCTCCATAGGCGCTGATAGCATAATCGCCGTTGGATTGTGCCGTAACGGTGACGGTCCTCGATGTTGACGTTGAATTCTCAGCCTCATCAGTCGCCGTATAGGTGAGTGCGTAGGTACCGACACTGGTTCCAACGGACCCTGTTCTAACTACCGGCACCACTCCGTCAACGGCATCCATTGCCGATGCGCCCGGATCCGTGAATGACTTACCCTGCTCGTGATTCAGCGAGGCAGGGCCAATCAGGGTTATGGCCGGTGCCGTCGTGTCCGCGACGATGACAGTTCGCGTCTCCGTTGCGGTGTTCCCGGCGGCATCCGTGGCCGTATAAGTAATGGTATAGGTGCCGGCATCGCTTCCGACGGAACCCGTCGTACCGACCTCTACCGAGCCGTCAACGGCGTCCGTTGCTGATGCGCCCGGATCCGTGAATGCCGTCCCCTGCTCATGATCGAGGGAAGTCGGACCGACGAGGATCAACGCAGGTGCCGTCGTATCCGCGACAATGACAGTTCGCGTCGCCGTTGCGGTGTTCCCGGCGGCGTCGGTGGCGCTATAAGTGATGGTGTAGGTGTCGGCATCGCTTCCGACAGCGCCCGTCGTGACGACGGCGATCGGACCATCCACGGCATCCGTCGCGGTCGCACCCTGATCGCTGTACTCCGTGCCCTGCTCATGGTTGATGGTGGGCGAACCCGTCACCGTGACGACAGGCGCAGTCTGGTCGAGTGGGGTCTCCGTGCGATCATCGCTGCCACCACCGCCGCCGCCGCAACCCGACAGTAACGTCACGGCCCACAATAATGAGAAAGTCAGCGGCCTGACGTTCAACAGCATGCTCTGCCCCCTCGAGATAATTTCGTCGCTCCGCACGGGCAACAGGGCAAGCCTGTAGATTCTTGCCTCACTCCCACGGTCTCATTCCGGCACAGAAAGACAGCGCTGTCAATTCGTCTTGGCGCCGCCTCTCATTTAGCATCGCGAGAGCTACTTTCGACACGCACCAGGCGAAATGATGCCACCGAGGATGTCCTGATCCCATCACGCCGGCATCGTTTTCAATATCGATTCGAAATACGGTATGGTTTTCTTCAGTCCGTCACCGAGACCAATCCCTGGTTCCCAGTCGAGCTTTTCCTTTGCAAGCGTCGTATCCGGGCACCGTTGCACGGGATCATCGACGGGAAGCGGTTTACGAACCAAACTGGACTTTGAGCCGGTTTGGTCGATGATAAGTTCCGCCAGTGCTCTGATGGTGACCTCGCCCGGGTTACCGATGTTGAGCGGACCGGTGAAATCGTCGGGGGTTTCCATCAGTCGCAAGAAGGCCTCTATCAGGTCATCCACGTAGCAGAACGAGCGCGTCTGGCTGCCATCGCCATAAATGGTAATCGGCTGGTTCTGAAGGGCCTGCATAATGAAATTGGACACCACACGCCCATCGTTCGGATGCATGTAGGGGCCGTAGGTGTTGAAGATCCGCGCCACCTTGATCTGCACTCCATGCTGCCGCCGGTAATCGAAAAACAGCGTCTCCGCGCACCGCTTTCCCTCGTCGTAACACGACCTCGTTCCCCAGGGATTCACGCGGCCCCAGTACGACTCCGGCTGTGGGTGGATCTCCGGATTACCGTAGACCTCACTGGTCGAGGCCTGAAAGATCTTTGCCTTGAGGCGTTTTGCCAGACCCAGCATGTTAATCGCACCGTGGACACTGGTCTTGGTCGTCTGCACCGGGTCGAACTGATAGTGGATAGGTGATGCCGGGCAAGCGAGATTGTAGATCTCGTCTACCTCCACATACAGTGGATTGGTAATGTCGTGGCGCATGAGTTCGAAATGAGGGTTGCCGATCAGTGACGCGATATTGTCCTTCGTGCCGGTAAAAAAGTTGTCGACACAGAGAACGTCGTGGCCTTGATCCAGCAACCGTCTGCAGAGGTGTGTACCCAGAAATCCGGCACCGCCTGTCACCAGAACGCGTTTTCTTTGGAATTTTGGCATAAGTTTTTAAGAGTCCTGAATCAATGTCCGGACTTCGGACTGTTTGGAAGCGTCCTGTGCTGGATACTCGATATGTGTCGTTGCGTGATTGGCGAGCGGCGCGCTCCGGCGCCGTCCCCGAGTCGTTTTTCTTGCGAGCGCGGCGCGAGCGGCAGTCTATACTCGCAATTGAATCAGGACTCTGGAAGCTTCCCTCTGGAGCTATCTGCGATTTCCCACCGGTGTGGTGGATAAAGAACACCTTTCCCGTTTTCGGTAGGCAATACTCTCAAAGGATAAGCATGCCAGTGATGATCATAGGCGTAATCCCAATTCTGCGTATAAGCACCGACATCAACGTAGTATCGACCACCACTTAAATCGAGACGCGCGAAGTGAAGCGTGACCCGACCCTTCCCTTGCACCACTGGCAGGCTGACACCGGAGGCGGCGGTATTAAGATCGGCGCAGATCTGTTCGTCCTCAGTGGTGATCGTCACGCCGAAGATCGGCGCGTCGATGCTTTGCGAGGACGAAAAGTCGATCTCGACTTGAAGAGAATCACCACTGCGGAAATCGGCGACGGAACGGCCCTTCTGATCCGATAACCGCACCGAAGTGATCTCCAGTTCCATGGAACCGAAACGATTCTCGTGCACTCGCAGCTCACCCCCTGCCGGCGTGATCTGCACGGGCCACTCAACCGGTGTGGTGCGTTTCGTCTCATCTCCCATCTCGGCGGCGTACTGTTCGACGATTGCCTCCGGTTCACCTTGCCGCACCAGCCGACCGCGTTTTAGCCACAACGCCCGATCACACAAGCGTTGAACCTGCCCGATATCATGGGAAACGAGAAGGATGGCACTGTTATCGGCCTTGAAATCCATAATCCGCGCCAGGCATTTTTGCTGAAATGCGAGATCGCCAACCGCCAGCACCTCGTCGATCAGCAGCACGTCGGGCGCCGTATGGACAGCGATAGCGAAAGCCAGACGCATTTGCATGCCGCTGCTGTAGGTGCGAAGCGGGCTGTTTAGAAACTGCTCGAGTTCGGCGAAAGCGACGATAGAATCCAGGCGTTTCGTAACCTGCCGCCGGGTCAGGCCCGCGACAATGCCGCTGACGAAAATATTCTCTCGCCCGGTCAGTTCGGGATGGAAGGCCGTTCCCAGTTCAAGAAGTGCAGCGATGCGGCCCCGGACCTTCACGCTTCCCTCATCCGGCCGACCGACGCCGCCAATGAGCCGAAGCAACGTCGATTTTCCGGCGCCATTGCCGCCAACGATACCCACTATCTGACCTGGCTCGACGTCAAAGCTCACATCACGTAGCCCCCAGAATCGTTCACCGGCCCACAGGTGGCGCATACGGCCTACGAATACCTCCTTGAGTGTGTGTGGCCGATCGGCGTGATAGCGGCGGAATTGCTTGCCCAGACCTTCGACCACAATCAGGCGCGACACCTAGAGCTCCTCCACGAAACGATAGCTCAGGTTCACGAAGACCTTTTGGCCCAAATACATCAGCAATAAAGACAGAACGGCAAGCGTCGACAAAGCCATCCCGCTCGGCCAGGTCCCATCCAGCAATATCGCCCGATAGGCCTCGACCAGATGTACCATCGGATTCAGATCGTACAGGGCACGGTATCGCTCCGGCACCATGTCGACGTCGTAAAAGACAGGCGTGAGGAAAAACAGGAGCTGCAAGAGTACCGCCACAAGATGTTCGGTGTCCCTGAACAGGACATTGACCGCGGCGACGAGATAACCGAGGCCCAGTGTCAGGACGAACTGGATGAAGATTACGACTGGTAACAGCAGAATCACGCTTTTCAGACCGGTACCGTCGATGAGAAGAAAGAGCATGAGCACAGGTAAGGCAATCAGGAAATTGACAAGATTGGTTGTCACCGTTACGACCGGCAAAATCGCTGCGGTAAAGCCAGGCCATCTGATCAACTCACGGCTGGAGGTGATAGCGCCGGATGCCTGTGACACCGAGGATTGAAACCACGTGTAGACCAGCATGCCTGTGAACGCGAACGATCCGAACCGTGGGATATCGATCGACAGTGCCAGCTTGAATACGAAAAAAAATACGGTCAGGAACATCAGCGGGGTAACGAGTGCCCACGCAAACCCGAGGACCGAGCGGTTGTAACGCACCTTGAGATCGCGAGCTACCAGCTCACGCAGCAGATCGCGGATATAGATCAGTCGCTGCATATCCGCGCTGCTCCCACACCCTTCATGTGGAGATGCTTTCAGTTACTGAATGGCGATACTCGTTCATCTGCCGGTAGCCGCCTCCCGCCCGTCCGTCGAATCGATTGACGCGCGCTGCGCTGCAGGCACAAAAGGCCCGCTGCGCCCCTCCCGGCTGACCCGGCGACGGGATTTCCACAGCGCCCAGGGACCGGCCATGGTTCCCAGAATCTCGAGCATGATCAGTGATACGGGATACACGCTTCTGCCGCGGAGGCGCTGCTTTATCCTTCCCAACTGCGAGCGTGGGAGAGAGAGGAGCAACCGGGTCAATGCGCGCAGATCCCTGTCCTGCAGCAGGGTCGTAAGATGATAGGCAACATGGCCCTTGCTGTAGTTGTAGATCTGATGCCGCAGAGCCGGCATTTCCCTTCGATGCTTGTGCCAGACGAAGGCATCCGGCGTATAGACGAGTGTGTAACCCGCCCGGATGATCTTGTAAAAAAGGTAGGTGTCCTCACCGACTCCACTCGGCATGCCGGGTCCCAGCGCTTCGTCCATCAGACCAATTTCAGGATGGGCGAATACCGCCATACGGAAAGCCGCATTTGCGGTCGCACCTAGCTCCCAGGTGGGCACGGGCCGACGTCTGAACGACCTGAACCAGACAGAATCGGCTTCCAATGACCTGAAACCACGCCCGAGGCCACCATAGGCCTCGAACAGGTATTGAGAATCGGTATCCAACTCCAGTGGTAGAGTATTGCCGGTTACAGCCGCAACATTGCTGCGGGCGAACGGGGCCATGAGCTTTTCCAGCCAATCGGGGGGCATGGTGACATCATCGTCGGTAGCAATGGCGATTTCGCCGCTCGCCGCGACGAATCCCCTGTTGCGGGCATAAGCGAGTCCCTGACGCGGCTCGTTTACCAAAATCACATCGGGAAAGTCCGCGACAACGGGGGGAGTCAGTCCCGAACCCGGATTGTTGTCGATCACCACGATCTCAACATGCCGCGGCGAAATCTGCGCCACCAGACACTGCAGACAATTGCGTAGGTCGCCTGGGCGGTCACGTGTCGCCACAACAACCGATACCGGAACGTCCGCAGACAATCCTGCAGGTGCATCGGCAGCCGGCGCGGCACGCTCGACAACAAGCGATGCCAGACTGGACGGCGTTTCTCCCGCGGTGCCGATTCTCTTAGTACCTTCGAGCAGCTCCGGAGCGAGTCCGTCTGCAATGGCTTCGCGCAGACGGCTGACGCTGACCGGCTGCCTGTGGTTTGCGATCTCGACACTGCCCAGTAGCCGGTCTGCGAGTCGGACGAACAACCGCACGCGAGTGTATTCGCTCACGTCATGCAGAGCGTTCAGAGGTTGACTCAAATCGACTATGCGCACAGCGGTGGGCCACACGCGCGGTTGAAACCCCGGCATCGTAATTACTCTGCTGCCGCCATTACCGACGAATCCTCTCTGCCCGCTTCTCTTTCTATCGGTCCGTGCGCGGCCTCGATTTCGGCTGCAGATTTCCGAGCTTTCCGGTAGCGGGTAAGGCCAGTGAAGGCGCCGTAAAGCTCCGCCAGGATCAGATCCCTCGGCATTCGGGCCGGCCGTGCAAAGCCGATCAGCAAGCGACGCACATCCCACCACCATAACCACCACAGGCCGAAGCGGATAATGCGGAGACGCATGTCCGGATAAAAACGAGCGCTGCGGACAAAAAAAGAGTAAAGGCCAATGCCGTGATTCGTCAGTTGGGTACGCAGTTCTCCGTAGCTACGCCGGTGTCGATGCCGGATTACTGCGCTCGGTTCGTAAACCAATGTGTAGCCTTCCTGCAGCACGCGGAAAAACATCTCGAGGTCGCCGCCCCCATTGGTCTCCGTACCTACATCCAATGCCGGATCAAAAGTCCCTATATGCTCGAATACACTACGGCGGTAAGCCATATTGGCGCCTGTACCGAACCGGCCGGCGCCGATATGGGACCCGTCGGCGCCGGCACGGGCGTCCAATCGGAACCATTCGCGTGCAAAACCGCGCCCGAACCCACCGTATTGTTCGAAACGTATCTGCGCCTCGGTTTCGAGTTCCAGGGGAACCACCAGACCGGTTACCGCCATGACCTCCGGGTGCTCGGCGAAAACACGCGCCAGGGCCGTAACCCACTGCGGGTCGGCCGCGGCATCATCATCGGTATAGGCGATGATCTCGCCGTCGGCTTCCGCAATCGCGCGGTTACGCGCCCAGTCCAGACCCGGTCGCGGCTCGCAGACATAACGCACGTCGGGATATCTGCCGCGGACGAGTTTTTCGGTTGCGTCATCGCTGGGTGCATTGTCGACCACGAGCAGCTCGAGATCGGGGTAATCGAGGAGCACCAGCGAGTCGAGGCACTTTGCGAGCCCGCTCGTCCGGTCACGAGTGCACACGGCGACTGTTACCGAGGGCATTGGCCCTTTGTAATCGGCCGGCGGTGTGCCCAGAAGCTCATCGAAATCCAAGCCGCCTCGCGGGAGCGGTAGCGCCAGACGGTGGCGGAGCAGTTGACGCACAACGGCCGGACCAAGTTCCCTTGAGATAGTCTGACGAAGAGCTGCCGCACTGCATCGTCCCTCCAGCAGGGGGACAGTCACGTAACCGAGCGGCGCGTCATGAAAACGCACCAGCGCTTGCAGCGCCCGATAGCCGTGCAGCGAGGTAAGATCATCGAGCGGACGACTCAATTCAACGTCCAACACCTTGATTGGCTCAGCCACGCTCAATACGCCACTTCAGAGATTCTCGCGATCCGGACGGAGAATAGAGCTGGGAGACCGACATCATTGCGTCCAGTACCCTCCTTCCATTTCACACAGGTACCTCTGTCGACGTTCCGCAAGCAAATCCCTGCTACCTGTATGGCTGTTTCTTCGCTGCTCTATGTCGGCGATCGATATGCCCGCGACGGCATGCCGCCCCCGCCCGGCTCCATTGGAACGGGACAGATGCTCGCGCACGCTACCCAGGACCGGTCGCATCGAGAGCCCAATCAGGTTCCGGATCTCGAGCGCGTACAGTCGGCGATGCCACAGGAGGCCAGGATCCAGAGCCACGGCCCTGGAAAACCAGCGCAATGCGCCCCATCGGTCTCCAGAGTAATTGCATTTTCGCGCGAGGTATTCATAGGCGTGGCTTTTCGCCCAGCGGTAGAAGCGTTCGGGGAGAGCTGGATGTCGGCGACGGACCTCGGAGAGGAGCAATGCGTTTGCTTTTGCCATGGATGTAACATTGGACGACATGCTGCCTTTGATCTGACGATAGCCAACCAGAAATTCACGTACGACACCGAATCTGTAATGTTCGGCAATGCGCAGGTAGAGATCGTGATCTTCGCCTCCCTGGGCATCACATTCGACGTATCGACCATCGTAGCCACCAACGTGATCGAGGCAACTACGCCGAACCAATGGTGCACTCGCATTACCGATAAAATTGCTATACACAAGCGACAGGAACGCGTGTCCCTCGACGTCTGCGGCAATGTAGGCGCCGGTCAACTGACCGCTCTCGTCGATAACCACCGACCAGCCATAGACAAGACCCACCTCTGATCCCGCCGAATCGAAATACTCCATCTGCCTCGCGAGTTTTTGTGAATACCAGATGTCGTCAGCGTCGAGCGGCGCGATATACTCACCAACAGAATTCTGTATCGCCAGGTTTCGCGCCGCGGCAACGCCGTTATTCGAGCTGCGGAGGAGACTCACACGACAATCTCGATCGGCAATAGTCTGGACAATTTCGGCCGTGTGATCAGTTGAGCCATCGTCAACCACCAGCACTTCGATGTTCTTGTATGTCTGGGACAGCACCGACGCGAGCGTCGCCCGGATGAATGGCTCCGCGTTATAGGCGGGGATGATGACCGACACCAAAGCTTGCGAGTTGGACGGTGGAGCGCTGGCTCGATTATCCATCATCACGATCGTATATGGTTGCCTTCAACGAGAGTAACTCCGCTCGATGAATTTTTAGATGTGCAGCGATATTATGCACACGTTCCTGCGAAAGCCATGAGCGCTCAATAGAGCTGTTGAGCGCCCGTATGGACGGGTTGGCGTCAAGAAAGTCGATAACCCGTGAGGTCGGGATCGGTTGTCCTTCAAAACAATTGGAATATACGGCTTCAAAGACTGCCAGATCTTCCGGGTAATCCAACGTAACTCGATAGTCCCTTCTGTGTTCGGGCGAAGCTGCGATCGATTGATGTCGGAACACGGTTCGGTCTTTGAGATATTCCGGCCAGAATTCTGTGTCCTCTTCGTTCTTTATCGCATCGATCACTGCGAATGCCTCGCGACGTACCATATACGGGTCCATGCCGAGGGGAAGACCTTCTATATATAGATAGTCTGTGTCCGGATGCTCTTCGACTTCACTTACAAGCCGTTGCGCATACTCGAAAGAAAAAAGCGGATTATCGGCGGTTATCAGCAATAAATAGTCGCACTCAAACAACGTGGCCGCCGACAGAAGGCGGTTTAGGACGTCATCGGGACTTCCGACGAAACAGGAGCAGAAGTGACTATTGCAAACATTCAATATCGGAAGATCCTGGGTGCTGGCCGAAGTGCACACAACTATGTCATTCACGCCCCGTACCTGCTTCGCTCTTTCTATGACATGGCCAAGCACAGACGTCCCGGCAAGCTCGCGCGCCACCTTCCTTGGCAATCGCGTCGACTTCAGCCGCGCAGTAATGAAGATACCAATTTTCATCAATCAAGCTGGCCTGGATCCGCGCAGCTGTATCACATCAGTTCATCGAGGAAGCTCTGGGCGACCACTTTCCACGTTTTCGGCAAACTCGCCAGTCTTGGAGACCAATCCGGCCACCACCCCTGCTCCAGACGACTTCGAAGCGTCTCGCAGCTTTCAGCCAGACTTTCAGATGACGCCGGATCGAAATAGATGGCTTCGTCGCCGCAGAGCACCCGAGCGTACGGCAGGTCTGCTGCGAGAATCGGAATGCCGATGATCATCGCCTCGATCAACGGTAGACCGTAGCTCTCGAGAACGGATGGAAAGATCAGGGCGTCGGCCTTTTCGTACTCAGATATACACTCCGCATGGCTTAGCTCCCCCACGCACGACAGCCAGTCCGGCGCGTCGGGAAATCTTGTTCCAGGCAGTGTCAGTATGAGCTGGTCGATCAACTCACTCATATCACGCGATTGAAGTTCGGCAAAAATACTGTGATTTTTGTGGGCATATCCGGCAGCAGGATAGAACAATCGGAGTCCGCGCGAATTCTGCCGAATCCGTGAAGTGCGGGTGGATACAGTAAACCAAGAGGGAGGTGGCTGACCGATCACTTTTATGCAATCGCGGTTCACCCAATCCGGAAAGGTTCGCCTCAACCCGACCGCCATGGCATTTGTTTGCACGATCACGCAATTCGCATAAGGCCCGTTCAAACGAGTCAGTGCACGCATCAGACGAAATCTGGCCGTTCGCCCTGTCCACCGGTTCACTCGAGGAGACTGCAAATGAGGTTGATGGACGAGGACCACCTGTTTGCGATCAATACGCAGGGGCACATCACCAAGTACGATCAGATCGTCGCCGATGTCGAAAAAGATCGAGGGAAAGATACATTCCAGGAGTCGACTTAACGCTTTCGGGCCTCTGCGCCGAAAGGAGATCATTTTGAATTTATCGGTCGTCGGGAGATATGCGGCGAGTAGGCCTTCCTCCGGAACATAACAGTCAATGCGCTCGTATGACGTCTCCAGCGAATCGAACGCTTCGAGTAATGACACCACAACCTGACAAGCGCCCAGGCCAGTCACATTCGTAGCGTGAATGGTCAATATCGCCATCAGGGCCGCCTGCTCACTGGCGGGGTTCGGATTCGACAAGGAGATTTTGAATCGGCGTTCGCTTTGCTCCGCGACTAGCTTCTGACTGCCTGGCGATCAAGGCTGAATGCGCGGCGGTTGCCAACGGCGCTATCTCTTCCGTTGTCGCTTGCTGAGGCGAAGGTTTAACCACTGAATGCGCCGTAAGTCAGGATCGCTCGAATCGTCCCGTCGATACACTCCGGTGCCCCGGCCTCGAGAGCGCTCGGTGAGCCGGACGGGAGTTTCTGCTTTTGACCTCGGCTGCTGGTCGGGGGAAAAGCCAGAACAAGAGTAATGCGATGAATAACGGCACCACCAGGCCATTGAAAAACATGACCTTTATTACCGTACTTAGACCTTCCCTGAAAAAGAGAAATGTCAGGATTGGCAAAGCCGAGAAATAGGTTGCTCGATAAAAGACAGACTGCCGCGCCTTCGTGTACAAGACACCGTAATAAAAGCCAATGAATGCGATGAATACCGGATAAAAAATACCGAAATTGAAATACAGGCTAACCAGTAGTGACCGGGCACCGAAGGGAGACGCTACGTTTTCGTCAAATGTTATTTGACTTATAAGCTCGATCTTCCCGGGAAAAATCGCGGAAGGGATGAAATGGATAACCGAAGCCACCAAATCGTGAGGGAAACCATAGATTGGCCGCCCACCGCTATTCTCGAGGTATAAACTGCCGGACACGGACGTGAATAGCGGCTCCGCGAATAGAACGGCTATAAGGTTGTCACTACCAAACTCCCTGCCACCTTCTCGTGCGATGCCGATCGCAACCATGAAGAGACAGACAATGGCGACGGAACCGTAGAATGAAGGGCTTCTCAAAAGCCTTTTGTTCTTGGAAATCACCCCCAGCATCAAAGCCATGAGGCTCAGGACGAAGAACATTCTCGATCCCCACCCTAAAAGCAGCACAGCGCAAATCCCGAAAATTGCCAGAAACAGCAATCTGATCTCTTTGCGCGAGAAATAGTTGACAAACCAGGCCGATAAAAAAGCGGCCGTCGAAAACGGACCCAGAATCAGAATATTGTAGGTGCTGTAACCGGTAAAAAACTCCGCACCCGACATATTCGCCATTACCGCAAAATATCCAATTAATCCGCCAAAACTCAGTACCAAGATTTTCGGAAAACTGGTCTGCCGCGAACCATGATCCGCGATACTACCGCGAGCCTTGGTGATCGCCTTCGCAAGCGAATAGCCGAGCAGAAAGGAGATCCCAATCGCCAGTGCATCGAGAAGGTAAGTCAAGTCGAAGTAGGTGGGATCGAGATACCTTGTGGCGACATATAGCAATTCGTTATCAGCGGAAAGAAACCTGATAACGAAAGCAGGGGCGAATAAATAATAAAAAAGCCCGAACAGAAAAAATGGTGCCGCACTCGGAACCCAGACCTGCTTTTCACTCACTCTACGTCGCCGAAGCATTTTGATAGATGCCTGAGGGTGGGTAACTCAATTTGTGCGGAGTGATTTTGGTCTACGGATTTTCAATTTTATAGCAGCCGTATACGAGAATAGGATGAATGCCTGGATATAACCATTTTTTATCTTCCTGTCCCTGACAATTCGGAATAGCGACAATCCATGTCTCAGGATCGATGACCAGCTTTTCACGAACCCATCGGTACTATACTCGATCAATGGCTCTGACAAGTTCGCGTAGGAACAGCCTGCTGCCAGTCCTCGCAGCCACATCTCCTTGTCCTCCGCATTTGGATACCGAGGATCATACAATCCGGCCGTATCAAAGAATCTCCTGCGCATCATTACCGATGGATGAAAGAATTGTATTTTAAGGAATGACAGGCTGCGCAATTCGGCATGTGTCTGTGGATGACAGAAAGTATTCACTCTGGCTCCCGTTTGGTCCAGTAGATACGCTCCTGTGCCGAGCACGTCGACCTCCTGGTGAGCCTGCAGGTATCTGTACTGCTTCGCCAAGCGCTCCGGTAAGTTCACATCGTCGGCGTCGGCACGCGCCACGATGTCTGCGCGGGCGAGGCCAATGGCTTTGTTCAGGCTCTCCGACAACTGGAGGTTGGCTTCATTGCGGACAAGAATGATCCGGCTGTCCTTATCTGCATAGCGCCGGATAATGTCTGCCGTGGCGTCCGTTGAGCCATCGTCGACGACTATCGACTCCCAATCGATAAAGGTCTGGGCAACGAGGCTGTCCAGGGCTCTGGCGATATGGTGCTCTTCGTTATACGCTGCCATCACGATCGAGATCTTTGGTGCCACCGCACGTTCCGGATTGGATCTCATGCCAGCGTCACTCGCAGGTCGTTGCCAGCTTTGCCATCATCACTTTTGCCGATTCCGGATCAATCGCCTGCACCGACACATCGACACGAGGGGGCCGGCCGGGGTCCGATGCACGCAGCATGCTTCCGAGCATCCGAAGCGCGTCCTGATCTGTCGCACCGCTTAGCTTGTCAGGTGCCGCTAATAATCTTTTGAGGTCTCCCAGGCTCTCAGGCTTATAGATGCCGTTAAAAGCATCAAAATATATGGAGCCCAGAACAATCGCCGGTATCCGGTACAGGATGGCTTCCAGCGCTACCGTACCGGTCAGGGTCACGACGACCGCGGCATGCGTGATGAGATTATGCGAATCCTCGTGTGTGTCAGCGATAATCAGTCCCGGCATATGCAATAGCTCGCTGTAGAATTCCAGTGGTCTGTAACCGACCATCGGGGAATGCTCCTTGACGACCAGATCCATGTCTGCAGGCAACGAAGCGAGAATATTTCGTAGTGTGCTCACCTGGTCCTGATAGTCGAATGCCATTCCTTCCACAGTGATTTCCGGCTGTACGTGAAGAAAATAGACGGCATATTTACGGCGTCGGATATCGTCGAACGGAGTCTGGTGCTTCAACAGGTAACGCTTCGCCTTCAATCCTTTCCTGTACCTTGCGTATTTCGCGATCGGCGAGAAGACATTTTTCGGCAGGACCTGCGGGTTACTCGTGTAGGACCGCGCACGCTTTCCCAGCCAGCTTCCGTGCCCTGAAAATGTCCGCATCGTTGCCAGGCGCTTCAGGAGTCTCGGCGCGCCTCTCGCGTGTTCTGTCTGCAGATACGCGGGCTTCGTCTTCTCCTGCCTGATGGTCTTCAGCTTGGCTTTAACCCGTTCCAGCTCCGCGGCCGCCATGGGTTTGTCCGGGAACTCTTCATACGCAGCACGGGCTCCCGCCCAGTCGTATCCCAGGCCGGTTTCCAGATACAACCGTTCCGGCCAGAAGCGTACCGACATGTAGCTCCCGGCTGCTATTCCCCGGTTGCGCGCCAGGCGCCATGCCATGCGAGTCGGTGCAAAACTTGTTTCGACGAACATGAAATCGGGGTGCAATTCATCCATTTCCTGTTCGAGCTTTTGGGCGAGCAGATACATGAATCGTCTGGTCCGCGACCCGGTCCAGATCAGCGGTACCGAACGATATCCGACGTCGAGGCTCGGTCTACCTCGAAAAAATCGATCGACGAGGATATCCCTGAGGACGAAATTCGATCCCAGTCGTTCTTCCAGCTGCCTCAATCCACGCGCTGCGCGTGTGGGATCCGCTTCGCCAGCATCGAGTTCCGTCGCCGTCGGAAGGATATTCTTCACCACGTCAAAGGCGCCAGTGTCCCGCCCGAGCTTGTATTCTTCCTCACCCAGTGTCAGTAACACTGTTTGAACGGATCCGACTTTATTGAACGCATCGATATATTCTGCATACTCTTTGATTTGGCCAAGGTGGCAAAACAGCAGAATTCTCATCCTCTATACTCCGTACTGCGGTCGGGCCGAGTCTCACGGCCAATCCCGCATCTCGGTGGCGCGCTAGCATTTGGAAGGATCGATCGGACGTGGGGGCTGACAGGTTCGGCGGATCGGCTCAGGTGATCTTGGGACGACGGTCCAGCTTCCCGAGTATATCCTCGATCAAAAGATGCTGACCGACGGACGTCTCGAGAAGGGGTAATGAGCACGTGCCTTTTTCCGTAATCTCGCCGACGATGCCCCCGATCTGGTCCGAGAAATAAGGCAACCGAGCGAGAATCTGGTCGCCCCTCTTTATTGCTGTGTAGTCGAATTCGTATTCGACGTCGTCAACTATTATCTTCAACCCGTCAACACAGCTGTCGGCGGCTCTGTCGATAAGTTTGAAGGTCTTGTCGCTGGCTACATCGGCGAAGATCCATTCGCCCCGCAGTTCCTCGTAACCGTCCCGCTTACTCGGAAACACCTGGGTAGTAGTCGTTCCGGCGCCCACCGTCGCCTGAGTGATTTTCATATGTCTCTGAAAGACATCAATCCAGTGCACGGCGTTGCATGCCAGCCCCCATCCCGAGCCCGTCAATTCAACGGACGTCGCTCCTCCCTGAAAGATGCAATCAAAAGCTCCGCTGCCATACATCCATTGATTCACAAATGTAGGAACGCCCTTCAGAGATAAGCTGTCTTCGAATTCTTCCGGGGACGCGAACAGGTATTTTTCCAGGATAACGTAGCGGGGTTCGAGTGCCAGACACTGCTTGTAGATCGAGAGTCGCGGCTCACAAGACGTAGAAACCACAAAGATGTCTATTGGTTGCTGGATCTTGTCGAGCGAATCCACGAGCACGATATGGGCGGGCTTCAGTTCCTCCAGGTCTTTAAGTTCCTCGAGTCGGGCGTTGTTATCCACCAGGCACAGTTCGACATCGGGAAACGTCTTTTGGATCCCCTGCACATACCGCATGCCGATATTTCCAACGCCAATGATACAGATCCTCATAGCATGTTCGCTTCCATCCAGGCATGTATCTCACGGTGTTCAGCCAGGGTCGGAAGCCGGGTAGCCGAGCTTCGAATGAGATCGTCCATGAGTTCGCTCAGTCCAGGCTTGTGAGGGCTCGGCTCCTGTGCCAGAGATCTGGTGATCGGCCTGTAGGCACGAACGGGAATATCGTCATCCGGTTCCCGTACTTCCATTCCGTCTGTAATACTGAACGCCTCGATCGGTTTCGCTTCGTAGACTACGCCGTCAACATCATAGAATCTCAACGAGAAATTCTCGTGCGATCCGTAATTCATGTTGATCACCACAGCAATGTCGGTTTCGGTGGACAGCACATAGGTCGGTAAAGGACCGCCCAGTTTGGTTGCCCGTCCAAACCGACCGGTCAGATACCAGATCAAATCAATTACGTGAATACTCTGTGGAATCAGAGCAGCCTCGTTTTTTTCGGGGATACAGGCGATGATCTTCCTGATCTTTCCATGGTCGACAATATTCTTGATGAGGCTGACCCAGTAATAATATCGTCTATTCATAAGCATAGAGATTTCCTTCGCGGCATCGTAGGAGGAGACGTGCGAAAAAGGTTTCTCACAGTAAATCTTTCCCTCCAGCATGCTGCACACTTGCTCATGCGACTCTATGTTCGTGCAGACCAGCCAGTTCGCGACTGACGCGGAGATTTCCGAGAGTTCCTGGACCGAAATTCCGGGGAAAGCCTCTTCGAAAGACACCACGTTCGGAGAGGTCAGGTCCCGGCTGTAGACTTGCGGGTTGATGTCCTTCGAGAGCAGGACTTTGCAGTACTCTCTGGACATGTATGCGCATCCTATGATTCCCCACTCATTCTGCACTGATTTTGTCTCTCGGGAATTTTGACAATTCGTCCATGAATATCTCGACAATGTGTGCCAGCTCGTCGTCCGACAAACCGAAGGACGATGGCAGGCTGACTGTGTTGGCCGACAGATTGGTCGAGACGGGATAGGCTCCCCGCCCGAATTCGCGGTAGGGATCCATCTGGTGCATGGGATAGAAACCCGGTCGCGCATCGATACCCCGGAATCCGAGATTCGCTAACAACTGATCCCGCACCCCTGTTTCATACCCCGTCAGGACGAGCGTGTACAACCAGTAGGAGTTCTCCGACCAATCGTTCTTTGGTAACAGGGACACACCCTCGTGCTGCGCAAGAAGGTCATCGTATGCGTGGAAAATCGCTTTTTTTCTACTGAGAAGCTCGTCCACGCGGCCGATCTGGGCAACCCCGACCGCTGCCTGCATATTCGTCATTCTGAAGTTAAAACCCGCATGGTCGTGCCAGTAGCGCTTCTGCGGGTTCATGCCGTGGTCTCTCAGGATGCGCGCTCGCTGAGCGAGTTCGGCATCTTTGACGACCAGCATCCCTCCTTCACCCGTGGTTATGGACTTGTTGGCGAAAAAACTGAAGCAAGTGCAATCACCATCGAGCCCCACTCGCCGGCTCTTATAGGTTGCCCCAAGTGCCTCGGCGCAATCCTCGATAACGTATATGCCGTTATCAGTCGCGATCTCCAGGATCTCATCGATTCTCGCAGGCTGTCCGTAGATGTGCACCGGCATCACCGCTTTCGTTTTCGGTGTAATTAGCCGGCTCAGCTCCGCCAGGTCGATAGTCCAGGTCTCCAGATCCACATCTGCGAGTACCGGTGTGGCACCTGCATGGACAATCGCGTTGAGAGTGGCCCCGAAGGTGAAGTCCGGGACGATGACTTCATCGCCCCGGCCTATACCGAGCGTGGCCAGAGCCAGTTGCAGTGCTACCGTGCCGTTGGATACCGCTATCGCATATCCGCCGCCCAGATATTCACTGAATGCCTTTTCGAATGCCCCAATGAACCTGCCCTGTGAGGAAATCCACCCACTGGTAACACATTCGAGCACGTTGCTGACCTCCTGCTCGCCGATGTCCGGCTGCAGCACCATGAATTGCCTGATTCGTGCGCGAGTGGAGAAATCGACGATACGATGCGATGCGTCCACCAGGGGTATGCAACGCACCTGTTTTTCGAACAGTTCCCATATTTCTGCGAGCTCACAGTCGAAGGGCAGGTATTGCGGCGATTTGTTGAAGAACTCCGAGTCGGGCGTGATCAGGTCACTTAACGCAGCTCCACCCAACAGATCACGGCGGGCGTCGCCGTCTGTCAACGCACCGATGAGTTTGCGATCAGCATCAACGATGAAAACGATACCGAGTGTATTGGCGTTGATCGTTTCCAGCACATCGTGAAACGTCACCGGTAACGTCACCAGCAGACTTTCCAGGGGAATATTATTCTTTGGCGTCATATCGCTCGACACAGTGGTCGTTACGTCGTTCCGCTTTCACTGTTCCAATCTGGATCTGACAAGATTGACTTGCTGCGACAATTCACTCGGAGTGCAGCCGTATACTTCGACGGAATAATAATCGACATCTTTTCTCAAATGCGGCCAGAACCACGCGTCCTCGCCAACGGGCTGGTTGGAGTCTTCCAGTCCATCATTGTCGCTGAGGTGGAATCCGGCGATTCGCTCGCCGCACAGATCGAACATCCTCGACGGATCGAAGTCCAGCGAGTTCGCCGATACCTTGAGATGCGCCACATCGATCAATTGTTTTACAGCGGCCGGCAATAGTCCCATGATCTCCCGGCACTCCTCGGGATCGCACATGAGGAGCGGATTGGCAGGGAATTCCTGTGCGTTCTTTGCGGAAAGCACATTATTCTCGATCATGAGGGTGATCCCGGCCTTTGCTGCGAGGCGCGCCAGTCGAGTGATACGGCTGACGAACGCTTCGATACATTCGTCGCGATCGAATAGGCTGCGAGCAGGTATTCGCCGACCGAGTTCGTCGACCTTCGGATCCAGCAGGAACCCCGCATGGAAGCTGTACCGATCGCCGCCCAGCGCTCCACACCACTCGAGCGCCTGTTCGACATGCGCAACACTTCTTTCACCCACCTCGCGGTCGAGCGAACCGAGATTCAGCACGAAGGGGTCGGCTGGCGGCGGGAAATAGTTGTGAATCTGGAAATGCATTTTCGGGGCCAGCGCCTGCAGATCCGTCAATTGTGTTACGGAATATGCGCCCCCGGAGAGCTCCACGGCCTCGACGCCCGCACTGAAGAGCTCGGCGGAGACTGCCGCAGCGGGCTTTTCGCGAAAACCGCCTGTCGAAACATAAATCATGGCGCTTTTGGTCCCTGGAAGCCGTTGCGCGCACCCCGCCTTAAGGAGCGTGCCTCGATTGGTGAATCTGAAATACCCTGTCTCACAGTTCGATCAGGTCATCTTCGGAAAAATCATGGGCCGCGGCGCGGCCGATAACTTCGTCCCAACGCATCGGCGAGATACCCGTGCCGGGTCTTTTTACCGTGATGTTTTCCGGGCTGAAGATTTCACCGATTCCGATTGGCACCCGTGCCACGATCGATTTTCGCATGACCGGTCTGTTTCGGGCTTCGCTCCGGCTGTTACGCTTTATGCCGTCGCCGAGTGCGATTTCGATATTTCGAATCGCAGCGACCAGCGCCGCGAGCTCGTCCGGCTCGAGGCTCGCCTTGTGATCGGGTCCGGGGAGGTCCTGATCCATCGTGAAGTGTTTCTCGATGACGCAGGCGCCCATCGCCACAGCGGCCGTCGCGACCTCGATGCCTGGTGTGTGATCGGAATAGCCCACGTCGACACCGAAGGCATTCCGGATGCTCTGCATCGCGCGCAGGTTTACATCCGTCATTGGCGTAGGATATTCGGTGGTGCAGTGAAGTACCGTAATACGGGCGCGCGGCGTGCCGGCCTGCTCGAGAGCCTCGATCGCTGATTCGATGTCACCGAGCGTCGCCATACCGGTAGAGAGGATCACTTCGTTACCGAGGCCTCCGATCTTCTGCAATAGCGGAAGATTGGTAATCTCGCCGGATGCGATCTTGAAACGCTCCTGCCCGAGACTGACCAGGAGATCGACACTTTCGAAGTCGAACGCAGTCGAGAAAAAGCCGATCCGCTTCGCTGCACAGTACTCTATGAGCTCGTTGTGCGCATCGGCGCTGAGTTCCAGCTGACGCAGCATCTCGTGCTGGGATTCCTCTTCTGCCGTAGTGCGCGCCTGGTACTCGGCCTTCGTTGCAACCCGGGTCACGAGGCGGTCTGCACTGAAGGTCTGAAACTTTACCAGGTCGGCGCCCGCCGCGGCAGCCGCATCGATCAACTGCCTGGCTCTGCCGACATCGCCGTTATGGTTGACCCCGGCTTCCGCAATAATTAGCGTCCGTTTCTTCATGTTTTCTTGTGTCCCAGGAATGTGCTGTTGTCCGCCTGATCTTTTCGCACGCTCAGACCCAACCCAACGATGCAGTTCTTTCCAATCGAAATCCCGTCTTTGATGACGCAGCCGCTGCCGACGAAACTGCCCGCGCCTATCGATACTTTTCCATTCAGAATGGCACCCGTGGAGATATGACAGTGATCATCGATGACGGCGTCGTGCTCAACCAGTGCCGTCGAATTGATGATGCAGTTTTGTCCCACTCTGGCCCCGGCATTGACGATCGCCCCATGCATCACGATCGTGCCTGCCCCGATGCTTGTGTGGGTGCCCAGAAGCGCAGTCGGTGCCACGATACTCGGCAAAGAAAAACCGAGCTCCACACATTGCTGATACAAACGGATTCGGGTAGCCGGCGAGTGGATCTGACCGACCGTGATCAATGCGAACTCGTATTCTTCTGCGAGCCGGGGTAAATCTGCATCGGTCGCGATAACCTCATAACCAAGGTGCTCAGCTTGCATCTCCTCTTGCATACCAACCAGACCCGCGATTCGATAACCACCATGCCGCTCGATGACATCGATGCATGCGTGAGCGTGTCCGCCCGCGCCGATCAGAACCATTGTGGGCTTACGCCTCATCACGGAAAGCCAGAATTACGGAAGTCAGTTTCGGCATGATAGTCCTTTTGCGTTGTCGGCGGGACGAACCCGGCAAGCCAGGTGAAAAGCTCTATGACGAAACATCATTGTCGACGTGATTCATGATTTCCCTGATCACCAGTGCCGCGCCTGTGTTGGACAGATGATCATCGTCGCGATACAGAAGACGACCGTCCTGTTGAACGATGCATCGCTGCTTCAGATGGCTATCGCAGAACACCTTTTCAGGATAGACGCGAAGAAGATTCGGATAGTCTCCAATACTGTCCAGGGCTGCGTAGGCGCTCTGGTTGCGCCGCCGGAAGACCGGGTAGCTGGTTGAGCCCGTCCTGACTGCGTAGGCGTCCCCGGGATTTCTCAAATGATAGTTCCTTATATAGCGGGGCACATCCCAGCCGGCCTCCGGTATCGGATAGACGAGGATGACTTTCTTTCCCAATGCCACCAGTCTCCGTACCGAGTCTGCATAGGCTCTGCTGAGATAGGTACGGTAAGGCTGCCGTGGTTGTTCAGCCTGATTTTCGTCCAGCGCCATATCGACATGGAGGATTTCGTGATGCTCGATCCCGCCCTCGCCATTGTTGAATCGCGTAGCCTCCATATACAGCGCCCACCTCGCAACGATGACGATATATTCGATAGCCGGGTCGCCTGCCAGGCGGCCGTAGACCGCTTCGTTGTGGTTGAAGCACCTGGACTTGTCTTCAACATAGACATAGACATTCTCGACCGGTGGACACCCCCGTTCGGTTGCTGCAATCAGGCCGACATTGGTTTTTTCGAAAGCATTCTGCATTTCGTTGGCGATTGCGGCAGCGTGCGAATCGCCGATCAGGTATGCGAACGTGTTTTCACTCCTTACCAGAAGACAGGAGCCTTCCGGCGTCTCATCGCCACTACCAGTCACCAGGCACGATGTCTCCGCCGGAGGCTGAAGTTGGGCGTGCTCGATCGAGGACAGGAGGTTTCCATCGATGCGGCCTGGCCATCCCTCACTGACCTGTCCGGCCAAACCGACTGCAGCGAATGCGACTGAACCGACCGCTGCGAATGAGAAGACGGCTTTCCTGCTGATTTGCCCCTTATTCCTGAAAGGTCGTTCGACAAATTTCCAACTCAGGAATGCCAGCCCGATCGAGAGAAGAATAAGGAAACAATAGAGTAGGGAATCCGGGGTTGTCAGACTGCGATATCGCGCAAAGGCGAACAGCGGTTGATGCCAGAGATAGGCGCTGTAACTGATCAACCCGATCCAAACCAGCGGCCGGACACCAAGGCATCGCCCGATGAGGGTCCGGGAAGACGAGAACACGATGATGAGTCCAGTACCCGCAGTCGGGATAAGAGCATACAGGCTCGGGAATGGCACGGTTTCGTCAAACGCGACTACTGCGTACGCGATCAACACCAGACCAATCATGCTGAAAGCCTCACCAACAACCCTGTGCGAGAGGACTGTTGGCATAGACTTTTTCCCGTACAGGAAGTAAAAAGCGATGCTTGCTCCGATCGCCAACTCCCACCCTCTGGTCACCAGCAGGTAGAAGGTCGCTGTCGGGTGGTGATACGCCCCCCATTGGGCGAAAAGTAAACTGATTGCTGCAACGAACATGAAGGAGGTGAGTATCCAGCGCTTTCGGAACCGCCACATCAGCATCAGGAACAGCGGGAAGATAAGGTAATACTGCTCCTCGACGGCCAGACTCCACGTATGCAGTAGCGGTATCAATTCACCGGTGATCTCCCAGTAGTCGGATGTTTTCCAGAACAGGATGTTCGAAGAAAACGTCGATACGGCGATCAGACTCTGTGAGAAGCCCTTCATCTCGGCTGGGAGGAACCATAGCCAGGCGAAGGGAAGACACGCCAGCATTACCGCGAACAGCGCAGGCAGAATGCGCCGGGTACGACGCTCGTAGAAAGTCACGAGAGAAAAAGTGCCACGCTCCATGTCGGTAAGAATAATCGTCGTTATCAAATAGCCACTGATGACGAAGAAGACATCCACACCGACAAAGCCACCGCTGAAAGCCTGAAAGCCGGCGTGAAACAGCATGACCGGAAGGACGGCGACCGCGCGTAATCCGTCGATTTCCCTACGGTATTTCACTGTCTATCTGTCGTATGGTCCTTTGGCGTGACCGATTGATTGAGCATAGGTCGCGAATCGGGGATCACCACGGTGCTACAGGAATTTGCGGCGAAACCAGCCTGTTAGATCGATCAAATAATTGAGTCTGCGCACGCTGTAGACGCTGATCAGGCCAGTCGCGATCAGCCCGACTAAGTAACTTTGCGTGGCGGACCGCGCAGCAAGAGAGATAACAAAACCGCCCGTAAACAGCAGGAACAACAGAACAGACCAATTCCTTGACGTCAGCTTCAGCCCGGATATCTTGTTCGCAATAATCGCAACCACAATGAAATAGAACAGATAGCCGACCCAGAAGCCGATGCCTGCCATTATCAGGCCGATATCCTGTATGCCCAGAGCCAGCGTGCCCAGGTAGGCCGCGCTCCATACGCACTGCACCCCGATGGCGATACCACCGTGGCCGGTAGCGAGAAATATGAACACAATCGGCACACTTGCGAGCTTCAGGATATCGCCCAGCATCTGCCACCTGAGCAACTCCGCCGCCGGACCGAAACCTTGTGAATAGAGCAGTTGAATCACCCATGGCGCCAGCGTTATCACCGCTACCAGCGCCGGCCCTGCAAGGAGAAGGGCCATTTCAGCCTGCTCATTCACCAATCGGCCGGTCTGTTTCGGGTCGGCGATTGCTTTTGTCAGGCGCGGGTAATAGTCCATGGCCATCGCGTTTAGCAGGAAACCGACATAGGTCATTGAGATCGCCCAGGCCGCCTGGAAGTAACCGCTCGCCTCAAGTCCCAGTTCTCGCAGCACCACTGAGCGCACCAGCAGCTCTGTAATGAGAGTAATCAAGCCTGCGGACATGAGCGGTATGCCCAGCTTGAGCATGGCGAGCCATTGCCGCCGGATCGCCGCGTGGTCGTCCGTTGTCTCGGGACGCGGTAGTCGCGCGACGAAGTAGCTCGCGACGACGAAATTCACGGCTGGCGCGGTCAGCACGAACCAGAGTACCCCGCCTTCGCCCAGCAGGTAGACCGCCAGTATTCCCGCGACCGCGGCCACGAGAGCACTCAAAATGCTTACCCTGGCCAGGTCCCCAATCCGCCGCAACCCCTGCAGGAGAGCGATTTTCGAGCCAGCCAGCAATGTCAACAGGAGACCGATTGCCAACCAGCCCACCTCGCTGGTGTGGGCGCTGTCTCCGAATATCCACCGGGAGACCGGCTCGCGTAGCAGCCACAACGTGATCAGGCCAGCAGTTCCCAGTATCACGTTGCCCCGCCAGAGAGCACGCCGGACGATGGACAAGGTCTCGGCGTCGTCCGCACAAGCCGCTACTTGCCGCACGCCGCTGCTGCCAATGCCGCAACCGGCGAGTGTGGCAGCCATACCCATGATATTCAGGTAAAGACCCATGAGACCTATACCTGCAGGTCCCAACAGCAAAGCCAGAACTTTGACCTTGACGATGCCGACGATCATGTTGATCGCCGTGGAGCCGCCAATAATCGCGCTGGAACGAAAGATCTCTCGGTGCGATGTCATAGCTGACGAATGACGAAAACGGAGCTGATCCGTTACGGAGATCTACTTTTCGCCGATCGCAATCAGAGTATCCGTCATGTCGATTGTCTGCAGCATGCTGGAATACGCATTATCGAGCTGCTCGTTAGACAACATACTCCACTTGATGTGACCGCCCGGTGTTTTCTCTTTCAGCCAGTGAAGGTGATTGGCCAGATTGTATCTTTGAAAACCGCTGATGACGGTATTCCTGAATTTTGCCCTGTCCAGGAACGCCGTCAACGAGCATCGATTGTGCAATACCAGATGCTCACTCCAGAACGTAAACTCCTTGAACTCTTCGAGATCCAGGTAGGCAAAGAGGAAATCATTGGCATGGGGTACCTCGATGACTATTTTGCCACCCGCTTTCAGCTTGCTGTAGGCGACATTCAACAGATCGAGCGGATCAGTGAGATGTTCGAAGACATGGAAGAGAGTGATGACGTCGAATTCATCGGACGGTACTTCGGAAATGTCGCCGTAAGCCTCGTAATTCTGGTTCCGCAAGGACTCCAATGCCCTTTTTTGAGGCTCCACCGCGACGGCGGTATCCGCAAAAGGTCTGAGCAAGTCCAGAACACCACCGGCTCCGGCGCCCACGTCCAACCAGGCCTTGTTACTGATGAGAGAGAGAAACTGCTCCTTTCGTCGGGAATCGTCCGCAAAGGAGTCGATTAGTGCCTTCTCCCTGTTGTCCTCTTTCCAATAATGGGGAAATTCATGTTTTTCCGCGTAGTGCGATAAATCCATGTGTTCCGAAGTCGAGGTAAAAATCACACCTGACCTCCTGCATCGCATTACGGAGATATCATCTCTGTCCCTGACACGCGGATAGTATTCCTCGATTTCTGCTTCATCGCAGACACCCCAATCACACAACGCCTTTGCGACTTTGTTTTCCATGACATTTTTTCCAGAATTCAAGCAGTCGGACGCATCGCATTGCCCCGGGGTGCACCAACGCGATGGCCGGCTGAGCCGAGACCTGCCGCCGAAAAGGTGAATTTACGCTCGCCGGCGTTCAGATACTCCAACCACCATCGACCACGATGTTCTGGCCGGTGATATACCTCGAGGCATCACTAAGCAGGAAGGTCAGGACGCCGGTCAGGTCGTCCGGCTCTGCCATTCTGTTGCCAATGACGGTCTTCTCGCAATACTTCGCTACAAACGAATCCGGCTGATTGTCGTGGACGCCACCGGGGGATATGGCATTCACCCGAATGTCATACTCTCCCAGGTAGGAAGCAAGGTATTTTGTCAGGCTCAACAACCCGCCTTTAATCGCGGAGTACTCCACGGGGCTCGTGAATCCCGCACCCTCGTAGAGCTCGAATCTGGGCGCCATAAAGCCGTAGATGGACGCGATATTGATAATGACGCCACGCTTCTGGTTGACCATGACCCTGGCGACGCCTTGCGACATCAGGAAGTACCCGCCCAGGTGGAGATTCATGTTCTCGCAAAAATCGTCATAGGTAACTTCTTCGAACTTTCGCCCATACCTGCTGTTCCGCGGGTAGGCATTATTCACCAATGCATCGATCGTCTGATACTTACGAACGATCGTATCGATCATGGTCTGGATCGAGTCCCTGCTGGTGATGTCGACTTCGATGAACTCAATCTTGTCTGTGGCGAGTTCCCTGGCCAGTTCAAGCTGCACTTTTTCGCCCGAGGTCCGATCGATATCCGCGATGATGGCTGTTCCCCCGTTCTCGACTACGGCCTTCACAAAGCCTCGTCCGATCAAGCCGGCTCCGCCGGTGATAACGATCACCCTGTTCTCGAGATCAAATCGCGATTTCATCGATCTCCACTTCCCGGTTTTCATTGCGGGACAGGTTCGCCGCGATCAGAACCTTCATCGTATTCAATACCAGTTCAGGTTCGATGGTCGGCTTGCCGGTCCTGATCATCTTTACGAAATCGGCCAGTAATCTTCGGAACATCGAAAAGTTGTCATTTGCCTCCGCGTGAAACCGGTCCGTGTCACTCCAGAAGTCGAACTGCAGGGTTTTCGACGAAGTTCCCAGCGCATCGATGTAGATAACAGAATCATCGGTATTCCTTATCCTCATCGAGGCATGCTTGGCTTGGAAGCAGAATACGCTCTTTACGTGAAACCCAGTCACTCCGAATATTCCGTCCAGCATATGCACGCCGTATTTCTCGAGGCCGTTGACGACCGCGCCCCGGATCAGCTTCATATCTCCGAAGGCATTGACCTTTGCCCTGATCTCGTCCAGTTCTCTTGCATATCTCCCACCCGCGCACGACATTAACCGGCCGCCCCGAAGATACGGTTCGAAGTACCGCAATTCCTTGGCATCCAGGCTCAATGGCTTATCGATGAATACGAACTTGCCACTCTCGAGAAAGGGACGTGCGAGCGAGTAGTGTGTCTCGTGGTCGTCCCTGGCGATGATTACACCGTCCACGTGCTCCAGCATGGCTTCAACTGCCACGACGATGTTGGGAATCCTCGAGGCCCTGGCCAGTTTCCTTGTCTGTTCGGCGTCCTGCGTCCACGCATGGGTCACCTCAACATTGTCGAAACCGAATTCCGATGCGTGCCGGGTTATCAGGTAGTTGTAGATAACATCCCACCCCGAGTTCTTCATGCCCTCAGGATCGTAGCCGTTGATGATGGCCGAAAACGAGAAGGGATGGCCATTACCCTCATTGATCCCGATGACGCCGAGTTTGACCGCGTCTACCACGCTGTCCAGCCACCGTCGACGCAGATATTTTGACCCGTCACATAGCGACCTGCGTCGGAACAGAGCAATGCGATAGGGCCTTTCAGATCTTCGGGATGACCTATACGGTTCAGCATGGTCTTTGCCTCAAGTGTCCCAATGAACTCCGCGTTGTTCAGGATATCTCCGAAGGGAAAAGGCCCGGGACTGATGGCGTTCACACGAATTTCGTGCGGTGCAAGGAAGCTCGCCAGATATTTCGTGAGTTGGATGACGCCTGCTTTTGCGGCGCCGTAACTTGGTGGGTTCGCGTGGCCTGTTCCCGTATATATCCGGTAGTCCGGGGCTACGTGTCCGTACATCGAGGCGATGTTGACGATGACACCCTTCGAGTCCTTCAGATAAGGGAATGCTTTCTTTACCGTATAGAAAACACCGTTCAGGCAAACCTCGATGTCGTACTTCCAGTCGTCGAGGCTGATCGTCTCGAAGGAGTTCTTCTTTCCGGACCACGCATTATTGATCAGAATATCCAGGCGTCCAAGTTTCTGTTCGATCAGTGCTAACGCGCTCTCTATATTGTCAGGATCCGATATATCCAGCTGTACGGCCGATGCCTCAACATCGAATTTTTCACCGATCACCTCGGCGAATGAACTGCTCGTCTTCGTGTCCCTCGAGCCAATCACGATGTTTGCCCCGAGCTCAGCGAGGGCTTCACACATTGCGGTTCCCAAGTGGCCCGCGCCGCCGGTTATGAGTACCGTCTTACCCTTCAGGCCCAGTAACTCTTGTAGCGATTTCGACTCGGTGGTCACGCAGACTTTCCTATTGATGCCCGGCCTTGCCTTGTAAATGCTCCATGATTTTCTCAGCCATCATGAAGTCGAATTCCGTATCGATGTCCATGGCCGTTTCCCTGGGTGTGATGACAGCCGACTTCCTCCCCAGCAACAGCGAGATGGAACCGGCATCCTCGAAAAGAACTCTGCGCGAAACTCCATAGATCTGACCGGTCAGTTCGTAAGCGACCGGTTGTTTCTGTCGTGGCAGCCAGGGCACCGCGCCCTCGATGTAGGGTTCCACAACGTCTTCGGAGAGCCTCCAGAGTCTGTTGGGAGATACGTGCGACTCGGTAAATGTTGCCACGCTATCGGCCCTGTCCTGCACCAGCACCTCGATGCACCGGTCGAGATCCTCTGTCCTTCGGAAAGGCGAGGTCGGCTCGAGCAGAAGCACGAAATCGACATCTTGTCCGTCTTGCTCGACTTCGAGAACAGCATGCTTTATTGCACCGATTACCAGCGCGGTGTCTCCTGCCAATTCTTCCGGCCGGATGATGACCTGCGCTCCATGCCCTCTCGCGACATCGGCGATTTGCGGATCGTCCGTCGAAACAACTGTTCTATTGACAAGAGCGCAATTCAGGGCCGTTTCAATAGAATGGACGATTAATGGCTTTCCCGCTAATACCCGGATGTTCTTGCCCGGAACTCCCCTGGAACCTCCACGGGCGGGAATGACTGCCAGTACGTTCTTTTCTCGCATGCGGGGGACGCTTGGCCTCAATTGACGTATTGGCTGATCTTGGACAGCGGCTTGAGGTAGCGTGTGTACCAGGCCGCCTTCAACCCGTTGACTGTCCAGGCCTTCCTATCTTCTCGGTTGGCCCTGATTCTGTTCACAAGAGAGACATTGCTTCTCCCTCCAACCCGCATCTTGACCAGCACGCGGTCAATGTAGGCAGGCTTGAGAGTATGCTTGTACAGCATACGCAGCATCAACTCGTAGTCCGCAGCTGACCTGAGATCAGATCGAAACACGCCGTAGGTATCGTAGGCGCTTTTGCGGATAAAGAAAGTCGGGTGAGGCGGCATCCAGCCAAGAAGGAATTTCTTGCGGTCGTACAATCCGGAGACCCAGTTTCTCTTGATGGTTTGTGGGTGATCCCGATCGACATAATGGAGATCTCCGTAAGTCGCGTCGTTACCTTTGGCTAACGAATCGGCAACGTCTTTCAGGACATCCCTGTCGGCATAAAAGTCATCGGCATTCAGGAGACCTACCACTTCGCCGGAGGCGGCGCTGATCCCCTTGTTGGCGGCATCGTACATGCCGTTGTCTGGTCCGGAGATCAGGGTCGAAATGACATCGTGATTCTGCGCGATGATCGCGAGTGTCCCATCCGTTGAACCGCCATCGACAACAATATATTCGATATCCGGATGACTTTGCGATCGGACGGACTGAATAGTATCGGCAATCGTGTCGGCCGCGTTGAAACAGACGGTAATTACCGAGATCTTCATAGGATGTGTACGGTCTTCATAAATCATTTTTCAACTCGCTTGGGACAAACCCTGGCTAGACGTTCATCCGCGTTCGGAATAAAGTCAGTCGCACTACCGCGAAAAACTCTTAAAGGACCCCGGCCCGAAGTCTCCCGGGGCTGGAACGTGGCGCAGGCACGCTACCGCCATGCAGCGCCTGTTGACGCCGCACAAAGAGGGCAACGGACGAGGGTTTCAGTCGGCCCGCTGCAACAACCGCGAACTGATGTGGACCTCGGTCTTTCGACCGAGGATCTCGAGGAGCATAAGAGATCGAGTTCGACCTCTACGCTCTTTGAAAATGCCTTCCAGCGTGGCGAAGGGTCCATCGGCGACCCGCACCGCATCGCCAGTTGCAAGTGAAACGCGGTCGAGTTCAATCAACCCGGTGTCCGGATGCATGCGGGACTTGAGCCCCGCTATGACGGCCGAAGGCACATCGATCAGCTCTGCGCCGGCACGAACAAGCCCGCTCACCCCCCGGGTCGAACGCACGGTCGCGAGGCTCTGAGTCTCCGGGGTAGCTCTCAGAAAAAGGTAGCGCGGAAACAGCGGCTTCCCTTCCGCCGTAGACGCCGTGATCCGGCGTGGAAAGCGTTCATTAGTCAGCGGCAGGAAGCAGTCAAACGACTGGCGCTCAAGGTTCAGCAGCGCGGTCTGTTCCTTGCGCGGCTTGGTGTAGACAGCAAACCAGCGGGAGCGACGAGCGATCGAGTCACCTCCGACCATTGCTATTCCCCCTTTGTCACCCGAATCATGATTGCCTCTTCCGTTCCCCACCGCGATTGAAATCAGGCAAGCTTCATGTTCGTGCCGCGGGTACCTTTCGCCAGGCGCCGGACTCCAACGAAGTAGCCCGCTCCCAGCGATGTGTACAGAGCGAACATCGGGCCATCCGGAACTGCGGCGTAATGACTGGACACGCCGATCAGACCTCCAATCAATGCAAGGGACGCGATAACGAGGAGAGTCTGGCGAATTGACATGCCATGATCCTGCAACAAGTGATGGAGGTGCTGCCGATCACCGGCCAACGGCGATACGCCCTTGAGAATGCGGCGGAGGGTGGTGGTGATGACGTCGTATACCGGTAGCGCTACGAACCACAGCGCTGTGACCGGTGAGATGACAGCAGTCGCGCTTTGACTCAGCGCCAGCGCGTGCCAGACGACTGCAAAACCCAGAAACATGCTGCCCGCGTCACCCAGGAAGGTGCGATGGCGGCGCTGACCGCGAAAAGGCAGGTTAAACAGGAAGAAGGCTCCGATGCTGCACAGCAAAGCAAGCAGGCTGGCCTGTAGCGCTGGCCCCGACGAGCCCGCGACAGCAAGCAGGAAACCCATGGCGATAAAGGCCAGCACCGAAGCGAGACCGTCGATGCCGTCGATCATGTTCCAGGCATTGATGCCGCCGACGAACACGAGAATCGCAAACGGCAAGGCGAGCCAGTGCAGCTCGATAACGCCGGTCATGAATGGCGCACCAATGTTGTCGACAATCAGCCCGCCGCTGAAAATTGCGATCAATGCAACGACTACGTGAACGGACAGTCGCAAAACGGGACTCAGGAGAAATCGGTCATCCAGTGTGCCGGTGACAACGATCAACGCACCGCAAATCAGGAAGGGCATATTCGGTTGCAGCAGAATGGGGTGCACGGCAAGCACGAAGCAATAGCCGAGCAAAATGGCGAGGCCGCCTATCATCGGCACATTTGCGCCGTGGTGTTTCAGTACGCCAACCTTGTCCACCAGACCCACCGCCAAGGCGAACCGCCTCAGTGTGAGTAACGCAAGGCAACTGCTGATGAACGCCAACAGGGCAACCGCGAAAAAGAACGAAATGTCGATCATGATTTGATGAGCTCGCTGGAGCTCGTTCCCCCGTTTGGCGCACTAATGCGGCCTTTCTTGTATTTCGGGTCGCGGCATCGACCCATTATTTTTATTATTTTTACGAGTTTGTTAGATAGATCTTAACAAGAAAATGACAGCGCTGTCAATTTGTCCGTCATGTATATTTGTGCGTTAAGTTAAGTCCTTCGTGATTTTTGTACCGTCGCCATCGGGTCTCGAGATGATGGCGTACGAGCCGGTTTGCCGGTCGCGATATCTTTTGCTGATGGCCGACGCGCTATACCTGTGCGGGCGGTGTTTATTGCGGGGCGATTCAGCTCCCCGGTCGCTCCGCTCGTCCTCCAGGCTTTCCAGCCATCGCCGTCATTCAGTCACTGCTTCCGGCTAGTACGCAGCCCGGTCGGCTAGACCATGAGACGAGTATTCGAGCTGAAAGTATTTGCGGCCGCACGGCCTACGTCTGTGCGCTAACGTACATTTTTAATTATGTCTTACAGAGGACGAGACCGATCGGGGACTGATCAGCCGTCCCGGCGGCCCACCCGGTTCGCCAACGTGCCTATGCCCTCTATGGCGAGCTCGATCTCGTCGCCGGGGGCGAGCCAGCGGCCGTTCTCCATGGCGCAGCCGCCG
>Ga0102929_1000112_pt1 | contig 42067 bp, 37 predicted proteins | sample SalPonR1_B_D2_MG_FD_78510 | JGI IMG/M metagenome (GOLD analysis project Ga0102929, IMG submission 78510) | Salt pond soil microbial communities from South San Francisco under conditions of wetland restoration - Salt Pond MetaG R1_B_D2_MG | ecosystem: Environmental > Aquatic > Marine > Intertidal... | reverse complement strand
TGGTTGCAAAAGCTCCTAAGTTCTTTGAAAAATATGGATTTTGTTATGTACCTGATAGTGAAGTACCTCCACTTTTTAACTGTTTGAATTGTGAGCAATATAACGTTACTTGTTTCCCAAAGGTAATGAGACTAAATATGAAAAATTGTAGACTGTTTTGGAACTGAGGAATAATAAATGCAAAGTAGAACTGAAAATATAACGGTATCTGCAATATGCCTTTCCCTGGCTATGGTACTACCATTTATAACTGGACAAATACCACAAATAGGTGCCATGCTGGCACCTATGCATTTGCCTATAATAATCTGCGGTCTACTTTGTAGTCCGATGTATGGGTTAATTATAGGCTTACTTTCGCCCTTATTAAGATTCGTTATATTTGGAATGCCACCGTTATTCCCAATAGGAATTGCTATGAGTTTTGAACTTGCTACCTATGGATTAGTAGCCTCTTTGTTGTATAAAAAATATGGTATTTACAAGTCATTGATTACTACAATGATTTTAGGAAGAATGATTTGGGGAATTACAATGGCAGGAATTGCTGGATTTAGTGATATTAGCTTTGGATTGAATGCGTTTTTTACTGTGGCATTTATAAATTCTTTTCCAGGCATAATGATTCAAATTGTGTTTATTCCTGTTATAATCAAAGCTATTAAAAGGAGAAATAATTTAAGTGAAAACAAAAGAATATATTGAAATTAAATCTCGTGATTTGAATAAACTTAAAGAGTTAATTGAAATAATTGAAAATTGCGGCAAAGATATATTAATATCAATTGATGGTAATTCCGGATCTGGAAAAACGTATTATTCTAATATTTTATCTAAGCTTTATGACTGTAATGTTATACATATAGATAGTTTCTATTTACCCAAGGGAAAAATTAAGATAAATGAATTAGGGGGGAACATAGATTATTATAGATTGGAAAATGAAGTATTAAAAAAAATTCATAATAGTGAAATAAAATATAGAGAGTTTGATTGTAAAAAGCAAGAGTTTGGTGAAGAGATTAAATTGCAAAAGAAAAGAATTAATATTATTGAAGGGTCATATTCTCAAAACAAAAATTTAAAAAAATATTACGATGTGAATGTTTTCGTTAAATGTGATGAGGTTACTCAGCTTGAAAGGATTATGAAAAGAGAAGGAGAAAGAAAGTTAATCGAATTTAAAGAGAAGTGGATTCCCATGGAAAACGATTATTTTCAGAAAAGTGGGGTAAACAATTCTTATGACATATTAATTAAAAACTAGGAGGTAACATGGAATATAATAAGAGGATTGCCAGTGTTAATGAATACTTTAGATACTATTTTGATTCTGCTTATAGTGCAATAAATATGGCAACTAGAGATAAAAAAATATTGACTCAAGATTTCATTGAAAGAATAATGCTTGCAGTAACCGAAGTGAATGGATGCAAGGTTTGTTCCCAAGCCCATGTTAAAATGGCCTTAGAAAGCGGAATGACAGATGAGGAAATAAGTGAACTTTTATCAAATGAAAAGGACCAAGTCCCTGAAGATCAAAGTGTTGCTGTTATGTTTGCAACTCATTATGCGGATAAAAGCGGAAAGCCAGACAAGGAAATTACAGATATACTTTATGATAAATATGGTAAAAAATTAGGGAAATCGATTATTGCAGTGTGTAGAATTATAATGGTTGGTAATGTATTTGGTATAGCTATGGACACAATAAAAACTAGCAACAAATTAAGGGAGCTAGCTATTATATTGGGCAGTGTAATTTTAGTACCTGTTTATTTAATTGTGTTTATTTTAGGTTTGATTTTTAATAGATAGTAAAGTTATATTTTTGATAACATAGTTCTAACATAAAGTTGACTAGCAAAGGAGTAGGAGACGTTTCTTAAAATATCTCTAGGATCTTTTGGGTTGCTTTTTTTTATTAATGATTTTCCTTCAAATGTTGTCTTTACGGCTTTTTCAATCATATCACAAAACTCGTTATAGGAGGTTTCTATATCAGTAAATCCTAAATACAGTTTTATTAACTTATCTATCTCTTCTATTGAATAAACTGGCTTTAAAATTGCAATTACAAAAAGAGTAGCCAAAGCTTCCTTTGAGTATTTTTTGTTTTCTGGTGCTGGTATCAATTTTACTTTAACATAATTGTTAATCATAGTATTAGTTATGGAATTGTTATTCTCTCCTAAGCATAAGTTTAAATATTTTATTACTTGATTTAAATATAATTCCATCTCAGGGAGTTCGTTCCATCTAGGTAACTTGAATTCTTTCATAATTATCTCCTACTTATTTATACTAACCAATATACCTTATTATAACATTTGAATTATGCTGATTAAAAGAAATATTTTTCACATATACTTCATTGACCTAGTAAAGAAATTGTTGTATTATGGTAAATGTTACTAATATAACTAGTATTTAATACTATGTAAGGAGAAAAATATGAATAGAATGTACAAGGCCGAAAGTCTTAAAGAGATTATTTTGAACTCTGTTGAGAAATACGGCGATAGAGAGGCATTTACACTTAAAATAATTGAAGGAGAAAAAAACAATAAAAAAGTCACATATGAGAACAAAACATATAATGATTTTAAAAATGACATTTATGCAATAGGTACAGTTATGCTTAAAAAGGGTATACTTAACCAAAGATGTGCGTTTATAGGTAAGAATAGTTATGAATGGATTACAGCTTATACAGCAGCTCTTTTAGGTGGAGGTACTGTAGTGCCATTGGACAAAGGGCTCCCATATGAAGAAATTAAACTTTCAATAGAAAGAAGTGAATCAAAGTTAGTGTTTTTTGATAAAGCAAACGAACCTGTCATTGAAAAAATTATGGAAGAAAATGATGATAAAGAACTTGAGTTTGTGTCTTTGGAAAGAACATCAACGCACAAAACTTTTTATGATTTATTGAAACAAGGTCAAGAATTAAGAAAGCAAAATGAACTTAGTTATGATTCAATTGAAATAGATAAAGACAAGGTTTCAATACTATTGTTTACATCTGGTACTACGTCAATGTCTAAGATAGTTATGCTTACGCAAAGAAACGTAGCAACTAATATTTCTGGAGCAATTAGCGTTGAACCTTTTTATTCAACAGATATTAATATGGCATTTTTGCCATATCATCACACATTTGGTTCTACTGGACAGTGGGTATTAATTGCTGCAGGAGCAAAGACGGTATACTGCGATGGATTAAAATATATACAGCAAAATATGGTGGAATACAAAGTTTCAGTATTTGTGGCTGTACCGCTTCTTATCGAATCGATATATAAAAAAATAATTAATCAGGCTGAAAAGCAAGGTAAGCTTGGACAGCTTCAGTTCATGACCAAGGTAGCAAATGCATTGTTAAAAGTAGGGATAGACATTAGAAGAAAAGTATTTAAGAGTGTTTTGGATAAATTGGGTGGAGAACTTAGATTCATAATTAGTGGTGCTGCAGCAATAGACCCAAAAGCATTAAAGGGATTTAAAGATTTGGGTATCATGACTGTTCAAGGATATGGGCTTACAGAGACCTCGCCAATATTAACGGCAGAAACCCCCGACAACATGAAACTTGGTTCTGTTGGTAAGGCATTTCCAGAAGTAGAAGTTAAAATAAACAGTCCCGATGATAAAGGTGTGGGAGAAGTCATAGCTAGAGGACCAAATATAATGAAAGGTTATTATAATAACACTGAAGAGACGGCAGAAGTGTTAAAAAATGGATGGTTCTATACTGGAGATTTAGGTTACATAGACAATGATGGTTTTCTTTTCCTTAGGGGTAGAAAGAAGAATGTAATAGTATTAAAGAACGGTAAAAACATATATCCTGAGGAATTAGAATTAACTTATGCGAACCTTCCTTATGTTAAAGAAAATGTAGTACTTGGAATACCTAATAAAGAGGATGATAGAGATTTGGTACTTTATCTAAAAGTAGTATATGATGATGAATACTTCGATTGCGAAAAGGAAGAAATTGAAAAATTAATTAAAAGTGATGTTGATAAGATCAATGATACATTACCTAAATATAAGCAAATAAGAAGAGTTATCGTTACTGACGAAGAGATGATTAAAACAACTTCTGGAAAAGTTAAGAGATTTGAAGAAATAAAAACTATAAAACAGTAGCATAAAATGATATAATCTACCTAGAAAGGTAGGGTATTATGCAAAAAATTAGGTATATGCTACTAGCTGTTGCAATAATTTTTATTGGAATAGGAATATACATAAATGAATATGAAGTTGTGTTTGCCAAAGCTATTAGAATATGCCTAGAATGTATAGGTATAGGATGATGAGGCGATTAATTCAAACTATCAGCACAGTCTTTTTTAATGGTTATGTTATAGGGTTTATAAATGGCACAATATTTAAGGGTGACTTAAAAGTTACCTGCGTTCCAGTACTAAATTGTTATAGTTGCCCGGGTGCTCTTGGGTCGTGTCCCATAGGCTCATTGCAAGCAGTTCTTGCAGACAAAAAGTATAACTTTTCGTTTTATGTACTAGGGCTTATAATGCTGTTTGGCATAGTTTTAGGCAGGTTTATATGTGGATTTTTATGTCCCTTTGGATTATTACAAGATTTACTATATAAAATACCGTTAAAAAAGCACAACAAATTTAAATATGATGGAAAGCTTAGGTATTTAAAGTATATAGTTTTAATTTTTATGGTGATTATTGGCCCTTTGTTGTTGGTTAATGATTACGGAACAGGAGATCCTTACTTTTGCAAATATTTATGTCCAGCGGGAACCTTTGAAGCTGGCATACCACTGGCTATAGCCAATGAAGGTGTTAGAAGTGCGTTGGGAATACTGTTTGACTATAAGATGCTAATACTAGTTATAGTTGTTTATGCATCGATTAAAATATATAGGCCATTTTGCAAGTACTTATGTCCATTAGGTGGTATTTACGGCTTATTTAATAAGTTTAGCTTTTATCAAATGAAAGTTGATGATAAGAAATGTATCAAATGTAAAAAATGCATTGATGCATGTAAGATGAATGTAGATGTTCTTGATAACATCAATTCGATGGAATGTATAAGATGTATGGGTTGCGTTAAAGCATGTCCAGTTGATGCAATTGATGCAGGGTTAAAAAAGGAATTACAGAGAATAAAAAATGAGGGTTAACCCTCATTTTTTGAACTTATTAAAATTGCAAAATCTACAATTTTAGCAAAATCATTTTTAACCCTTTGTGCTGTTTCAAAGACTTCCTTATGGGTTAATTTTTGTTTTGATATACCTGCAGCCATATTGGTAATGCACGATATACCAATTACTTTAATGTTGCAATGGGAAGCCACAATTGCTTCAGGGACTGTTGACATACCGACGGCATCAGCACCTATTGCTCTTAAATATCTTATTTCTGCAGGAGTTTCAAAACTAGGTCCACTCATCATAGCATAAATACCTTCTTTCAAATCGATATTGTTAGTAAGAGCCATATCCATTAGAGATGTTCTTAGTTTTTCGCTATAAGTATCGCTCATATCAGGAAATCTTGTCCCATATTCCTCCATATTTGGACCAATAAGGGGATTACTACCTGAAAGGTTTATATGGTCAGATATAAGCATAAGCGCGCCTGAACTGTATTCTAAATTTATACCGCCTGCCGCGTTAGTTATAATTAAGGTGTTTATTCCAAGATTTTTCATTATCCTTATGGGCATAGTCACTTCTTTTTGATCATATCCTTCGTAATAGTGAAATCTACCAGACATAAGCATAATTGGTATGCCTTTAAAATATCCCAAATACATTTCTCCACCATGACCGACCACAGTAGATGTGGGAAATCCAGGGATATCTTTGTAATTTATAGCAATACAATCGGTCAAATTTTCAGCAAAATCACCAAGTCCACTACCTAATATTATCCCGATTGTTGCATTTCTCATATCATAACCTTTTAAGAAATATGTTGCAGCATTTATTCTTTCATTAATATCCATATTACTCCTTTAATTTGGCATTATCGATTCCTTACCATGATTTTTTACAAAGTCATATATCAAGTTTACGGTGCTATCAATACCTAATGCGCTAGTGTTAATACATAAATCATATGTTGTGGAATTTCCCCATTTTTTATCAGAATAGTACTCGTAATATCTTTTTCTTTGTTTATCAACTTGGTTAACAAGTTTTTCCATCTCTTGATAAGATAAATTGTTTTCATCATTATCAATAGCAAGTATACGATTTACTCTATCTTCTATAGGTGAATGTAAGAAAATGTTTATACTACCCATTTCTCTCAAAGCATAATCAGAGCCTCTGCCAACTATCACACAGGATTCTTGTTTTGCAATTTCTTTTACTATGTTATACTCGTGTATTTGTATATTATCAATATTGGTTAGTTGATAAAACTCAGGGGCAAAAACTGTTAAAAGGCTTCCAGGCGTAAAAGAAGGTGGTTTTTCGTCATTGTTTTTCACATAATCTTTATGATAACCAGTTTTTTCAACTGCCAAGTCAATAAGTTCATTATCATAAAAAGCGATGTTCAGTTTTTTGGCTAAGCGTTTCCCTATTTCGTGGCCGCCGCTGCCAAATTCACGACCTATGGTTATTACCAAATTATCCATGACTATTTTATATACTCCCTTTCCACATATTTACTAGTAATATTTTTAAGCATGCCACCGTATCCTAATTTAAAACTTATTATATCTCCAACGTTATATTCTTTACTGCAATTAGTAACATCAAGTATTGTATGGTCAGAGCTTCCTCCCATAATTTCAATGTCAGGATCTAGGGGAGTCATACTATCCAAATCAGTATCTTGCTTTCCTAGAGCTACTATAGCTCTCATCATTATTCCTTTATCTTCGTAATATGGTTTTTGACCAAAAGCATCAACACCTACTTCACCAATAGGAAGAGATGGTTTTTCTTTTAATTCTACAATTTGTGTTTCCAGTATTAATGTTTCTTCAGTAGTACCTGGTAATTGAGTTTCATAAGCGGTATCATTTCCAAGTAAGAAGGCCTCTCCTAATCTCAAATTGTTAATTCCTTTTGGTAATTCACCCTTAGGGATTAAGTATATTGAACTAGAATTACCTCCTGAAATCATAGAGAGCTTAATGCCAAATTTAGACTCCACGTTTTTTGCTAAATTTACCAATTGCGATAGGTTATTATTCTTTGGAATAATTGCGCCATAACATGTTAAGTTAACCCCTAATCCGTACAATTCAATGTTTTCCATGGAAAGGATTTCTTCAATGGAATTCAAAATATATTCTTCATCTTCAAAGAACATTCCTTCTCGCAAATCACCAAGATCTATCATTAGTAATACTTTATGTACTATATTAGCTTTTTTAGCTTCTTCATTAAGCAATCTTATAGTTGATATTTCAGAATTAAAGCTTAAATCAACATGTTCTATTACTTCTTTTATTTCACAGTGCATTGGTATTCTTAGAAGAACAGTCATTTTGTTTTCTTTTCTTACCAAATTACTGTAGCTTTTTATATTAGCAATTCTAGAATCTGCAATATAGTCAACTTTAGGATGCTTTGCTACCATATTTACCATATTCAAATCAGCACATAGTCCTTTAGTAACTATCATTAGTGAACAATTCCCATCATCCTTTGTAATTTTAGCTACTGCGTCTAAATTTTTTTCCAATTTCTTTAAATTAATTATAATTTTTGGGTACATACTTTTTCCTTCTTTCATTGAATTTCTCGAATTTATATTAACATAATTTGGATATTTATTCAATGTTATTAACTTGTGCTTGAAAAGGCAAATAATGCTAGGTATAATGATTCCAAAAGCCAAACGGAGGCAAATTTGAACAAAACAAACAATAGATTAGTCAATAAAATGAAAAATAATATGCAACTAGTGATATTAGTCTTGATAGCAATATTGGGTATAATTATAGTGGAAATTTATTCGATTAATGCTAAATATGGACTTGGGGTCTATGAATATATTAAATATTCAATGCCGCTAGATGAAGAGGAAATTGAATATCTTGAAAATAATGAGTTAATATATGGAATGGATAGAATGGCGCCACCGTTATCTTATGTGGACCCTGAAAATGGTCAAAACGAAGGAATGGTTGTTGAGTTTATTTCACAATTATCCATCGACATAAGTAAGGACATTAAGTATAAGCCCCTTGAATGGTCTGTACTTTTGAATGAATTGAACAAAGGGCATATAAATATTGCCGACCTTTTTGAAAGCGAAGAGAGAAGTAAAAAGTTTTTGTTTACCCAACCACTATACGTGTTAAACGGCAAGATACTTGGTGATAGCACTATTAAGAGTAAGGACCTTGATGAAATAATAAACACAAAACTAGCTATTGTAAAAGGCGATTTTATGGAGGAAATGACTAGCGAATATTTTTCAAATGATAAAGAAATTGAGTTTATTTATACTTCAGATATTCGAGAAGCATTGGGCTTATTAGTTAATGGTGAAGTAAATGGAATAGCAGGAGATGAAACTGTTATTGCATACCTATTAAATGATATGGATATAGAAAATGACTTTGAATTTATAGAAGAAACGCTATATACTAAAAACGTTTGTTTGGCAACTAAAAAAGATAATGAGATATTATTAGATATATTAAATAAAGGTATAATGTCTTTAAAAAAACAGAATCTAATTATTCAAATTCAGGGAAAGTGGTTTGGAGATTATGCGCCAGAGGTTATGGATATTCGTGAATATGATTTATTTACTAAAATCCTTGTTTTAGCTATACTAATAGTATTATTTGGTATATTGTGGAATTCCTCATTAGCACGTAGGGTTAAGTCAAAAACTAACGAATTAAATGAGAAAAAAGAGTCCTTAAGGATTATAGTGGATACTTTGCATGATGGCTTATTGGTAGTTAATAGCGATAATATAGTTGAAGAATGTAATGACTCAGTTAATAAAATATTAAAATTAGATTCAAAGGACATAATAGGCAAAAATTACTTGGAAATCGATGAGCTTAATCCATTTGTTTGTCATTTGATTGAAGAAACCGATAGAAGCGAAGAAGACAGCGAACAAATGAAAAAGATTAATAATTCCTATTATTTAGTTACTAAAAGATTGTATAAACATGAAAGTAATAAAATGCTTATTGCCTTGGCGGATTTTACAGAAAAACACATAAACGAGCAAAGGGCAAGGCAAGAAAGTAAAATGATAGCCGTAGGTCAGCTTTCTGCTGGATTAGCACATGAGATAAGAAATCCTTTAGGACTGATTAGAAGCTATATATTTATATTGGATAGACATTCACAGAAAGAAGAAGATAAGCACGCGGTAAGTGTAATTGATGAATCGGTCCAAAGGATAAATGGGCTTATTGAAAGTTTGCTTAGTTTTTCTAGATTGTCTAAAGAAGAATATAGAATATTTAAAATAAAAAAAATGGTTGATAATATTGTTTCTTTAGAAAATAAAAGAATAAAGAATAAAAAGATAGACATAATTATTGACATACCAGAAGAATTGGAATTTAATTCAAATGAAGAAATATTAAAAATGTGTATTATGAATATTTTTAATAATAGCATCGATTCTTTTGAAGATAATTTTAATAATCAGATAACTATAAAAAGCAAAATTATAGATGAATGTCATTTGAACATTAAAATTATTGATAACGGTATAGGAATAGATGAAAAAGATTTGGAAAATGTCTTTAATCCATTTTTTACAACAAAAAAAGATGGTACTGGTTTAGGGCTTTATATAATTAGCAATGAACTTACTAGAATAGATGGGAAAATAAAAATAGAGAGTGAAAAAAATATAGGAACGACTATAGATGTCATAATACCACTTTCAGAAAAGAGTAAAAGATGAAAAAAAATAACTATTACAAAATTTTAGTTGTAGATGATGAAGTAGAATATCAAAATGTAGTTTCAATAATACTTTCCGAAGAAGGATATTCAGTGCATAAATGCAATGAAGGTAATACTGCCATGGAATACATTAATAATAATAATGTTGATTTATTAATTACTGATTTGAGAATGCCTGAGATGGACGGATTTGAGTTAATCAACAAAGTTAAAGAGGTATCACTAGATACTTCTATTATTGTAATGACTGCCTATGCCAGTGTTGAAAGCGCCATAAGTGCAATGAAATTAGGAGCAGATGATTATTATATTAAAAGCAATAATCTTGAAGAATTGATAATTATTGTAAAAAGGATATTTGATATGTCGACACTTCAAAAGAGGGCATCTGTTTTAATGAAACAAATATCAGGATTAGACATTTTTTTAGATACAAGTAATAAAGAATATGCTGAATTAATTGAAATTTGCAATAGGACGGCTAATACAGACATAAACATTCTACTATCGGGAGAATCTGGAGTTGGTAAAGAAGTAATAGCTAATTATATACATGAATTAAGTGATAGAAAGAAAGAGCCTTTTATACCGGTCAACTGTCAGACATTTTCTGATGGAACAATAGAATCGGAGTTGTTTGGTCACGAAAAAGGTGCTTTTACCGGTGCCATAGAAAAGAGAATTGGTAGATTTGAAGAAGCAAACTACGGTACTTTATTTTTAGATGAAATAGGAGATCTACCACAAGCTACACAAGGTAAATTATTAAGAACATTAGAAAATAAAACTATTGAAAGAGTTGGCAGCAATAAAAGTATCGATTTAGACTTAAGGCTTATTTCTGCAACAAATAAAGATTTAGGATTACTAATTGAAGAAAAGTCATTTAGGGAGGATTTGTTATACAGAATTAATACTCTCACTATAAATATTCCGCCATTAAGAGAAAGAAAGGAAGATATTATGGGACTAGTGGAGTATTTTATTAAAAAAATAGAAATAGAACAAAAGAAAAAGATTGATAATATAGATGAAGATGTGATGAACTTTTTGTTAGATTATGATTATCCGGGAAATATTAGGGAACTGAAAAATATTTTGGAAAGGACAATAGCCCTTAGCAGAAATGGTAAAATAACTTTAAATGAACTAATAGTGCCTACTAATAATATAAATTATATCAGGGAAAAAGCCATGAAAAATTACAGTGGCGAATTATTGAGAAACGCAAGAAATGAATTTGAAAAAGAATTTATTACTATTAAGCTAAAAAAATATAATTATAATATGAATAAATGCTCCGAGTCTTTGGGCATAACAAAAAGACAGCTATGGAATAAACTTAATCAATATGATATAGAGCATTAACCGATGAAAGAAATTTCATACCGATGAAAGAAATTTCATCGGTTTTTTAGTTACTGGAGAAGTTTGATATATTGAAAACCTCAATTTTCAAGGTTTAAATTATCAATGTGAATTGGCATAATAATTGCTTTAAATATATATACAATAATATATTTATTTGAAAGGAAGGGTATTATGGAAAGTATTAGTAACATAATCGTCGCAATTGATAATTTAGTATGGGGGCCATATATGGTGGCACTTCTAGTGGGAGTAGGGATTCTGCTAACAGTTAAACTCAAGTTTTTACAAGTATTTAAGTTTGGTTATATCTGGAAGCATACTATCGGTAAAGCTTTTGTCAAAAAAACTGATGGAGAAGGTAATATTACCTCAGGACAAGCTGGTTTGACATCAATAGCAGCAGTTGTAGGAACGGGAAATATTGTTGGTGTAGCTACAGCTATAGCAATTGGAGGACCTGGTGCACTATTTTGGATGTGGGTAGCAGCATTCTTTGGAATGGCTACTAAATTTGCAGAAATTACCTTAGGCGTTAAATATAGAGAACTAAGAGCTGATGGTACTTATGCAGGTGGAGCAATGTATTATATTAAGAACGGTTTAAATCAAAAATGGTTGGCAGGGTTCTTTAGTATAATGGTAATAATTGCATATTTTGTTGTGGGTGCTATAGTTGATACAAATTCTATATGTTTATCCGTTGAGGCACAATGGGGAATTAATCCAATAATAACAGGTATAGTATTTGCAATAGTTACTGCGTTTGTTATTTTAGGAGGAATAAAAAGAATCGGTGAAGTTTGTCAATTCTTGACTCCAATTATGGCTGGTCTATACATACTTGCAGGATTAGCAATTATCGTATTAAATATCGGAGATGTGCCAGCTGCATTTGCACAAATATTCAAAGGGGCTTTTTCTCCAATGGGAGCTACAGGCGGGTTTGCAGGAGCAACGATAATGCAAATAATAACTATTGGTATGGCAAGGGGATTATTCTCAAATGAAGCAGGTATGGGTAGTTCGCCTATAATACACAGTAGTGCACAAGTTAATCATCCTGTGGAACAAGGTATTTGGGGTTCGATAGAAGTATTCATAGACACAATAATTATTGCTACAATAACAGGATTAGCAATTATTGTTTCAGGAGCATGGAAAACTGGTATATCTGGTGCTGAACTTACAATGGAGGCATTTGATGTAACTTTACCATTTGGCATTGGCAGCTATATAGTAATGCTTTCAACCGTACTATTTGGTTTATCATGCTTGATTTCTGCCAATTACTATTGTGAACGTTCTGCTGAATTTTTATTCGGACCTAAGACAATTTTACCTATAAGAATTGCTTGGTGCGTATTTATTATAATCGGAGCTATTGGAGGATTAGAATTAGTTTGGACATTAGCTGATGCTTGTTTGGGGCTTATGGCCATACCAAACTTAATTGCACTAATACTACTTAGTCCAATTGTTGTAAAATTAGCTAAAGAGTATTTCTCGGAAAGCAAATAACAAGCTAAGCAAAAACGCTGGAATTATTATTCCGGCGTTTTATGTTGTAATCATTTATGATAATATATAACTTAAGGTGAAATCATGAAAAAAAGAGTGCTATGTTTTGGAGATTCAAATACTTGGGGATATAATCCTGCAGATGGATCTAGATATGAGGAAGATACAAGATGGCCTTGTGTTTTACAAAATATGTTAGGTTCTGATTATAATGTGATTGAAGAAGGTCAAAATGGAAGGACTTTTAATACTGATGATTATTTAAACGGATATATGAGTGGGAACTATTACATAAAGCCGTGCTTAAAAAGTCATGATCCAATTGATTATTTCATATTAATGCTTGGAACTAATGATCTAAAAAAAGAGTATTCGCAAACACTGGAGGATATTTGCAATGATGCGGATATATTAGTAGATGAAGCAGCAAAATATTGGGAGCTTTATGCTCGGAAAAAACCAAAGGTACTAATTCTTTCTCCCCCTTATATAAATGACGGTTTGTTTAGATCAAATTTTAAAAAAGATTTTGAAGGTAAGGATGCTATTGAAAAGTCAAAGCTGCTATATAACAAGCTTGAACTTGTTGCTACAAAACACGAATATGATATTATTGATATAAGTATCAGAGTAAAAGCTGGAAATGAGGATGGATTACATATTGATAAAGAAGGTCATAAAGTGTTAGCTGAGATTGTTTATGAATGGGTTAATGGTGATTTATGAAAAGAAAATTAGTATTGTTGCTAGTAACATTTGCCTTTATATTTTTCACAGTGAAAGCTGTAGACATAATGATCAGATATAATATGGATTGGCTTGAGTATATCAAATATTCTAGATCGATTAGCTATGAAGAAAAATTATACATTCAAAATGAAGATTTAGTATTTGGTACATACAATGATAAAGTACCGTTGTCATTTTTGGATGATACTGGCTTACTAAAAGGAATTATAATGGATTTTATATCTCAAATATCCATAGAGGCGGAAACTGAGATTAAAACTAAGGCGATGACAGAAAACACACTTAAAGAGTCAATCTTAATCGGAAAAATCGATATAGCAACTATAGAAAGAAATGAAGAAAACGAAGAAATATATGATTTTACAGAACCTTTATATGTATTGCATGGCAAGGTTTTAGTTAACGCAGATTCGAATATTGAAAAGCTAAGCGATTTAAAAAATATTAAGCTTGCAGTAATTGATGAAATTAGTATAATTAATGCGGCAGAATCATATTTTAATGATAATCAAAATGTTAAAACAATTCACGTTGATGATGTTTACCAAGGTGTTGAATTGTTAGAAAAAGGCGAAGTAGAAGGGCTTGCAGGAGATGAGACACAGATTTCATATATCTTAAATGAAAATAGGGGGCAAACAGACTATAAGTTTTTGGAGTATGCATTATATAGAAAAGAAGTTTGCTTAGCTGTAAAAAAAGGTAATACTAAGTTGATTAGTGCTTTAAATAAATCAATACTATCCTTGAAACAAAAAAACCTGATGCTGCAAACGCAAAGTAAATGGTTTGGAGTCTTCACTCCATCAGTAAAGGATATGAAAAGTTATGATTATGTTTATATTATAATACTTTTTGCAGTTGCTGTAATAGCATTTTTTGTTACATGGAACTATATGACGGCACAAAAAGTAAATGAAAAAACAAGGGAACTTTTTGAAAGCAAAGAGGAGCTAAAAGTAATAATCAATACATTGAGCAGGGGTATATTAGTAATAAACTCAGATATGAAAATAATAGAATGCAATGATAGTTTGTTGAGCATTTTAAAATTAAAAAGAGAAGATTTAATTCATAGAAATTGTATGTATATAGATGAATTAGAACCGTTTATTAGATTGGATGAAGATAACATTCATATTTCATTGGGAAATAAATATTACAATATATTTAATAAAGGTTTTGAAAACGATGAAAAAACATTAATAACTATAGAAGATTACACTGATAAATTTGTTACGGAGCAAAGAGCAAGGCAAGAAGATAAAATGATAGCAGTAGGACATCTCTCTGCAGGTTTGGCTCATGAAATAAGAAATCCTTTAGGTTTAATTAAAAGCTATGGATATGTTATTAAAAAATACTGTATTGATGATGTTGGAAATCATGCTCTTAATGTAATATATGATTCGGTTGACAGGATTAGTGGACTCATAGACAATCTACTAAGATTTTCAAAATTATCCAATGAAGACGAAAAACTGCTTGATTTAGGTAAGCTTATTAATTCAATAATTGAACTTGAAGATAAAAATTTAAAGGTAAAAGATATTCGTGTGAATTTAAACATTGACTCAAATATAAAAGTTAAGACAAATGAAGACGTGTTTAAACTTTTATTATTGAATTTGTTGAATAACAGTATAGATTCTTATGAAAATATTTTTCGTGATCATAAAACAATCGAAATAGATATTGAAAAAGCAGAACATGAAATTATAATTAAATTTTCGGATAATGGATGTGGGATTGATGAATTATCATTGGAGAATATTTTTAATCCATTTTATACCACTAAAGATAGTGGCACTGGTTTAGGTTTATATATCATTAGTACAGAAATAGAAAAAATGAATGGTATAATTACTGCAAGCAGTGAAATTGGAAAGGGTACATCTTTTCATATTGTAATACCAACAGGGGGAGAGTGCGATGAATAACATTATAAATTATAACATATTAGTTGTGGATGATGAAAAAGAATATCAAAATGTGGTATCTTTTATACTTGATGATGCTGGCTATAATACATTAACTGCTTCAAATGGAAAAGAAGCGCTAGATACTATGCTTGAAAGTGATATTGATTTAATAATAACAGATCTTAAAATGCCGGTTATGGATGGTATTGAATTCATTGAAAAGGCAAAAAAAATAAATGATGATATTGATATTATTGTTATGACAGCATATGGAAGTATTGAAAGTGCGGTTGAAGCTATTAAATTAGGTGCTTTAGATTATTTTGTTAAAAGTAGGGATTTGGAAGAATTGGTACTTAAGGTCAATGGGTTGGCTAAAATAAATAGATTTAAAACGAAGAGTAACATCATTATTAAAAATCAAAATAAAAGTGGGTTTTATTTGGAATCTAAAAATGAAAAATACATTGAATTATTAGAGATGTGTAGGAGAACAGCAGATACAGGAATTAACATATTACTTCTTGGAGAATCAGGGGTAGGTAAAGAGGTGATAGCAAACTATATACATCAATTGAGTGAAAGAAAAGACGAACCTTTTGTTCCTGTTAATTGCCAAGTATTTCCTGAGGGAGTTATTGAGTCTGAATTATTCGGACACGAAAAGGGAGCATTTACAGGCGCAGGGGAAAGAAGGTTGGGTCGATTTGAAGATGCAAATTTAGGTACACTTTTTCTAGATGAGATATGCGATCTTCCCAACACAACTCAAGGTAAATTGTTGCGTGTTTTGGAAAACAAAAGCATAGAAAGAATTGGAGGTAATAAACAAATAAAACTGGATATCAGGTTTATCTCGGCTACAAACAAATTACCACAAGAGGAGATTCAAAAAGGGCGATTTAGAGAAGACCTTTTATATAGAATAAACACACTAACGTTGAATATTCCTCCATTAAGGGAACGTAGAGAGGATCTTCCGGGATTAATAGATTTTTTTATAGCAAAAACTGAGGCTGATCAAAAGAAAAAAGTTAATAGAATAGATGATTCTGTTATGGAATTTTTGCTTGATTATGATTATCCTGGAAATGTAAGGGAATTAAAAAATATTATAGAAAGAATGATAGCATTAAGTAAAGAAGGTCTTGTTACAGTAGCGGAACTGTTAATGCCTATTAACTTTGATTATGATGAAGACCATTTTTTGAATGAAAATAGTTTCAATTTAAAAGTTGCTAGGTCAAAATTCGAAAAAAAATATATTATCGAGGCTTTAGAGAAAACTAAAGGAAATGTCACGAAATGCTCGGCTTTGTTAGGTATTACGACAAGGCAGCTTTGGAATAAAATAACTATTTATGAAATCAATATAAACAAGCTTAGAGACAGTGAATAATATTTCACACAAAAAACACTTGACTATGAAATAAATTTCGCAGTAACAATATTAAAAACTAAAAATAGAGTAGTACGAACGATTTTTTTCGTTATTTAAGCTTGGCACAGAACTTGCTTATATTATTAATAGGTATAATTCTAATAATAATATTTATGAGGAGGGCAAATAATGAGTAATGAAAGAACACCTAGACTTCCTAAAGTTTGGGAAGCATTTGTACCAATTGTATTTATGATGGTTATAATCATTGTAAGTACTGTAAAGTGGGGCATAGATCCACATATGCCTATAGTGGCATCAACTATTGTGGCAGCGCTTGTCGCTATGAAGTGCGGATATTCGTGGCAAGCAGTTTTAGCTGGAGGATTAGATAGCATTAAGAGAACTGTAGAGGCATTAATAATTATTATGTGCGTAGGTATGCTAATTGGTTCGTGGGTATGGTCTGGAACGATGCCAGCCATGGTTTATTATGGACTTCAAATTATTTCACCGGGAGCATTTTTAGTAGTTGGTGCGATACTAACATTTATCGTAGGAGTAGCAACTGGTTCTTCTTGGACAGCTTCTGGTACTGTAGGTGTAGCGCTTATGGGGATAGCAATGGGGCTTGGTATTAACCCTGCTTTGGCAGCAGGGATGGTAATCTCAGGTGCTTATACAGGTGATAAACTTTCACCTTTATCTGACAGTACTAATGTTGCAGCTGCAGGAGCGGAGACACCTTTATATGACCATGTAAGAGCTATGATGACTACTACTATACCATCATTTTGTATAGCTTTAGTATTATATGCAATAGTAGGGGCTATGGTTGTAGATGAAACTGGATACGATGCTACAATGACAACAGATATCCAAAATGCATTAGCAGATAATTTTTATATATCACCATGGATTATGTTCCCAGTGTTAGTTGTTGTTTATGGAGCAATCAAGAGAATACCGGCAATACCATCATTACTATTAGCCGCAGCATGTGGTTGTTTAGTGGCAATTTTAGCTCAAGGTGCAAGTTTTCCTGATGTATTTGGTGGCCTTCAATATGGATTCAGTATTGAAACAGGTAATGGTGTAGCAGATGATCTTCTTAATAGAGGCGGAGTTGATTCAATGATGTGGACTATTTCTTTGATAATGTTTGCCCTATTCTTTGGAGGAATACTAGAAAAATGCGGATTTGTCGAAGTACTACTTGGTGGCGTAGTTAAAAGAGTTAAAACTGTTGGAGGACTTGTATTTGCAACTATTGTAACAGGAATTATTTGTGATGTAGTATTAACAGATCAATATCTAGCTATACTAGTTCCTGGAAGGATGTATGCCAGTGCTTTTGACGAAAAGGGTTTAAGTAGAAGTTTCTTATCGAGAACAACAGAAGATGGTGCAACCTTATGGTCTCCTATGATTCCTTGGAATGGTTGCGGAGCATACCAAGCAGCAACATTAGGGGTATCTAATTGGGCATTTATGCCATATGCATTTATGAATTTAGTTAACCCTGTAGTAGCGATTGTTATTTCGTACCTTGGAATTGGCGTTAAATATAAAGAATACGATGGAAAAACAAGAGCAGAAATCGCAGAGTTGAAAGCAAGAAGGAAAGCTGAAAATAAAGATGCATAAATACAAAGCTTATGATGAAAAAGCAATGAGACAATCAACAAGAATAGCTGCAATTATTAGTGGAATAGCATTAATTGTTTTAGGTATAATTACTACTGCAAAATATTCTATACCCGTTGGAGTTATAATACTTTTAGCGACTATTATGAAAAAGGAAACTTATATTACAGTTAATGGTATTGAAGTTGTTTATAATATACTTTTCTTCAAACACACTGATGAATGGAGTTTTGATGATATTACTGAGATACATAGAGAAATTGTCCCAGATGATAAATACTATGTCTTACATTTTATGAAAGATGTAATGTCTAGACGACTTGTATTCTTAAGAGAAGATGCTTTGGAAATAATTGATTTAGCTTTGGAAATGAATAGTAATATTCATTTTGACGATGTTAATAATGATTAAAGGTTTACTAACACCTTGTATTTAATTACAAGGTGTTTTTTTTAGATGATATGTGATAATATATTTTATAGGAGGTTTGAATTATTATGGGTAAAGTTTTTGATGAATATTTAAGTAAGGAAGTTGAAAAATACGTGAATATTAGACCTAATTCTAAGAAATGCTTCGAAAAAGCATGTACTGTAATGCCAGGAGGTGATACTAGGACGGCAACATTTTTTAATCCATTTCCACACTTCATATCATATGGTGATGGGGCATATATGACAGATGTTGATGGGAATAAAGTTTTGGATTTCCAAAATAACTATACATCCTTAATTCATGGACATGGCGATGCAGATATAGTAGAAGCAGTTAAGAGACAAGTTGAATTAGGAACAGCATATACTGCACCTTTTGAATTGCAAACAAAGCTTTCAGAAATCTTGGTAAATAGGTTTCCAAGTATAGATTTAATAAGATTTGCCAATTCAGGGACAGAAGCAAACATGCATGCTTTAAGAATAGCTAGAGCATTTACGGGAAAAGCAAAAATTATTAAAACTGAAGGTGGATATCATGGAACAACGGATGTTTTCGAGGCAAGTGTAGATCCCAATATTAAAAAAGCTGGAAGTTTGGACAGTATAAAAGTGATTCCTGAAAGTAGGGGTGTTTCATCAAGGGCTCTTGAAGATGTTATAGTTGTTCCTTTTAATGATATAGAAAGAACTAAAGTAGCTATTGAAAAAAATCATGAAGATGTAGCTTGCTTAATAATTGAACCCATTATGGGTTCAGCAGGTCAGATAACTCCAGATGTTGAATATTTAAGATTTCTTAGAAAAATAACAAAGGAATATAATATTTTACTAATTTTTGATGAGGTTGTTATGAGCAGATTGACAACTGGTGGAGCACAAAAGTTCTATGGTGTTATACCTGACATTACAACGTTAGGCAAAATTATTGGAGGCGGTACACCTATAGGAGCTTTCGGTGGTAGAAAAGATATTATGAAATTATATGACCCAAGAGAAAAGAAAATGTATCATTCAGGCACCTTTAATGGTAATACAATAGGAATGGCTGCAGGTTTTGCTGCTATGAAAAAATACGATGAAAAAGCAGTAAATAAAGTGAATAATCTAGGTGCTTATTTTAAAAATGAAACAATTAAGATATATAATCGCTTAGGACTTAACATGAAGGTTTCTGGAGAAGGATCTATTTATAATATAATTTTTAAAGATACCAATATTAGAAATTATAGGGATGTGGCTAATTCACATGAGAAATTAAATAACCTGCTATTCATTTCTCTTTTAAATAGAGGAGTTTTTGATGCAGAAAGAGGAATGTTTTGCATGTCTACTGCTATGGAAAAGAGCGATTTAGATTTTGGACTTAATATTTTAGAGGAATGTTTAGGAAATATGCTAGGAGTAATAAATACCGAAGCTAAGGAACTAATAATATAAAAGAAACTGCGACATAATTCCTTGGCTTTATTGAATTAGAATCAATAGGTAATAAATGAATACTTGATACAAACCATATTGGAGGGATAAATATATAGGAGGTATAATATGTCTTATTCACCTAAATTAACATCTGCATTTAATAATTCAAGAAACAGGAGTTCTTTAATATCTCCGCAATCAGGTATGTGCTCGTTATGCGAAGATGGCTGTGATGGTAGCTGCGAGATTGGTATTTCGGCAGTATTAGGAGCTAGGACAGTTTATCCTACAACAACAGGTTCAAATCAGGTAGCTTCAGAAAAAGATTATCCATTGGATTATTCTCATTTTAATATTAACGGAAGAGTTTTTGGAGCCATGGGAATTGATAATCCCACAGCGGATAACGTAGCAATATTTAATGTAAACCTTGAAAGTGAATATGGCAATGAAAATAAAGTTAAAACAAAATTACCTTTGATTTTGCCTGCTTTAATTAAACTTAATTGGAGGGATTATTTTGCAGGAGCTGCCATGGCAGGAATACCTTGTGTTATAGGAGAAAGTGCAATAGATAAAGATTCAAATTTAGTTATAGAAAAAGGTAAAGTAAAAAAGTTTGAATTTTTAAAAGAAATAAAGTTAGAATATGATAAATATTATAGAGGTTATGGACAAATAATATTGCAGTGCAATTATGAAGATGATATGTTTGGTGTTCCAGAGTATGCTATAAAAGAAGCAGGATTAGAAGCCATTGAATTCAAATTTGGGCAGTCCGCCAAGGGGACTCAACCTGTCATTAAACTAAAAGATTATGAAGAAGCATTAAAAGAGTTTAATAAAGGTTATCTTATTCATCCTAATCCCAAAGACAAAAAAGTTAAAAAGGCATGGGAAGAAGGTGTATGTCCTAATTTTTACAAATATGGAAGATTTCCTATGTGGAGTGAAATTTACCTAAGAAATAGAATAATTGAGCTTAAAAAACTTGGATTAAAAAACGTGTACTTTAAAATGGCAGGATATGATAAAATTGACGTTAAAAGAGTAATAGAAATTGCTAGCAATTTGGGAGTAGATATGATAACATTTGATGGTGCTGGGGGCGGAAGCGGTTATAGCCCATGCAAAATGATGAATGAATGGTCATATCCTACAGTTATTTTGGAAAAAATAGTTTGTGACACATTAAAGGAATTGCCTAAAGATGCTTATAAGCCTGCAATAACTATGGCAGGCGGATTTGCATCAGAAGACCAAGCTTATAAGGCCCTTGCTATAGGAGATGGGAATGTAACTCATATAGGGTTTTGTAGAGCGGCTATGGCAGCTGCAATGGTAGGTAAAAAGCAAGGAGAAATGAGTAACGAAGTGTTTGAAGATCTTCCTGACTTGAGATCTATTTACGGCAAAGTGGCAAATGATTTTCCACCAGGGGCAATAGGGACATTCTCATATATAAATAAAATAGCCTTCGGTTTAAAACATTTTGCAGCACTAAACAGAAAATTTGATTTAAGTCATATTAATATAAATGATGTCATACCTTTAACAAGTATTGCAGAAAAAATTTTGTTTGACGAAAAATATTAAGGGTATATAAATCATTAAACTAAAACGTTATTGGAGGAATTGATTTTGAACTTATTGGAGCTAAAAAATATTTGTGTAGATATCCCGGACGAAGGCGATAATAAAGCAATATTAAAAGACATATCTATAGAATTTGAGTCGGGAAAGATATATGTAATAACTGGGCCAAATGGTGGGGGTAAATCAACATTTGCAAAATGCATTATGGGGATAATGCCACAAAATTCAGGGAATGTATTCTTAGATGGAGAAGATATTTCTGATTTAAATATCGTAGAAAGAAATAAAAAAGGTATAGGATATGCATTTCAATCCCCGGCTAAATTCAAAGGGTTAAAAGTTGGTAGATTTTTAGAATTAGCTAGGAATGACTCGGGGAAAAGTATAACTCATACTTTGAAAGATGTAGGTCTTAATCCGGATGAATATTTAAATAGAAGTATAGACAATTCTTTTTCTGGGGGAGAGCTTAAAAGAATTGAATTGGCTAGTATTTTGATTCAAGATTTAAAACTTGCGCTATTTGATGAGCCAGAGGCAGGAATTGATTTATGGAGTTTTAAACTTTTAATAAAAACTTTTAAAAGGCTTAATAGATTTACAGACACGTGCATCGTAATAATTTCACATCAAGAAAGAATAATGGATATGGCTGATGAAATAGTAGTTATTGATAAAGGTGAAATAGCTCAGATGACATATAAAAATAAACTCTTAAGCATACTAAACAACAACGATTTAGAAAAATGTCAAATGACATGCTGCGAGGGGGGTGAGTACTGTGGCGAAAGAGGTTGATCAAGCGGGTAAAAGCTTGCTAGAAGTCATAGCAGACACAGGAAAAATCCCAGAGGCCATGAATGTTAGATTAAATGGTCACAGTTGCGATAGAAAGGTATCAGAGAATATTGATATATGTAATAAGAAAGAAAAGCCGGGGATAAACGTAACAATAAAACCTAATACCATTGACGAAACTGTTAGTATTCCTGTAGTTATTACAGAAGGTGGTATTAATGATATTGTATATAATACAATTGATGTGGGAGCTGGCTCTAATATTACAATAAGTGCAGGTTGTGGAATACATAATGATAGTGATGGTTGTTCTGAGCACGATGGAATACACGAATTCATAATAAGGGAAAATGCCAAAGTGAAATATGTTGAAAATCATTATGGCGAAGGAAATGGCTCAGGTGATAAAATATTAAATCCTAAGACAAAAATTGAGGTTATGGAAAATGCAATTGCAGAGTTAGATATGACCCAAATTGAAGGCGTTGATAGTACAATCCGAGACACAGAAATTATTCTTCATGAAAATGCTAGAATTGTAGTCACCGAAAGACTCATGACCAGTGGAAACCAAAGGGCAGATTCTAATATAGATGTAAATGTAGAAGGAGATGGTGCTTCTGCGCAAATAATTTCAAAATCTGTTGCAAAGGGAAATTCAATACAAAACTTTAATATGACACTTACAGGTAATTCAAAATGTAAAGGCCATATACAGTGTGATTCGATTATAATGGATAATGCAAAGGTTGCGTCAACTCCTAAGATATTTGCAGCTAACACTGAAGCTGAACTTATACATGAAGCAACAGTGGGTAGAATTGCTAATGAGCAGTTAACAAAACTTATGACAATTGGAATAACGGAAGAAGAGGCTGAGAATATAATAATTGAAGGTTTCTTAGAATAAAAAAAGGACTCAATTGTGGTACATCCCTTGCCAAGTGGACAAGGAAAATAATTAAATTTTAGGTTCTAAGATAATTAGCATTCATTAGAGTGTTGGTTATCTTTTTTTATATTGCTTGTTGTAATGCAAGTTGTTTCTTTTGTTCTATCTTTGCCTAAAACTTTCAGTACACCATTTTCCATTAGATTCATGAAGCTCCTTTATAAGTTCATAGTCTGCAATTTTCTTGCAATGTGTAAAGTAAGCTTTTTTGCTTTAACTAAACCTTCAATTACCACCGTTCTAGCTCCTCGGCTTTTTTTAATAATTCATTCTCTTGTTTGCGCTTTCCTCTTTTATCAACTGGCGCTGTTCCCCTTCAGCTTAATATTTTAATACCCATTGATATAATTGGGCTTATCTGCATCCATATTTAGCTGCAGTTTCCTTGATGTCTCTGTCATGAACGAGACGATATTTAACGATTTCGAGTCTTTCTTTAAAAGTTGTTTTTAACGTATCTACCATATAAACCTCCGGGTTAGGATCATAATCCTTCAATTCTTTTGAATAATAATTATTTCTAGGCTTATAAATAAATACATAGGTACCATACACTTTGTACTTTTTCGCCCAACTACAACAATATTTCGTCTATGTTTTCCCATATTTAATGCTATTGCAATTTGAATAGCTGATTTCAAACCTCAATGTTAGTCGGTAAATGCTTTTATTTTTTCTTTAACTGTATAACTTGATTTTCTGGACATAATAAAATCCCACCTTCATAGATAAATGAAATTTGATTATTTCATGTGTCTACTTAAGCGGGATTGTATCATTGAGTCCTTTTGAAATGGTTTAATTCATAAGCTTACATATTAGGTTACTAAAGAATACAGGATCTTCTATTGGCATTCCTTCTATTAATAATGCTTGGTCATATAAAAGATTAGCATAATCTTCGACTTTTTCTTTATCGTCCTTTTCCACAGCATCTGATAATGCTTTAAAGAATTCATGATTGCTGTTAAGCTCTAAAATCTTATCAGCTTTAAGCTTATCAAGCTCTTTATTACCCTGTGCTTCCGCTTGTGCCTTTAAAACTTTTTCCATTTCTATGGATAAACCTTCACCTGAGGAAAAGCACACAGGATGATTCTTCAATCTAGTAGATAAAGTAACAGCTGCGACTTTTTCACCCAAAGCTTCTTGTACTGCAGCTAATACGTTTTTACTAGCTTCATTTTTTTCTTTAGCTTCTTTTTTCTCGTCTTCACTTAATTCAATCCCCAAGTCTTTGTCGGAAACGCTTTTGAATTCTTTTTCATCATATGATTCTAAAATTTTAAGTGTAAATTCATCTACTTCCTCTGTGCAGTAAAGAATTTCATATCCTTTATCCATAATTGATTCGATTTGAGGCATTTTATTAATTTTATCAATTGATTCACCAGTAGCATAATATATGTATTTTTGGTCATCTTTCATTCTTTCAACATATTCCGAGAAGGAAACTGGTTTCTCTTCCATGTTAGAGTAATAAAGTAGTAAATTTTTTAAATTATCTTTTTTAGCACCAAAATTATCATAAGCACCAAATTTTATCTGAGTTCCGAACATATCAAAGAACTTTTCATAGTTTTCTCTATCATTTTTAAGCATATCCATAAGTTCTGAATTGATTTTTTTCTCAAGTCTTGTAGCTATAGCTTTAAGTTGCTTATCTTGTTGAAGCATTTCTCTAGAAATGTTTAAAGACAAGTCTTGTGAATCAACTAAACCTCTTACAAAACCAAAGTAATCTGGCAATAAATCAGAGCATTTTTCCATAATGGATACACCGCTTGAATAAAGCTGAAGTCCCTTTTCATATTCTTTTGAATAATAGTTATATGGGATTTGCCCTGGTATGAAAAGTAATGCGTTATATGAAATCATACCTTCAACATTAGTGCTTATAACCTTCAGTGGGTCTACCCAATCAAAAAATTTGTCTTTATAGAATTCATTGTAATCTTCATCGGTAACTTCGCCTTTTTTTCTTTTCCATATTGGAACCATGCTGTTTAATCTATCATCTTCAAAGTAAGTTTCATACTGCGGTTCATAATCCTCTTTTTCTTTTTCTTCGTCACTGGCTTCAATTAATTTTGATTTTTCGCAGTTCATGACAATAGGATAACGAATATAATCAGAGTATTTTCGTACTAGGTTTCTGATTTCATACTCTTCCAAATATTTGCTATATTCTTCATCATCATTATCATCACGAAGGGTAAGAATTATTTCGGTACCAAAATCTACTTTAGTAGTTTCTTCGATCTTATAACCATCTGCACCTTCGCTTGACCAAATATATGCTTTATCGCTTTCTAAGGCTCTCGAAATTACATCAATTTTTTTACTTACCATGAAAGCTGAATAAAAACCAACACCAAATTGGCCAATTATATCAAATTCACTTTTACTGTCTTCATTTTCTTTTTTAAAATCTAATGAGCCACTGCTAGCTATAATTCCTAAATTATTTTCCAATTCATCTAAAGTCATTCCTACCCCATTATCAGATATAGTTAATGTTTTATTGTCTTTATTTGGAGTAATTCTGATTTCGAAGTTATCCCTAGATAATCCGGTTTCCCCTTCAGCTGATGCCTTAAAGTATCTTTTGTCAATTGCATCGCTGGCATTGCTTATGATTTCTCTTAAAAATATTTCCTTGTGAGTATAAATAGAGTTAATCATTAAATCTAATAGTCGCTTAGATTCTGCTTGAAATTCTTTCTTTTCCATTTGAATACCTACCTTATATTATATTTACCTGTTAGCACTCTAACGAGGTGGTTGCTAAAAAGATATTATACCTATCCTAGAAAAAATTCAAGAGGATAAGTAAAATATCACCTAATTTTCATATTTAATTATAGAATTTGTCTTTAACCCAAGTGGCATCTATTTGTAAGAACCCTTTACCTATGGAATCTGATATAATTTCATTGATATCGTCTTGGAGTTTTTCATATAACTCATTTATAATATTCATGGTTATTGTTTGATCATTTTCACCATAAACTAGTAGTTTGTCTTCTTCTGTATAAATAATATCATATGGAATAAAATTAGGGTGGCTATCTTTTAGACTTGAAATGATTAAAGTTTTGTATAGCTCCAATGTTATATCGTTTTTACCATTTTCAAATATATTAATTTTTTCTTTAAATGTTTCTAAATCTTCCACAATTCTCAGAGCATAGATGACCTTAATTTCATCATCAATATTTTCGTTTACTTTAAGCTGATTATTTATTCTAGATATATGTTCACTATTTATTTCTGGAAAAAAATATATCATAAATTTATTGAAGCTATCGTGGTATATAAAAGGGTATTCTATGGACATCTTTGTTCCACATTTTTTACACTCCTTTATAAAGAACTTGCCGCTGATAATATCTTCTTTTGAGGTTTCACCGTTGCTAACATTAACGCTAGTCGGCAATTTGTAATTGTTAATTTCTTTACATTTGGGACATGAAATTTGTATTCTTTCTATATTTTCCATTATTGACTCCTTTCATCTGCTATATTATTACATATGAACTCTTTTAATACAATAAATATTCTGGAAATAATGATCTATATATGTTACATCTTAAGTTTTGCAACTTGAATATACAATCTAATTGCAACAAAAAATGATTCATAAATTTCTGATATAATAATGTTTGCGAAAACAAAAAATTATAAGGAGAAATTTATGAATCATTATACTCATTTCACACTATACCAATTAAGTTGCCTTGGTTTAGACTCAAATACATTGCAAAACTCGGGACGTCTTAATCCGGTTTATGTTTTATGTAACTCAAAATCTTACTATAAAAACAAAATTAGTCATATTGACATGGGCTGATTAATGTGTTAATATTTGCTGAGAATTGAATAAGTTATCAAGCGTGAACATAGAATTCACATAAGGAAGTTGTTTACGACACGCGGTTCCGCCACTGTATGCGATTAGATTCGTTAGCCAGGAGACTTGCTTGATAGCGGTAGTAACTAACGGGGAATTAGATATGCTATCTATACTGTGATTTTATCTACAGTGAAAAAATAATCGTACAGGAAAACGGTCTGTTTATACAGACCGTTATTTTTAGTATGACGGGCATGCCGTCAATCTGTGTTGAAAGCCCATAAGGGGCGTAGCTATCAGCGAACCTCGTAGCAACTTGCAAGGTTCACACCGTGAGGTGTGGGCGAGAAGAAGCAATAGCGAAATCTTAGCTTGACGAACAGGAACCTAATAAATAGGTGGATAGGTTATACTTAATTAGACAGTAAAAGCTCGGACATTATATAATAATTAAAATTAAATGGAGGATAATCATGTCTAATAAATCTAAGAGATATACTGTAGAATTTAAAAAGCAAATAGTTGAATTGATTAATAATGGAAAATGATATTTTAAAGCAAGTTGTACTGATAATGGGACGAAAATAGATATTATCAAGGCGAATGAGGATAAGTACAGTATCAGCGCCATGTGTAGAGTGCTAAAAATAAAAGAAATAGCATATTAATTGGGATAGATTTTCTTATAACTGGGCTAATTTTAATGGTCTTTTTTTTACAAGTCAAGGCGCAATGGATATAGATTTTGTTAGTACTCAAAAGATACTAATGGGTAAGCTAATTAATAGAAAAGATACATTATTTCTGTACATTTGGTACATGAAATTTGTATTTTCTATATTTCCATTATTGACTCCTTTCATCTTGTAAATTATTAAATATGAGCTTTTTTAATACAATAAATATTTCTGGAAATAATGATTTATATATGTTATATTAATTTTGTTAATGCTTTGAATTAGGAGGTAAAAATGAAAAAATTAAGTTTAAAAGTTTTAGTGCTTACGTTAGCAATGGTTCTAAGCATGGGTATGCTAGTCGGTTGCGGTGAAACTGCAGATGAAAGCGAAGGGGGCATTTCAGTCACTGACATGTCAGGAGAAGAAGTAACGTTAGAAGCCCCTGCTGAAAAAATAGTTGCACTTACAGCAAGTGATTGCGAAATTCTTTATGCAATTGGTGCTGGTGAAACTGTAGTTGGTAGAGGAGAGTATTGTGATTATCCGGCAGAAGTACTAGATGTCGGAAGTGTACAATCAGGTTCTGATACTAACATTGAAGAGATCCTTGCATTGGAACCTGACCTAGTAGTAATGGGAACAATGGCTCAAACAGAAGAACAAGTAAACGATATTAGGAATGCAGGTATAGAAGTTTACGTATCAGACGCGAGGAAAATTTCAGAGGTTTATGATAATATCGAATTACTTGGAACTTTGACTGGTCATGAAGATGAAGCTAGTGTGGTCGTTGATAATATGAAAACAACTTTTACAGATATTGAATCAATGGTAGAAGCGGAAGAACCAGCAAAGACTGTTTACTTTGAAGTTTCGCCTATTCAGTATGGACTATGGACTGCAGGAACATCAACATTTATGAATGAAATCGCAACTATGCTAGGAGTAGAAAATGCTTTTTCTGATGTTGATGGATGGGCCGAAGTATCTGAAGAACAGGTTATTGAAAGAAACCCTAATATAATTGTTACTACTACGATGTATTTTGGTGAAGGTCCTACACCTAAGGAAGAAATTCTTTCACGTGCAGGTTGGGATAATTTAACTGCTATACAAAATAATATGGTTTACGAGGCTGATTCAGATATGATAACTAGACCTGGCCCACGTTTAGCAGATGCAGCTGAAGCATTATACACATTTATTTACGGAGAATAAAATTAAGTGGCGGCCTCTAGCCGCCATAATTTTTAATGATATGAGAAAAAGAAAAAATAATTTTACTTTAACAGAATATTTATTTTGCACAATATTACTAATTATAATTTTTATTATTAGCACTTGTTTAGGTAGTGTTAATATACCTTTTAGTGAGATAGGTGACGTAATACTATCTTTATTAAATATTAAAGATGAAGCTAGTATAACTTACTATTCAATATTAGTACATGTGAGAATACCTAGGATTATTTGTGTTGCATTAGAAGGAGCAGCACTTTCCTTATGTGGAGCAGGAATGCAAGGATTACTCAGAAATCCTTTAGCTGATGGTTCTACTTTGGGAGTTTCTGCAGGTGCTTCCTTGGGAGCAATATTAGCTATTGCTTTTGGGTTCAATTTTAGCTTTTTTATTGGAGATACAACCATGATTATGGCTATGATAGGGGCATATCTTTCTTTAATGCTAATACTATCAATAGCATATAAATTGGATTATTCATTAGCCACAAATACTATAATCTTAGTAGGAGTAATATTCTCGATGTTCGCGAGTAGCATTATGAGTTTACTTATAACCTTTGCAAACGATAAGGTTAATAACATCATTTTTTGGACAATGGGTTCTTTATCTGGAGCTGATTACATGGATGCGTTAGCTTTACTCATAGCAACAACTATATGTGGAGCGGTTATATTAAAACATGCTGATGAATTAAATGCCTTTGCTATAGGGGAAGAAAATGCAAGAAATATTGGAGTAGATATCAGAAAAACAAAACTAATGATATTAGTGTTTGTTTCAATATTGATTGGTGTATGTGTATCAATAGCGGGTACCATAGGATTTGTAGGCTTAGTAATACCACATATAACAAGAATGGTATTTGGTCCTAATCATAAAAGGGTGCTTCCTGCTAGTCTGTTTTTTGGGGCCAGTTTTTTAATGCTGACTGATTTGATAAGTAGAACCCTTTTTTCTCCGAGGGAGCTACCATTAGGAGTAATAACTTCACTAATTGGTTCAGTAGTTTTTGTATACATATTCTATAAATCAAGGGAGGTTAAGTGATGATTAAAGTTAATAACCTTTCAGTACAATATTTTGATAAAAAAATTCTGGATAATGTCAGTTTTGAAGCCGGTAAAAGAGATTGGTTAATGATTGTGGGCCCTAATGGGGCTGGTAAAAGTACAATTGTAAATGCTCTTAGTAAAGCGGCACCCTATACAGGGGATATATTACTGAAGGGTAAAAATATAAATGACATGAAAGCAATGGAACAAGCGCAAGTAATGGGTGTATTAAGGCAAAACCACAATGTTGCTTATTCATTTACAGTGGAAGATATAATTAAGCTAGGAAGATATTCTTATAGAAAGAAGATGTTTGAAAGCTATGGGAATGATGAAAGTGAAAAAGTTGAAAAGGCAATAGAACTTACAGGATTAAAAGAATTAAGACACCAATCAGTATTAACCCTTTCCGGAGGTGAATTGCAAAGAACGTTTTTAGCTCAGCTCTTTGCTCAAGATCCGGAAATTTTATTACTAGATGAACCTACTAACCATCTGGATTTAGTTTATCAGAAACAAATATTTGCATTGGTAAATCGCTGGATACATGAAAATGATTGTTGCGTAATATCGATTGTTCACGACTTAAGTTTAGCAAGGAAATATGGTAATAAAGCGATTTTATTAGACCAGGGCAAACTTGTAAGGTCAGGGAATATAAAAAAAGTTTTTAATAAAGAAGATTTAGACAATGTATATAAGATGGATGTTCATAAATGGATGAAAGATTTATATAATAGCTGGGACAATGATTAAGGAGTTTTTTCAAAAGGGTAACCAAGGTTGAAAAGACTCTTTTTTATGATATACTCGTGTAGTGTTAAAAATTAGGAGGAATTGTTATGTTGGAAAATTTAAAACCAGAAAAAGTATTTAAGTATTTTGAAGAGATATCTAAGATACCTCACTGTTCTAAGAATGAAAAAGAGTTAAGTGATTATATAGTGGTATTTGCAAAAGAAAGAGGTATTAAATATATTCAAGATGATGCTTTAAATGTTATTCTACTAAAAGAAGCAACTAAGGGGTATGAAGATGCGGAACCGATAATTTTGCAAGGACATATGGACATGGTGTGTGAAAAGACCTCTGATTCCAATCATGATTTTGAGAAGGAACCATTGGAATTAATAGTTGATGGAGATTACATTACTGCGAAGGATACTACTCTTGGAGGAGATAATGGAATAGCAGTGGCCATGATATTAGCACTGTTTGATGAAGATAATATTAGCCATCCTAAAATCGAAGCTATCCTAACTACCGACGAAGAGACCGGTCTATTCGGAGCCGAATCAATAGATGTTTCCATGTTAGAAGGCAAGAGACTAATAAATTTAGATTCTGAAGAGGAAGGTATTTTTACAGTAAGTTGCGCTGGAGGAAGTACGGCCCTTGGTGTCTTACCAATATCCAGAGAAAATGTTAAAGGTAATATAATTGGTATTAAAGTCTCGGGACTTTTAGGCGGTCATTCTGGAGCAGAGATTGATAAGGAGAGGGCTAATGCTTCTAAACTTATAGGAAGAATGCTATATAAGTTAAGCGAAAACTTTAAATTTGTGATAAACAAGGCTCAAGGTGGTTTTGCTGATAACGTTATAACAAAAGAAGCATATGCAGAAATCGTTTGTATGGATGAAAGTATTTCTGATATAATGGCAGAAATCGAAAACTTTAATCGAGTTATAAGGCATGAATTTAAAGCAGTGGATCCTGATATAAAAGTTGTCGCTGAAAACTTGGGGGTAAAAGAAGTTGATGCTATTTCAAAAGTTGATAGCTTTAAAGTACTATCATACTTAAATTTACTACCTCAAGGAATTCAAAATATGAGCAAGGAAATAGACGGACTTGTTGAGACGTCTCTGAATATAGGAATAGTTAAAGCTGAAGATGAGGAGTTTAATGTTACATTATCCGTAAGAAGTTCCGTTGAAACTAGAATTGATGAAGTTCAACAAAAAATAGTTAATTTAACCAAAATTCTAGGCGGTAAAATGACATTTGATGGAAGATATCCTGGATGGGAATACAAAACTGATTCTAAACTTAGAGATAAGATGATTTCGGTATATGAAGAAATGTATAACGAAAAACCAGAGATTATGGCAATACATGCAGGCTTAGAATGTGGTTTCTTTGCCCAAAAAATTGAAGATGTTGATTGCATTTCAATAGGTCCTTGGCTTTACGATGTGCATACTACCGATGAAAAACTTAGCATAAGTTCAACTCAAAGAATTTGGGAATATTTAGTAAACTTGCTTGAGCAATTAAAGTAGTAATTTACACAAGTGTAAAAATGTGATAATATTGATTCTAGTTATTTCCAAAAGCGAGTAGGGGCAAATGAAGAACATATTAGAAAGGGTAGCTGGGTTTAGCTTAGAATCCAAGGAAAAAAGGGAAAAATATCAGCTTTATTATTTGTTTTTAATAATTGGTTCTACTTTGGTATTCATGTCACTTGTTAATATGTACATACAAGATGAGCAACTGTTGATATCCACAATAGTAGCGGGCATGATTTGTTTTGGCTTAAGCATGTATGTTAAATATGCCAATTACAATAGGGAAGTTGTAAATGTGTTTTTATACTTTTTGCTTATCTTAGTAGCAACTTATTTTATAGTACTAGGTGGAGACAATGGATTCGGCATGGTTTGGATATTATTAATGCCGTCGGCCATTATGGTGGTGCTTGGTATAAAAGAAGGTACCGCAATATCAATAATAATTTTTGCAGAACTTATTTTCTTTGATTGGACTGAAACAGGGAGAAGTTTACTAGCTTTTAATTATGATGAATCAGTTTTAATGAGGTTTCCAGTAGCATTTTTTGCAGCTTATTTTATATCCCTCTATTTGGAATATGAAAGAAAAGTAGTATATAGCGAATTGGAAAAGGAAAAACAAAGCTATTATGAAATGTCTAGGATGGATCCTTTAACAGGAGTATATAATAGGTTGGGGTTTAATCAGATCATTAATGAGTGTTTAGCTAATAAAGGGCAAGAACACATAGCTCTATTAATAGCAGATTTAGACTATTTCAAAGAAATTAATGATAAATACGGTCATGCAGTAGGTGATGTTGTTTTAAAGGTAGTTGCATCAAAATTAAAAAAAGAATTGGGTAATAATAATATATGTAGATGGGGCGGAGAAGAATTTGCCATATTCTTGTATGGATATGATAATGTTTCTAAGTGTGAAGAGATCTCCTACATCTTAAAGGACATTATTTCAAAAGACCCTATTATAGTAAAGGGTAAGTTTGTAAATGCGACATTAAGCATAGGTTACGCAAGCGTAGTTTATGCAAACAAAGAAAAAAAAGAAGAGTTGTTTTTAAAAGCAGATCATTGCTTATATGAAGCAAAGTCATTGGGGAGAAATACTGTTGTAGGAACAAAGATATAAATAGGGTTATATAATAAATGTTGGGGTAACCAGTAATTGATGCATCCCTTGTCAAGTAGACACGGCAAATAATTAAATTAAATTTTAGATTGTAACAAGCATTTTGATATGCTGGTTACTGTTATGTTACTTGTTATTATGCACGTTGCTTCTTCTTTTCGAGTTCTGCCCAAAACCTTTTGTATCGATTCGCCTGCTTAATAGGGTATGCTATTGGATGTTTCGCCTGCAATGCTTCCTTTCTGACATGTCCACAGGTTTTCCTTTTTTAACGTTTCTGTGGATATTCGTTAATATAGTAGTCAAGTGTTCCATATATTGCTCGAATCATATCCTCCTTTAAACTTAAAGAGAATGAGCTTGATATGTTTATGTTATGCTAGACACATCATAAAGATTAAGAGATGTATATTACTTACTGCAAAGCTTTAGAGATATATTTAATGTGATAATAGAACGGATACAAAAGCGTGGGTTAATACGATGGATAACCGGAAGACTCAAATCTTAAATATATTTGAATACGGTTATACCGAAAGGTGTAATAATAAGACCAAGGTATTAAAAAGAATATCCTATGAAAGAAAGTTAGCAAGAACACTTATTTTGTTGTATCACAAATCACGTATTTAATAATATCAAATTATTTGTTATATTAAAAGTGCCTGGACCCTTTTAAATAGTCCAGGCACAGAAGCTCAATTATCAATTTTTTCATTGGTTATTCCAACGTTTGACAAAAAACCTTATTTTTTATTTAATTGCTTCTATTAATGCATCAACGTCTTCTTCTGATGTGCCCCAACCTGTTACAAGTCTTACCGCTATCATATCAGGATCATCCACTGCAGCCCAATCATAGAATAAAAAGTCTTCTTGTAATTTTTTTACTAAAGTTCTTGGGAAAATAGGAAATATTTGATTTGTACAAGAAGTACCAAGAAATTCATATCCTAATTCTGAAATTCTGTTTCTTAAATCTTCAGCTAATTTATTTTCATGTTTTGCAATTTGATAAAATAAACTGTTGTTTTCACCTTTAAGCAATGCTTCAAATTGAACTCCAATTAATCTACCCTTTGCCAACATACCTAGACCTTGTTTCATATAAAATCTGAAATGGTCATTTATTTCTTCATTCAATACTATTAAAGCTTCTCCAAAAAGTATACCATTTTTTGTACCTCCTATATAGAAAGCATCCACAAGATTTGCAATATCTTTAATTGTTAAATCGTTTTCGGGGCTTGTTAGGGCAGAACCTAGTCTAGCCCCATCTATATATAAATATAGGTCATTTTTTTTACAAAACTTTGACAATGCTTCTAATTCGGCCTTTTTGTAGATAGTACCTAACTCGGTTGTATTGGAAATATACACATATTTAGGGATAGTCATATGTTCATCTTCGAATTCATCCAAAACAGTTTGTATCATAGTAGGAGTTAATTTACCGTCCTCTGTATCTAGGGGATAAATTTTGTGTCTTGTAGCTTCCACTCCACCGGTTTCATGCATAAATATATGACTTGTATGGGGAGCTATTACACATTCATAAGATTTTAAAGTTGCAGCAATGGTTATTACATTAGTGGGAGTACCGCCTACCATAAAATGTATATTTGCATCAGGTTTACCTATGAGTTGTTTAATCATTTCCGCTGCATTCTCGCAGTGTGGATCTATACCATAACCATCAGTATGCTCAAAATTTGTTTCAACTAAAGCTTTTAAGATGTCAGGATGGGCTCCTTGAGTGTAATCGCTAATAAAATATTTCATAATTCACCTCTCTAACTTATTTTCTATAAACGTTTTTATATTTTTTGAGTATTTTTTCAACTCTTTCATCGGTATTTTGTTCTTTTTCATATAAATCTGCTTCATATGGTGTTAATTCAGTTATTTTTTTAATATGTTTAGCAACTGGTTTTGGCAAAAAAATCATGTAAATTAGTGGAGAAACAACTAAAGAATCAAATAATGTCCACCCAAAGATTAAAAGAAACCAAGGCCAAAAACCTGTCATACTATCAAAAGATAACATCAGTAAAATCAACATACCCACTAACCATAAGAAGAATGTCAAACAGTATTTTTCTATTTTATTAATTTTACTACTTAAGAATTCATCGAACCAATAATCTTTAATGCTCTTAAATATTTTATCGGCATATCTAAACTGGGTGTTGCATAAAAACAGGCATGTTAAATAATCTTCAAATGATACTTTCTCTGGAGGTATTATTGTAGGACCATAAGCATCTGTATTATAGCTAAAAAATGCCGAAGCTTTGATTAGCTTTGCTTCTCCTAAAAATTGTATATCAGTTATTTCTTCAGAACTTTTGTTAAGTACTAGTTGGTCGCCTTCTTTAAGCATTATTGTATCATCTGCTAAGTTAGCCATAGCATTCCCTTTAATGCAAACATATGCATTCATAGAATAGTCATAATCCTTTTCTATTTCTTTTTCTTCATCCGTTGAATTCGGCTTAACATAACCTTGGGAAGGATTGATATCAAAACTAGTTAAAAATCCGCGATTACCCTTTCTAATAATAAGGTTATAGTCCTTGATTTTACCCTTTGTTTCAGTTTTGGACTCACCACTAAAATAATCCACATCATAAAGATCCAACTCTTTAGTATCATTATCATGACTAATTGTAAGGTTTCCTTCGGTTACAATCATAACTCTATCGAAGTCTGGTAAGTTGGTGAAAGTTGATTCATCGTAATCAATTCTAGATGAACTTAGCCTCCAAATAAAGCTTCTTAAAGAATAATTACCATTATCTGGAAATATTGCATGTTCCTCAGTAATTCCTCCGGACCAATGAGTTTTTTTGCCACTTCCTTTTTTAATATAAATATATTCCATATCGTCCTCTCTAGTACATTATTTAATAAATTATATCACATATTAATTTTGAATTCTATTAAATTGCCAAAAGAGTTTGTTATATTTACAACAGGCAAAAACTTGATAAAAAGATATTAAAAGTACGCAACATTATGGAGCGGTAACACAAAAAAAGAATTAGAGACTAAGTCTAATTCTAATTAAGTAGAGTTGTTAACTACAGAAAACGAGGACAACAGATCATTACGTAAATTAATTAATTACGGACTTAAGAGCTTATGTTTTATGATATTTAAACAGAAAATGGCATATAATATTGCTTGGCATGAAGAAAAAGCAGTAATCGTTGTCTTAGCGTTATTGTTATCAGGGAAAGTGGTAAATGTGATAGTTTAAAATTTTGCATCGCAAGAATAATCGATGTTGAAAAGTATCTTCAAATATTTTTCAATGATTAATATTTACGTTGACGATTAACTATTGCCATTGTTTTTTATATTAAAAAAATGTAGATATTTGCAAAAAAATAATGTAGAATGTAATTGGTACATTTTGTTCTTTATTACTTAGGAGGGTATTTTGATTTATGTAGTGGAAGATGATGATAACATCAGAGAATTGATAATTTACACATTAAAAAACGGTGGTTATAAAAGTAAAGGATTTAATAAACCATCAGAGTTTTGGTTAAATATGCATGATGAAACTCCAGAATTGATACTTTTAGATATCATGCTTCCCGAGGAAGATGGTCTTAGTATATTAAAAAAAATCAGAAAAAATCATGAGACTAAAGATATTCCAGTTATGATGCTTACTGCCAAAGGGTCTGAATATGACAAAGTAATAGGCCTTGATTATGGAGCTGATGACTATATGCCAAAGCCTTTTGGTATGATGGAATTCATGGCTAGGGTTAAAGCATTACTCAGAAGAACAGAAAGCAAAACTTCAAAAGATGAGGATGTTGTAATTGGGAACCTGATTATTTCCAATACCAAGCATTTAGTTATAGTTGACGATGAAGAAATAAATCTAACACTAAAAGAATTTGAACTTTTATGTTTATTAGCTAATAATATTGGGATAGTTTTTGATAGAGACAGAATATTAAGCAAAATATGGGGATACTCCTTCGATGGAGAAAGTAGAACAGTTGATGTGCATATCAGATCATTAAGGCAAAAACTAGGTTCAGCGGGAGATATCATAGAAACAGTTAGAGGAATAGGATATAAGATAAGCGATAAAAAGCAATGAAAAAGAAATTATTTGTTAGAATAATATTTATGGTGTTGGTGGTGCAATTGCTTAGCATCATTTCCCTTGTTAGCATACTTCATTATTCTTCACTAAGTGAAATAAGATTAGAGTTAAAGAATGAGGCTGAGTATCTTGCTGTAGGCTATGATAAAATTGGTACAGCATATTTTGATAATGTTGAAAAAATTGGTGAAAACAGAATAACTCTAATAGATAAAGAAGGTATAGTCTTATATGATAATAAAGCCAATCCGGATTACATGGATAATCACAACACAAGACCTGAGGTAATTGCTGCTAGAAATAATGGCTATGGAGAGTCTGAAAGGGATTCGGATACATTATTAGAAAAAACGGTTTACTATGCGCTTATTATGGAAGATGACTATATAATTAGAGTTAGTGCTAACAGAATTACCCTTGTACAAATGTTCTTAAACCTTATTTATCCAATAGTAGGAGCTATAGTTATAGCTATTATAACTACGCTTATTTTGGCTTTTAAATTATCTGACTCTATAGTAAGACCAATCAATGAATTGAATTTGGAAAAACCCAAAGAGAGTAATTCATATATTGAACTAGATCCTTTAGTTGATAAAATTAACGAACAGAACGAATTAATAGAAGGACAAATAACTGAATTAAAGGATGCTGTAAATATAAAGACCAGGGAAGCAAATTTCAGAAAAGAATTTACTGCCAATGTTTCACATGAACTAAAAACACCACTAACTTCAATTTCTGGATATGCAGAGTTGATAAAAGAAGGTATAGCAAAAGAAGAGGATGTCCCTTATTTTGCAGAGAAAATCCACAGTGAAGCCATAAGGCTTATAGGCCTTGTGGGGGATATAATAAAATTATCTCAAATGGATGAAAATTCAGTAAGTCTTATCAAGGAGCAGGTAGATATTTATGCAATATGTGAAAAAGCTGTTAGTTTACTAGAACCCATTGCATCAGCTAATAATATTAGCTTAGAATTAGTAGGAAATCATATATATATTGATGGTGTCGAAGAAATATTAGAAGAAATAATATATAACTTATGTGATAATGCAATTAAGTATAATAAGATTAATGGTAAAGTTACAATTGAGGTGGCAAAAGATTCCGTCGTTCCATATATTAAGGTGGAAGATACGGGAATTGGAATGGAAGAGGAAGAACTTGAAAGAGTTTTTGAACGTTTCTACAGAGTGGATAAAAGTCACTCTAAAGAAATTGGAGGAACAGGGCTTGGACTTTCGATAGTAAAGCATGGAGTCAGTTATCATAATGCGGAAATTGAAATACAATCAGAAGTCGGTAAAGGTACAACTATTACAGTTAAGTTTAATTAGAATATATTGTTACTTGGAGGTAAAATGGATATTTTTTCAGTGATTAGTTTGTTTGGTGGACTAGCATTATTTTTGTATGGGATGAGTGTAATGTCCCAAGGATTGGAAAGGTTAGCAGGTGGAAGGCTAGAAGCCATTTTAAGAACAATGACTGCTAGCAAGCTTAGGAGTTTAGGTTTAGGTATAGGCGTTACTGCGGTGGTGCAAAGTTCATCAGCTGTTACTGTAATGCTCGTTGGACTTGTAAATTCAGGAATAATGACACTTGATGGTTCTATTGGTGTCATAATGGGTTCTAATATTGGAACTACAGTTACTGCATGGGTATTGAGTTTGATTGGTATCGAAAGCAGTAATCTTTTTGTGCAGCTTTTAAAACCAAAGAATTTTTCGCCTATATTAGCATTAATTGGCGTAATAATGCTTATGAGTAAGTCACAAAGGAAAAAGGATATAGGTACGGTGTTTATAGGTTTTGCAGTTCTTATGTACGGAATGAATTTCATGAGTAGCGCAATGAAACCTTTAGCTGAAATACCAGAATTCACATCCATATTAACGGCGTTTAATAATCCACTCTTGGGAATATTTACGGGCTTAGCCTTAACCGCGATAATTCAAAGTTCTTCAGCATCGGTCGGTATTTTGCAAGCTTTATCTTTAACAAATGGTATAACTTTTGGAATGGCGATTCCAATTATAATGGGTCAAAACATCGGAACTTGTATAACTGCTTTAATATCTAGTATTGGTGTAAATAAAAATGCTAAGCGAGTAGCAGTGCTTCATATAACATTCAATTTGTTAGGTACCTTTATATTCTTAATAATATTTTATGGTTTAAATGCGATGTTTGAATTTGCATTTATTGGTAATTCAATTAAGCCCATTGGAGTAGCCATAGTTCATAGTATTTTCAATTTATCAACAACGTTTGTACTATTACCTTTTGGTAAAAATCTTGTAAGAATTGCAGAAAGAGTAATTAAGACAGATGAGAGTTATGAAGAAAGTGTTTCTTTCTTAGACGAAAGATTACTGAATACCAGTGCAGTTGCATTGGCTGAAGCTTCAAATAAAACGAGAGATATGGCAGAAATATCCTTTAAAAATATAGATGACGCGATGAAACTAGTTAATAACTACGACGAAAAGAATTACAATAAAATATATGAAAATGAGAACAAGGTTGACAAATATGAAGATAAATTAGGAGCATTTTTGATAAAACTATCAGCTGCTGATTTGGTTGATAAAGAGTCGACAGAAATCACAAAGTTACTACATAGTATTGGGGATATAGAACGAATAAGTGATTTGGCTATTAATGTTGCCGACATAAGCAAAGAAATGATGGGGAAAAAGAAGTGTTTTTCTGTTGAAGCAGATCGAGAAATGAAGGTTTTAATTGCTGCAATGAACAAGGTTCTTGAAAATACTTTATTTGCATACAAAAATAATGATATTGAAGTAGCGGTTAAAGTAGAGCCAATTGAAGAAGTAATTGATGATTTAGTTGCCAAAATGAAAGCTAATCATATAAGGCGATTGAAGCAGGGCGATTGCACGATAGAGCAAGGATTAATGTTGGTTGAATTAATTACTAATTTTGAGAGAATATCTGATCATTGCTCAAACATTGCGGTTACTCTTATTGAAATTGATAGGGATAGCTTTGGCGCCCATGAATATATGAAAAATATAAAATCTCAAGAAGATAAAGAGTTCGTTAAATTATATGAAAAATATTCTAAGCAATATAAAATATAAGTGGAGGGCTAGATGAATATATTTTCGTTTTTTACATTATTGGGCGGATTAGCATTATTTTTATATGGAATGAATATAATGTCTCAAGGGCTAGAAAAAATTGCTGGTGGCAAATTTGAATCAATACTAAAATCCATGACCGAAAATAAACTTAGAAGTTTAAGCTTGGGAATAGGTACTACTGCAGTAATACAAAGTTCATCGGCTGTTACTGTAATGCTAGTTGGACTTGTTAATTCAGGTATTATGACATTGAATCAAAGTGTTGGAGTAATATTAGGTGCCGATATCGGGACCACAATAACTGCTTGGGCTTTAAGTTTAATAGGTATCGAAAGTTCAAATGTTTTTATACAAATGCTTAAACCTGAATCATTTTCACCCTTAGTAGCATTAGCTGGGGTAACGATGATAATGAGTTGCAAAAAGAATAGAAATAAAGACATAGGAACCGTTTTGATAGGATTTGCATTACTTATGTTCGGAATGGAAATGATGAGTGATTCCATGAAACCCTTAGCAGATATGCCAGAATTTGCCAGTATATTGACAGCATTTAATAATCCTTTGCTCGGTTTGCTAACAGGATTATTACTTACGGCAGTAATACAAAGTTCGTCGGCGTCAATAGGTATTTTGCAAGCACTATCTTTAACAAATGGAATAACATACCAAATAGCATTGCCAGTAATTATGGGACAAAATATTGGTACTTGTATAACCGCAATTATATCTAGTGTTGGAGTAAACAAAAGCGCTAAAAGAGTGGCTGCTTTCCATGTTATGGTAAAAGTTATAGGCGTTATAATTTTCTTAACAGTATTTTATGTGTTCACCATTATTCTAGACTTCAAATTTATTAGTGG
>Ga0102929_1000109_pt1 | contig 42826 bp, 43 predicted proteins | sample SalPonR1_B_D2_MG_FD_78510 | JGI IMG/M metagenome (GOLD analysis project Ga0102929, IMG submission 78510) | Salt pond soil microbial communities from South San Francisco under conditions of wetland restoration - Salt Pond MetaG R1_B_D2_MG | ecosystem: Environmental > Aquatic > Marine > Intertidal... | reverse complement strand
GGCTCATAACCAAAGGTTATGAGCCGGGTGTTATTATATTATTATGCGCTGTAAATTAGTTTTTCATCAATTATTTTGTAACCAAGTCCTTTAACATTCTTAATATACTGGTTACCATTTTTATTTTCGCCTATTTTATCTCTAATATTAAATATATGTACAGCAATACGGTTAGTATCCGTTTCAAAGAACTCGCCATTTAGATATTCACAAATCTGCATTTTAGAATATATTCTATTCGGATTTTCCATAAGTAGCTTTAATATTTTAAATTCCGTTGCTGTTAGTAATATTTCATTTCCTTCTTTTAAAAGTTTATAATTACTAATATCTAAAATTAAATCATCAATCTTAAGAGAATTTTCAATCTTATTATATAACTTTGTTCTTCTAAATAAGGCATTTACCCTTGCTACTAATTCCAATGGATTAAATGGAATTGTCATATAATCATCTGCTCCAAGGTTAAGACTAAATATTTTGTTAACATCTTCATCTTTTTTAGATAACATAACAAGGGGCATATTACTAGTTTTTCTGATTTCTTTAGTAAGCTCATAACCATCAATCCCTGGGAGTTCATATCCCATTATTCCCATATCTGCCTTACCAGTTTTAGCTAATTCAAGGCCTTCTATTCCATTTTCAACTACAATTGTCTTATATCCTTCACTCTCTAAAGACATGCTGATAAAGCGGGAAATATCAGGGTCGTTCTTTACAATCATTATAACTTCATTCATCACCTAACACCTCATATTTAACTCTAGCTAAATAATAAGGTATATAGTAAGTATATAGTCAACCCCCTTTTTAATATATTTCTTAATAAATAGAAAAAGCCGTAAACGGCTTTCTCTGATTATTATTTATTATTCATTATTTAACGGAGCTATATGATTATTGCAACCGTCAATTAGATAATATAACGTTATTTTTAATATAACGTTAATTTTAGTTTAATTTTTCTTAATCAAAAACCTTTGTAATTATTACAAGTTTAAATTAAAACTTTTTTATTTTTTATATCGCAAATACCTTTTTAAAATAGTATAATCAAATGAGCGAGGTAAAAAATGAAAAAAATAATCTATTTTATTCCACTTATAATAACAATAGCATCCACTACCCTTTATCAAATATCTGCAAAACAGGTGCCTTCTAGTATGAATAGTGGGGCTATATTAGTTATAGCTTATGCCATGGCTACAACCTTTAGTTTAATCCTATTCATAATTACAGAAAAAGCTTCTATATTTGCTGAGGTTGAAGGTTATAAAACAAAGTTCCAATTTCCAACGGCAGCTTTATTAATGGGCATTGCCATAACCGGTGCTGAAATGGGTAATATATTAGTTTATAGATCAGGTTGGGATCTTTCCATTGCTGGAACTTTCACTAATATTTCTGTTGCCGTAATATTAGTGATCGTGGGCAGATTATTGTATAAAGAAAAAATCGATAAGAATAAATCATTCGGAATAATCATTTGTTTATTAGGATTAATAATCCTGGGAATTTGAGGAGTTGATATGCATTATATACCAATATTAATCGTAGTCGCTTGTACAGCAATATATCATATGTGTTCAAAGGCTATGCCAAAACATGTAAACCCGTTTTTGAATATAACTATAGTATATATCATAGCCTTTTTTGTATCCCTTATTTTCTTTTTATTGAGTAGCAATAATTCAGGAATAATTGAAAATATAAAACTAGTTAATTATGCAGTTATGATACTAGCCATATCCCTTGTCGGATTGGAAATGGGGTTTTTGATGCTATATAGGGTGGGTTGGAATATATCCATTGGTGCCCTTGTTAACGGAATAATGGCATCTACAATGCTTGCTATACTAGGCGTATTAGTGTTCAATGAAAATTTAGGAATTAATAGAATTATAGGGTTATCCCTTTGCTTTTTTGGCTTATATTTATTAAGTAAACCAAATAAAAGCCGCAATAATTAGGGTTTACCCATATTAACAGATATAGTATAATGTGTTTGTTAATGTATTAAGGAGGTAAACAAATGGGCGATAAATTTGATTGGAGGGGAAAGCACTATTCATTTTATCAAAACAAAGAATGTGAATATTTTCCTTGTCATGAAACTGATGATGTAGAAAACTTTAATTGTTTATTTTGTTTCTGTCCACTATATGCCTTAGGGGATAAATGTGGAGGTAATTTCACGATTACTGAAGATGGCGTTAAAGACTGTAGCAACTGTATGGTCCCTCATCGGAAAGAAAATTATGGTTATATAACAGGCAAATACAAAGAACTAGGTCAATTGGTAAAAGAACAACTGAAGAAAAAAAAAGAATAAGTGAATCCCCTTGAATTTTCAAGGGGATTTAAAATTACTTAAACAGTTCTCTTTCATCAAACATTTCTTCCTTATTTGCTTCAATTTCATTTATTTCAGTTTCTTCTTCCTTCTTTGAATCTTCTATTATTTTATTTAGCAACTCTCGTCTTTTATTCCTATCAGAATAAATATCATATGCATTTATAATAGAATAAAGATTATAACCCACATGAGCTTTTTTAACATATTTGCAGTCTAATACAATATCCTCAATAATTTTAATTTTGAATCTATTGGGTATAGTTGATGCTTCAGAAACAGTCAGATAATAATAATTAAAATCATGTACTTTAATCTTTTCATATTTTGGTTCTACACATCTATAGGTTTTATTCAATTTTATCCTTGGATTATTTCTTTTTTGGTTATCAAGGGGTTCAACCCTCTTATTAATATTGATTTTCAAATCTTCAAAAACACCACTATCCTTCTTTAAATTAGTAGGCAATGTAGAATTTCTATCATACAGTATTCCCAACAAATCATCGTAAGTACCATTATAATCTAGAATCCTAAACGAATATATCCATTTATCATCTTTTTCTCTTGCCTTTAATAATTGAACAGTTGGATTAGCAACATATTCCTTATATCTTAATCTTGCATGGAGTACTTCATTTTCATTAAAGTAGTAAGGTTTATCAAATTTAATGGCTATTCCAGATTCTGAAATATCTAAGCTCTCTCCATTTGCGCTCCATATATCATCAGAAACAACACAATCAACCTTTGTGATTATTCGCTCTTTTTTTCTTTTCGAAATCCTACCACTAACAAATAACATTGACATTACCATTAAGAACAGATTATTAATCAACCAAAACAATACGACAACCGGTCCAAAATTACTACTGTCAAATATTATTCTTATACAACTTATTATCCCTATAACTGACATAATTATCAATATAATAAATGGAAATTGGTAGACAAATTCGGTTTTTCTGCTTCTTTTAGGTTTATCCTTAGCAGTTACTTTGAATTTTTTCATGGTTATTCCTAAGGTTTCAAATATTACTGGCATAAGCATAAACGGAAACATTATTGTTTCATATATACCCGACCACTTTGTGGTGCGTATATTTCTACTAAATAACCTCAAACTTATATTACTAGTTATATACATAGGTAACCAAAATAGAAGTACCTGAAAAAGTGTGCATTTGAAGATAATAAAACCAAAAGTTGCATAAAGAATGGGACAAAGAATATATATAAGTCTTTTAACCGGGGCATACCAATACCATATTGATGCCCAATAGTTCATTTTTTGTGCAAAAGACAATTCTTTCGAAGTATAAATGTGCAACTTCCTCCCAGATCCTATTACACCCCTAGCCCATCTAATTCTTTGATTAACCAAATCCTTTAGGCTATCTGGAGACAATCCTGAAGTTAAAGGTTCGTTTATTCCCAGGCTAACATATTGTTTCTTTTGTATTAGTATTCCAGTTGCAAAGTCCTCTGTTATTACTTCTTCGTAAAAACCACCAACATCTTCCAAGGCTTCTCTACTTAATACAGTATTAGATCCGCCATATATTACACTATTTGACTTTGTTCTAGAGACTTGAATATCTTTATAGAAATAGTCTTGCTCATTAGGTATCCTGTTTTCTGAATAGAAAAAAAATTGAAACAAATCAGTGTTATAAAAGCTTTGAGGAGTTTGTAGTATTGCTAGCTTAACTTTATCCTCCTCTTCAAGACTTTCATTTTTAATTTCACAATCCACATAATACGGCATCGTTTTCATTAAGAATTCTTTTTGTGGAATCATATCGGCATCAAAGGTTACAACATATGGCGATTTTGTTTGTTTCAAGGCATTGTTAAGATTTCCTGCCTTTGCCCCTTTATTATCGGGCCTATCAAAATATCCGACTCCTAATTTTTTTGCTAGCTCTCGCATTTCAGGTCTTCTGTTATCATCACATAGATAAATATGAACCTTGGATAAATTAGGATATTCCATTTCTTTGCACGCCCTTACTGTCTTGTATAAAAGATCTGTTTCCTCATTATATGTGGCAATAAAAATATCGACATGGGGGAATCTATCTAAAGGTACTTCTGGTAACTCATAGGTATTAACTGCATACATATTATAGTAATGCACTAAGGCTTCTATCATACCTAAAAATTCAACTACAAGAAGAGCTGCACCAAAGAACACCGATACTGCACCATATCCAAATGGCAAAGTAAAAAATAATCTCCATGTCAAATACATCATAGTAAAGAATATGTTAATTACTAACCAAATTTTCTTATTCCAACCATAAAATATGCTGTTTGGTTTTATTTTCCTTTTCATAGAATCTCTCCCTTTTTATTTATAGTAATTAAAAGCTTCATCTTTAATATTATATGGATAAACTTGAATTATGATATAATCATATACATTATTCTCAACTATGACTTCTATATCCAACTCCTCTATATCTTCTAGGCACCAAACAGCGTCAATTTTACTAAATAAAGGTGCTAAAAACGTTATCATTGGAGACGCATAAGAGTCTCTTATAAACAATGCTGTTGGTCCCTCTTTATTGCTAAGATTAGTTATACTATCATAATAGTGCATACCGCCTAAATAAGTATCATATTTATCATTTAATTCATCATCTAAAACATCTTCTTTTATAATTGTTTCCTTTGTTGCACCTTCTTTTACGATAATCTCATTTGTTAAATTTATAAAACTATAATTGTATTCATTATCACAATTAGGGATTATTGCTGTAAAATCATCTACTCCTGAAAAATTTATACCTACTCGCCTACTTATGGAGCCTATCATTGATTCCGAAAATTGCTTAAAATCATAAATCGACTCGTCAGCAATGTTAAGTTCTGCTCCAAATTTTTTATTCAATTCATCTATCAATATTTTGCTCGCTTCAAATGATGCAAGTATAGTCCAATGATGATCCGTTTTATAAAAAGTTTCGTCGTAACTAATGTTTGCATTGGGTAAGTATTCCCTGTAATCTATAGTATTTACACCAAACCTATAAAGCCACATTAAAAGTTCATCAGTTTTATGGTTGACATTATTTATAGGCATACCTTCATAAACTTCTGTTACGCTTGGTATATATTTATCTGGTGGCATTATAAAAATTGTTTCAGCTCCATATTCACTAGCTTTATATTTTAAATTTTTAATTCTGAGTGCATACTCAAACTCTTCTTCTGTGTTTTCTCTAAAAAATGAGGAGTAAAGCAAATACCCTTTTTTATCTTTAATAAATTCAAATTCATTTATTTCATGCTTTCCCATTAACTTATTCATATAAGAAAATGTTTCTATAAAGTTATCCTTGCCATAAATTTCTTCATTTATATCAGCTTCAACGGCAACTACTTTGTCTGTTATACTTTCATTTTCAATATCATTCCAAGAATTGATTAATTTCTCATGTGCATTATAGGCATTCACTGCGGCATAGCCAAACACGCTTATTATAAATATCAATGCGAATATTCTTTTTTTTAAAAAATATTTGCCCATAACTGCTCCTAAAAATTAAAATAAATAAACGGGTTATATGATCCCGAAACTAAATAACTGACTGATATAATAAGTAGCAAAAACATACATATAGGATATGCTAATGTATATAATTTATTGATGCTTTGATCTCTATTTTTATATAGAATATCATTCATTTTGATTGCTATAGGCGTTGAAAAGACAAAGCCTAAAATCAAAAATATCCAATTTTCTCTAATCATACAAACTGCCAAATCACTGTAAACCCCATTGTTGTTCAGCGCAAACATATTCATAATATATCTGCCAGCTTGATATAAGCTATCGCTTCTAAAAAATACCCAACCTAGATTTACTAAAAACAAAGTATAAATATGTTTTAAAAATTTGTTTTTAACATTTTCTTCAAATTCGAAAAATCTTTCTCCTAACTGTATGAAGAAGTAGTACAAACCCCAAAATATAAAGGTCCAATTAGCTCCATGCCATATACCTGTAAGCAGCCACACTATAAACATATTTCTAACCATGTAATCTTGGTTTTTAACTCTGCTTCCACCTAAAGGAAAGTACACATATTCTCTAAAAAATGATGTCAGTGATATATGCCACCTCTTCCAAAAGTCACTAACAGAAGTCGCTATATATGGATAGTTGAAATTTTCTTCGAGCCTGAATCCAAAACATAAAGCAAGTCCTATAGCCATGTCTGAATATGCCGAAAAATCAAAATATATTTGTAAAGTATATGCGATGCTACCAAGCCATGCCAGCATGACAGGTACAGCTACTTTTTCAATACCTATAACTGATTGATTAAATATGGTATCTGCCATGAATGCAAATGTGTTTGCAAGCAACACTTTTTTACCAAGACCCACTGTAAACCTAGATATCCCTACTGAAACTTTATCAATGGAAGATTTCCTACTTCTTATTTGTTCTGCTATAGAGTGATACTTAACTATTGGACCAGCTATTAACTGTGGGAAAAATGATATATATAAACCTGCGTAAAAGGGGTTCTCTGCTTTAGTTATCCCCCTATATATATCAACCACATAAGATGTCGCTTGAAAAGTAAAAAATGATATCCCAATAGGTAATGGTAATTCAATCACAGAAATTCCCGTTCCTAAGGTCATATTAATGTTCTCTATAACAAAACCCAAATATTTAAAAAGAAACAAAATCATTAAATTAATAAATATAACGCTTATTAAAATTTTTTTTCTATTTCTTTTACTTTCTATCTTTTGAATAAGCAAACCGCCACTGGAGTTCACCATTATTGAAAACACCATTAAAAGAACATACACTGGTTCTCCCCAAGCATAAAATAACAAGCTACCTAAAAGTAATGCTATATTTTGTAGCATCCTTGAAAAGGACACTAAATAATATATTATGAATATTGTTGGTAAAAAATAAAATATGAATGGGATGCTTGAAAATAACATATGAACCTACTTTTTTCTATTATATTTTATATAACTAATAATTACAGTAATAAAAACAGTTATAACCACAGTCCTTATAATCCAAATAGCTATAGGATTATTAATCATTTCTAAAAAATATTTGTCATTTCCTAAAGTAAAAACAAATTTCATAATCATCCTTTTTTGCTTAATATTATCGAAGGTAATGCAAAGAGAATTAGCACGCCCAATAATATCAATGTATTATATCCTTTGATATCTGTAGTAAATTCAGCTTCCTTTTTCATAGTTTTAATATTGTTAGCAATACTATCCCCATGCTTTCTAAGATAGGTTTTTATTATTAGTATTTCTTGCTCGTAGTCATCATTATATCTACTTACTAAAACACCATTCTTAACAAAGTCTTTTAGTTTATAGCTACTAGCATCATAGTCCTGATTAAAATACGGATCATACCATCTATACCATTCCCTTTGCTTAGCAGAATCAATATATTCCGTTATTTCATCTATTTTTTCAACAATATATTCTTCGTTCAGACTTGTTCCCCTTAATTCTATATATCTTTCCATAAGTTCTTCTAAGAATCTTTCATCTTTAATCAACTCTTCATAAAACGCCTTTTTTTGCATTGCTGTATACTCTGTTTTTTGTTCTACCAAATAATAGTTGTTCATTGCTTGATCAAAGTCCCAAACTGGACCTATCTTTAGACTATTATCATAATTTTTATACATATACGTGGAATGTAAACCTGCATCATAATTCCCAAAGTATTCATTTATCAAGAAGTAATCCACAAAAGAATCAATATCAATATACTCAGGATAAGCTTTCTTCGTAGTCAAGTCTTCTGAATAAAGTGTTTTTTCAATCTTGTTAAAGTCTTCTGTAATATAATCTAAAACCACCTCATTTAGTTCATCTTCTGATGGATATTTTATCCCTAAATAAGTATCATAACCCAAATCAGTCCTTAGATAATTATCTATAATAACATCGTAAGGTGTATATCTGTCTCTTCTTAATATATAGCTAGAATACTTATCTACACCATTATAATTTTCAATATTTACTCTATTTTTACTTCTAGATACCTTCTCGGAGAAAAGGTATACGCCTTGGTATGTATAACTTTCACCATCCTTTACTGCTACTTCACAGAATTTAGTATCTAAAGTGTTCTCATCAATTTCTGAAGCAATTGAATAAGCTAGGTAATTTCTGATTAAGCTCTTATCGACAACACTACCTATTATTGCCCACGTATTGTCTGAACCCATATTGAAAAGATTCATTTCCTTGTCTATTTGGGGGGCTTCATCGGAAACTAACCTTATAGTATATTGCGGTTTTTCATAAAAGTATGTTGTCTGACCTCTCCTTTTCACATTAATGGAGCTTTGCCATTTTGCCTCGTCATTTATATTATTAATTCCTTTTTCATTACTTATAATGCTAATGTGACCAGTTGTCCATGGTTCAATATCATTATAAATAACTCCTCCGTTAACATGATCATGTTCCTTATAATAGGGCAATTCGCTATCCAGTTCGATTATAATTAAGGGCAAATTTGAAGAAAATTTTTCATTCATTGTATAATCATCATTAATATATTTTAATGGGTCACCCTCACTGATGTCTTTAGGTAAATTCTCGTAGGAATTAACGACATCAGAGTTTATAGCATCATGAATAATGTTGCTGAAGGTATATAGCATAAATATAAATCCTAAAAACACTATTGTTATAATTATTAAGCTATATTTACTTAAGTTTTTCAAAAGCTTGCCTCCTATTGAGTAACTTCATCAGTTTGCTTAATAATATTAACTAAGGCAACACCTTCTTGTTTGTCTAAGCTAGTTAAAAGCGTTTCATTTAGACCTCTTTTTTTAGCTTTCTTTACTAGCTTCTCTGAAACTTCATATATAACCTCAGCATATTCTTTACTTCCTATTGTATTTTGTGCTCTAGTTATAGCTTTATTATTGAATATACCATCAATGTAATTATTTACATCTTCCAATTTATCCTTCTCAACTTTTAGGACTATTAATATCCTTTCGTTATCCACTGCGAATCCAAATAGTATAAGAAACAGAAAGATTACTACAGAACCAATTCCAGCAATTATATAATCCGAAACACCACAACATATTCCAACTGCAATGCTCCAAAATATGTAAGCAGTATCTCTAGGATCTTTTATAGCAGTTCTGAATCTTACTATTGATAATGCTCCTACCATACCTAAGGAAAGTGCTATATTATTTCCAATAACACTCATAACTAATGTGGTCACCAATGTTAGCATTACTAGGGAAATATTGAACCTCTCGCTATATGCGGCTCCAGTATGGGACACTCTATAGGATATATATATAAATACACCTATTGCTGCTGATGTAATGAAATTTAAAATAATATCCATTAATGTTAATGCCTGTGATGATTCTGTTATTAATTGGTTTAAAACTTCATTCATTAGTATCTGCCTTTCTTACTTATCATTCTCGCTCTGCAATATTTACTATTGGATAATTGAAATAAGTTATAATCGTTAATTATCTCTTTTATATGTGAAAACAGAAAATTATCATATTTAATCTCTAAAGTATTTTCTCCTATGCTTGTAATAGGATAAAGGTTTAAGTTATCATCAAAAATATCATGGGATAATTCTGTAGCCTTTATATTAGTATCAAAAGTAATTCTAATATTATTCGCATCATGAATATAGGCTTTTCTTCTATATTCAACTATGCATTTGGGATAGTAACAATTTACTGTCATAAAAACATATAACCATTTTGCTAAAGGTTCTTTGAAGTTTTTTAACACCGAAAAGTCCCTATTTATTAAAGCGTAAGCTTGTTCTTTATTAACTGTAAGCGATCTTTTCCTTTGGTTTAAACCACTTTTTTCTTTTAGTTCAAGTTTGCAATAATTTGAATTAGGGTCATATATTCTAAGCCGTATCTTTTGCCTATTATCTAAACCATCAACTTTATCCTCAAAATCTCTATCACTCAAGTCATCAAAATATAAAGATCTTACTATGTACCCGTTGCTTCCATTATTTTCATCTTCTTTCATTATTATGCCTAACATACTATCTATGTTCATCATAGTTGCCATTGAAATAAGATACTTTTTTTCGTTTCTAGTTACATCTATCAAATAATCACCTTTTAATCCATATTTTTGTTCATGTCATTAAAATAAATATCATCATAAGTTTTAAATCTAATTTGTTTATTGCGATTCTTTCTCTGGTGAACATAACCAAGTACACATAAAATTATAAATGATCCAACAGCTATGTATATTTCATTTACTACAAAGAAATAAATTAACAAGGCAAATATTAGTGATCCTAATAATGAAGAAATCCAGTACATATTTTTAGTCAATACATTTTTAAAATTACCTTTTTTTGACGCTGTAAATATAGTGCTCGCTGCTAAGAAAAGGCCCATAAGTCCTAGAAAAATAAATGATATTAAAAATACCATAATAAATACAGGGTTATTTGTAAATATTTCTCCTATAAAAAATCCAATATACCCAAAAAAGCATCCAAAGAAAAGAAATATGGTAGCTTGAAAATATTTATAACCAAACAAAGCAAATATAAATGAAGTAATAATTAATATAATCAATCCTAAAAACATTACCCATTCATGATAAAACCCAAACTCAATAGTTCCAAAGGGAACATTTAAAATATAGTTTTCTTTTACATATTCAAACATGATTCCACTTCCTTAACATATAATATTTTTTACTATTATACCATATTATCAACAATTGTTCCATTTTTCATACAATAACATTATATAAAAAAACTATAATATACTTATCCAATGGATTTTATAGTATTCTATTTTATTTACAGTTTATTTAAGTTGTCCATGCTTTTCATAAGTAGTACATTCTTTTATCATATTATTGTCATCAACAATTACAACTTTTGGTTTATAAACACCCGCTTCTTCATCAGTCATAGAGCAATAACACATGATAATGATCTTATCCCCTGTTTGAACACATCTTGCTGCCGCTCCATTAAGACATATCACACCCGATCCCGCTTCTCCTGTTATTGTATAGGTTTCAAATCTGCTGCCATTGCTAATGTCTACAATCTGAACCTTCTCATACTCTCTAATTCCCGAAGCTTCAAGTAAATCCTGATCAACAGTTATGCTTCCTACATAATCTAATTCCGCTTGGGTAACAGTAGCTCTATGTATTTTCCCTTTTAACATTGTCAAGTTCATTAATCTATCTCCTTAAATATATAACCAAAATTATCTATAAGCCTAGTTTCGCCAAATCGAACAGCTACTGCACATAAAATAGGTTTATCTATTATCTCTACCTTTTCTATAGTTTTTGCATCAACTATTTCTATATAGTCAATCTTTGCTGTTTTTTCAGTTTCGATATTATTTTTAATCATTTCAATAATCTTACTAACATCTGTTTCTCCTGCTAATATTTCTTCTTTAGCCATCCTTAAAGAATGATTGATTATTGGGGCTGCTTTTCTTTCTTCTTCATTCAAATATTTATTCCTTGAACTTTTTGCTAGTCCATCTTCTTCCCTAATAATTGGGCATCCAACGATTTCTATATCGAAATTTAGGTCACTTACCATTTGCCTTATTACTGCTAATTGTTGTGCATCTTTTTCTCCAAAATATGCCCTATCCGGATTAACTATATTGAATAGTTTAGTTACTACTATGCAAACACCTCTAAAATGTGTTGGCCTAGACTTTCCACACAATTCTTTAGTCAAATCATCTACTGTCACGAAAGTTTTATTTAAACCCCTATACATTTCCTCATATTCAGGAACGAAAAGTATGTCAGCCTTCACCTGTTCACAAATCATAGCATCCCTATCTAGATCCCTTGGGTATTCATCTAAATCTTCATTAGGCGCAAATTGTATAGGATTAACAAAATCACTTACTATAACCTTGTCATTTTCCGAAACAGCCCTTCTTATTAAACTCTCATGACCTTCATGTAGATATCCCATTGTAGGCACTAAACCTACTGTTAAGCCTTCTTTCTTCCATCCCTTAACCACATTTCTAATGTCATCTATATCCTTGCAAATCTTAATCATAACAACTCCTTAAAGTACTCCTTCTACTATATCATCATCAATTGAAAATGAATGTTTTTCCTCTGGGAAAGACCCTTCATCAACTTCTTTGATATATTTTTTAAAAGCATCAACATATCTTTCTCCTAAATTATCAAATTTCTTAACAAATTTGGGTGTAAAATCCGTATACATTCCAAGCATATCCTGATTAACAAGAATTTGTCCATCACAATATTTGCCTGCTCCTATCCCTATAGTAGGAATACCTATGCTTTCAGTGATTTTTTTCGCAAGTTTTGCAGGCACACATTCTAATACCACCGCGAAAGCTCCCGCCTCTTCCAAAGCTCTAGCATCATCCAATATTTTTTGTGCATCCAAGGCATTTTTACCTTGAACTTTAAATCCCCCAAATGTGTTAAAAGATTGAGGAGTAAGACCTATGTGTCCCATCACAGGTATAGATGCCCTTGTAATGGCTCTTATCTCTTCGCAGAAGGTCGCTCCACCTTCTAGCTTAACACAATGGGCATTAGCTTCTTTTATAAGCCTTCCTGCATTTTTAACAGTCTCATTTATATCTCCGTGAAAAGACATAAATGGCATATCTCCTACTATTAATGCATCTTTTGTTCCTTTTGCCACTGCCTTAGTATGATGAATCATATCGTCCATTGTTACTGGAAGAGTGTTTTCATAGCCTAGCATAACCATGCCTAAAGAATCGCCAACAAGAATCCCATTCATGCCTGCTTTATCAACTAAAGTTGCAGTAGTATAGTCATAAGCCGTAACCATCGATATTTTATTTCCACTTCTCTTTGCTTCTTTAAATGTCATTATCGTGTTTTTCATTATTTCCCCCCTTAATTAAAATCAATTCCTTTAACTTTTTATATTCCCTATTGGGATTTTTTTTCTCAGCAACTTTTATCAATTCTTTTGATAGCAAGGAATAGACTTGCAAATAGTCTCCTTCTATGCAATTTAAGTGCTTTTCTATAGTCTCTATGTCTGCCCTTTCAATTGGACCAGTCAAAGAATTGACATCGCCATATTTGCACAAGTTTTCAGTATTGCTTAAAAACAAAGGCGCCATTGTTTTTTCTGCCAACTCCTCACTAAAGCCACAATCCATAAGCATATTTTTAGATATACTCCATAGTGATATGGCCAAATTACTAGAAAAAACTGCTGCAGCATGATAAATATCTTTATTATCATTTTCTATAATTTGTACGTTAGGTGTAATTTTTTCAAGTAAAGTTTTTACAGTTTCTAAATGAAAAAAAGCCCCTTCGATTGTGAAGGTGGCCTCTGATAATTCCATATATGAATGCCACTTATCCCTAATGGGGAAAAATGGATGAATGGAATATCCGTAAGCTCCTGCTTCATTTATTCCATCAAAGATAATGGATGTTAAGCATCCACTACAGTGACATATTATTTTTTCTTTGACAGGCAGTTCTTTGATGTGATTCCAAACTGATAGTATTTCACCATCAGGCACGGTAATGAAAATGATATCACTCTTTTTAACTATTGCCTCTATTGTTGCAAATGATTCTGTTTTAGTAAAATCTGCTGCCTTAATGGCAGATTCGATGCTTTTGCTTTTATAGCCCGTTACTTTAATACTGTTATTAACAAACAGCTTACCTAGCGAAAAGCCTACTTTTCCTGCGCCAATAAATCCTACGTTCATCGCATCACCTCCTACGGTGATACAAATCCAGTGCCGTTCCATAATGGATACAGCCTGCCAATACAAATAATCGCCGCTGTTAACATCTTCGATGTCACAATCTAATTTAGTATATCACAGTATATTTTAATGTTCAATATAAATAAATAGAACCTTGTTGATATATTAGCATACCAAATGCAGTCTCCGCAAATGTTAGTAAAAACAGTAAAAGAAAAGATTTGCCCGTTATATATATTTCTAGCTTTGACATCTTTTCAATTATAGCTTTAAATGATATCGCTATAAGGAAAATTGCACCTGCAGCACCCAAGGCATGGGGCCATCTAGAGGCCACTGTTAATAAGAACGCTCCGTTAACTTCATTAATGTTCCCTAAATCTAAATCAACTCCAGTAAAAATTATAAATGCTATAACAAAAAGTATATTGCTGATCAATAAATCTAAATATCCATACAGATTAGTTTTCTCTTTCATGGGTAGCACCCCCTTTATAATTGTTGTTTTATCTCACTATAAATAACCTCCCTATCAAATGGTTTTGATAAATGGGCATTCATTCCAACTTCGATTGATCTTTCTATATCATGATCATAAGCATTTGCGCTTAATGCAATAATTGGTATGTTTAAATCAAATTCTCTTATTTTGCTTGCCAAAGTAATTCCATCCATTATTGGCATTTTAATATCCATAAATATTATGTCATAATCATTTTTTTAGTCATCATTAGTCCTATTAAACCATTTTGTGCATGCTCAGTTACCATAAAGCATAGTCAAAACATATTCCATAGATTTTACTATCAGAAGTTACATGTTCCTGTACCAATTCACTTGCTGGGTAAATCCCCGGCATGAACATATTCCATCTTCCTTGATAGGATACATCCTGTTGGGTACTAGTATCTGTAGTATAATACATATTGTTTTTCTGCCAATTCAATATCTGCTGAGCAATTTCTAAATCATCCCCAGTAAATCCATCAGCTTTAATTTGAACTAATAAATCATCACTCAATGCTTCTGCATAAGGATTAAATATATCGAACTGTTCTTCATAAACAATTTTATAATTAGGCGTTTTAGTTAGATCCTCATTAGACGATGTTGAATCATTTCCACATGCTGAAAAAGCAAAAAGTGATGCTATGATTACAATTGCTACAATTATATTTTTCTTCATTTTTTCACTCCTTTTAAATATCCCCCTAATTTTAAAAATTGATTCTCTTTTTTTACACAACTATTGTATTTAGTATAACCTAATTATTATTAATGTACAATTAAATTGTTACTAAATAATTTTCAGATACTAGAACTAACTATGGACATCATTATTAATCTTAATAACGCAAAAGCATCCTACTAATTGTAGAATGCTTTTTTAATGGTTGCGGGGAAAGGACTTGAACCTTTGACCTCCGGGTTATGAGCCCGACGAGCTACCAGCTGCTCTACCCCGCGTCAATATTAAATTATTTGGTGCCGGAAGCCGGGGTCGAACCGGCACGATCTATTAAGATCGCAGGATTTTAAGTCCTGTGCGTCTGCCAATTCCGCCATTCCGGCACAAATAAGTGGCTCCGAGGGTGGGACTCGAACCCACAACCTATCGGTTAACAGCCGATTGCTCTGCCATTGAGCTACCTCGGAATACGCCTCGCAAATTTCTTGCGACGGATATCATTATACCCAAATATGGGTATAATGTCAAGCTGTTTTTTACTAATAAATTTAATTATTTAAACCAATTCTTTTTTGATTTTTTCATCCTCTTGTATGTTATTTTTTACTATTTCTATTTTCTTCATGTATTTGTCAATCATCTCAGTATTACCAAGCTTTTTGCACTCTTTTACAAGAGTTTCCATAACCTCTAAATTGCTAGGTGAATACTTTAATGCCATCTTTAAATCTTCTATGGATTCATGGGGTCTCTCTGTTTCTGCTTTTGCTACTCCCAAATAGTACCAAAGTGGCCACCATTTATTGTAATTTGAGTTAGTATACTTTTGAAGTACATTTATACCATCATCATAATCTCCAACTAATACCATGTTGTAACCCTTTTCTATATTAATTGGTTCATCCAATAAAACTAATCTCTCTTTTATTTCATCCCTTAATTCTTTTTTATCATCATCTTTTTTAGTAAGTTCCATAAACATATCCCAAGTGAGCTTAGCTTTAATATATAGCCCTAGGTTTAAATATCCATAGCCTAAAAAATAGTAACCCATATCAAATGATGGGTTTTTGAGTGTTACAAACTCAAAGGCTTCTAACGATTCTGCTTTATATCTAGCAATGTAGTCTTCTTCGGACCCTAGTTCATAGGAGTCCTTGCATGCTCTACCGTAACAATATATTGCATCTGCATTTTCAGGATCTAAAATAATAGCAGCTCTAAAAAGAATACATGCATAATCGTAATCCTTAGCCGCGGCAGTGTCTACTCCTTCATTTACTAAATACTTTATGAAATCTTTACCTAATACTCTATTAATATACTCTATATAACTATCAATATGCTTAAAATTAGGGTCCGCTCCCATAACGAAAGCCATGCCCTCTCCTAAAGTTACCGTGGTTATACCTTTTAAGTGTTTTTTCATTATTGGCACTGGTACATCTTTCAATGTATCAATTAAATTTGCTTTTTCTAAAAATTCATAAGAAAGCTCATCGAATATAACATTATCTTTTAATAATCTTATTAAATATGCTCCAATTCTGTCGTCCCTTTTTCTAAGCTCCATTATTTAACTTCCCAACCTTTTCTATCAAATTTCTTTACAGTTTCTTGGTTCAATGAATTCAACATATCCATATGTATTACACTTTTAAATGCAACTAAACCCGTTTCCTTTTTTTGAATATCTGGCTCATATCCCCTTTGCTCCATTAAGCTATTGGCATATGAAATAATCATTTCATCTCGTTTATTAATTTCATCATAAACCATATCTGCAAACTCATATAATATCCTATATAGGTTTTCTTTGCTATGGGATCTATCTTGGTAACCTCTAGAATAGTAAAAATCAGCCAAGCGTTCATAAAAATTAAAAGGTGTACTACCTAACTTTTTGATTAAAAAATCTACCGACTTTTCAAAGCCGCCCCTATTGCCATACAAATTAAAAACCTTTTCAACCATCTTTAATTTTACAATATCCAAAGCACTCATATAATTATTAGAAATTACTTCATAAGGTGCGTTATCTCTAAATTTATATCCATGTTTAGATGCATCTCTTCTAATTTCTGTACCTTTTAACATCTTTAAAAAACCTAATTGTAAACAATCCGCACTCAAGCCATAAACTCTATTAAATGAATTTGCAAAAGAATTATAGTCTTCATAAGGAAGTCCTGCGATCAAATCTACATGTATATGTATATTCCCCGCCTCGATTATCTTTTTAACATAATACATAAGCGGATAAATATTTTCACGTCTGTTTACAGCTTTCAATGTTTTCGGGTTAGTGCTTTGTATACCAATTTCCAATTGGAACATTCCAGGTCTAACATGTGACAATAACTCTACTGCTTCATCGTTTAATAAGTCGCCATTTATTTCAAAATGGAAATTTGTAACTCCATTGTCATTGTTAATTAAGAAGTCCCATATTTTTAAAGCTCTTTGTCTGTAGTAGTTAAATGTTCTATCTATAAATTTTACCTGCTTTACATTTTTCATGAGGAAATATCCAATATCTCGTCTTACTCTATTAATATTTAAAGGTCTAATCTTTTTATCTATTGAACTTAAACAATAGGAACAATTATAGGGACAACCCCTAACAGACTCATAATATATAACCTTATCTTTATCAAAATCAATCGTTTCATAAGGAAAAGGGATTTCATTGAAGTCTATAGTATCGTCCTCTTCATTAATATAAACAGCTTTACCTATTCTATATCCAAGACCTTTAATATATTTAAAGGAATAATCCTCCATATATATAGATTTCAAAAGATTGAAAAAAGTTATCTCACCTTCACCACGCAACACAAAATCTACACAAGGATTTTGTGTCATATATTCTTCGGTATCATAGCTTACTTCAGGGCCACCCACAACAATAATTATATTGGGAGCAGCTTCTCTGATTTCTTCAATTAGAGAATTTATAAGTTCTATGTTCCAAATATAACATGAAAAGCAAACTATATCATAATCGTCCCTTATTATCTCATTGAAAACATAGTCCCTTTCATTGTTGATTGTGTACTCCCTAAGGGTAACATCAAAAGGGGAATTAGCTACGACATTGTACAAATATCTTATTGCTAAATTTGAATGTACATATTTTGAATTTAATGTAGTTAATAGCAGTTTCATATTTCACCTATAACATCCTAAATCTTTCATCCTTTAACATTCCTTGATCTTCCATTGCCTTCTTTAGTTGATTGAGCATTCTTTCTTTATCTTTCGGCAAATCTCCCCTTAAGGAAATATAATTTGAAGCATGATTACTTCTGAACACGCAAGTATTTGTTGGATTCGCATTTTCTAAAAGAAGATATGTTTCTGCCACAACCTCTTCAGGTGATAATAATTCAAAATCTCCTCTTCTAACAACATCATACAACGGTGCACTTGGTTCTAACATTAATGTCAGTAAACTAACATAAGATGCATTCATCTTTGATATCATTTTGCCTGTTTCTACTGCATGCTCTTTCCATCCGTCTTTTCCTGCCATTCCTGAAATAAAGGTTACCGAACACTTAATGCCTGCATTTTCACAGCGATTAACTGATTCAATTAATTGGTCAGCCTTTACGCCCTTTTTAATTTCTTTTAATACTTTTTCACTTCCTGATTCAGCCCCAAGATACAATATACCAATTCCTGCTTCCTTCAGTGCTATAAGCTCCTCATCAGTTTTCCTTAAAATATCCTTTGCAGAACCATATATTCCAACCCTTTTACATTCAGGGAAAAGCTCTTTTATTTTTTCTAACACCACAAGAAGCTTACTATTGCTAAGGCACATCGCATCACCATCACATATAAAGATTTTTTCAACCCTTCTATATGTTTTTCTGGCCATTTCTATATCTTCCAATACCTCTTCAATTTTTCTTAAATGAAAATTCTTTTCTTTATACATACTACAAAACGTGCATTGATTGTGCGAACAACCCACAGTAACTTGTATTAACAAACTATATGCCTCACTTGGCGGTCTATAAATATTTCCTTCGTATCTCATTACATTTTCTCCGGTGCTTTAATTCCTAATAAGCCTAAACCATTATTTAAAGCTGTCTTTGACGCTATAACTAAAGCCATTTTGGCAATTTTTTCTTTTTCGTTATCTACTAATATATATTCATCTCGATAGAATCTATTGAATGCTTGTGCAATATTTACAATTTGCCTAGTTACAATTGAAGGCTCATATTTATAAGCTGCTTCTTTTACAACTTCAGGCAATCTATATATTTCTTTAGCCAAGTTATATGCACTTTCGCTAGTCAAATAATCATATTCGATCTCTTTCCCCTCTGCCTTATTAACAACTTCTTCCCCAGCTTTTCTCATTAAGCTAGCAGCTCTAGCATGGTTATATTGTACATATGGACCAGTTTCACCGTCAAAATTCAAAACTTTATCCCATGAAAAGACATAGTCCTTAATTCTTCCATTTGATAATTCTTGGAAAATAACTGCCCCAATTCCTACCATTTTTGCAGTTTCTTCAATATCATCAGCATTTGTATCTTTTTCTTTAATTACATCTTTTGTTTTTTCAATTGCCCTATTTAATACATCTTCTAAGAAAACAACTCTTCCGTGTCTCGTCGACATTGTTCCTTCTTCTAAGCTGACAAGTCCAAATGGGACATGGACACAGTCCTTAACCCAATCATATCCTAAAAGTTCTAAAACTTTCATCCATTGCTTGAAGTGAAGATTTTGCTGAGAAGCTACTACATAAATATTTTTTTCAAAATCGTATGTTTCTTTTCTGTAAACTGCAGCGGCAATATCTCTAGTTACATATAAAGTTGATCCATCCGACTTAGTTATAAGTGCTGGATTCATACCATATTCTTCCAAATCAACAATTTGAGCCCCTTGAGAATCAACCATTAAACCTCTATCTTTAAGTTCTTTTAAGAACCTAGGCATTCTATCAGAGTAGAAGCTCTCACCATCAAGGGAGTCAAATTCAATATCAAGCATCTTATATACCCTATAAAACTCTTTTAAGCTTTCATCTCTAAACCATTTCCATAGTTTTAATTCTTCTTCTTCTCTGTTTTCTAGCTTTGTAAATGTTTCTCTCGCTTCATCATCTAGTTTAGGATTGCTTTCAACTTCAATATGAAATTTAGTGTAGTATTCTAAAAGTGTCTGTATAGGAGATGCTTTAACATCTTCTTCATTTCCCCAGTGTCTATATGCTACAATCATTTTACCAAATTGGGTACCATAATCACCCAAATGATTGATTCTAATAACATTATAACCTATTGCTTCATAAATCTTATACAAAGAATTCCCAATTACAGTACTTCTAATATGTCCTATATGAAAAGGTTTAGCAATATTAGGAGAAGAATATTCTACTATAACTGATTTTCCTTCACCTATATTACTTTTACCAAAATTTTTACCATCTTCTATTACTTCTTCTATAACATCTTTTACAAACACTTTTTTGTTAACGAACATGTTAACATAGGCGTTAACTTGTTTGACCTCAGAAAATAGTTCATCTTCACTAATTCTTAAAACTATTGATTTTGCAATTAGTGGTGGTGCTTTTCTCATAACTTTTGCTAATCTGAAACATGGAAATGCATAATCACCCATACTACTATCAGTGGGAACTTCCACCATATTTTTAATTTCTTCAATGTCCAACCCTAGTTCATCTGAATAAATTATCTTTGCTATTTCATTTTTAAAATCTATCATAACTCTACTCCTGTTATTTAAAATCTTCCTCTGTCATCAAATTGATTCCAATTCCCCTTAATTTTTTAGCAAATATACCATCCCCTTCACTTTTTGAATGGCTAAAAGTACCATCATATATTGTACCTACACCACATGAAGGACTATTTGCCTTAAGTATTGCCCCTTCAATATTAACTTTTTTATCTATTACATTTTTCAGTGATTTTTCTGCACCTATTGTAAATGCATGGGTTAAATCTTTTCCGGTTTTGTCTATAACCAAACCGTTCACTATTTCAGCCGGAGGTCTAGGAGACTTGAGTCCGCCTGCTTCTTCAGGACAAACTTCTATGAAGTCCCTATTCTTACAAAATTCCAGTATTTTTTCGTTCTTGTTATTTCCTCCATTATATTTACAGTTATAACCAAGTAAGCATTTACTAATTATATACAAAGTTATTTCTCCTTAAATTTAACTATAGTAACGCCTTCTCCACCCTCATTATATATTCCAGGCCTTGCAGACTTTACGTGCTTATTTCTTTTAAGAGCCGCTCTAATACCATCTTTTAGTATGCCTTCTCCTCTTCCATGTATAATCGTCACTTCTTTAAGGCCCGATATAAATGCATCATCTAAATATTTATCAACATTCATCAATGCCTCATCTAAATTTTCACCTCTTACTGATATGCTAGACGATATGTTCATAGCCTTCACATTATACATACTACCATAACTTTGCACCTTTTGTCTTCCTTTTTTTTGACTTTTAGTAGAACCTATTATAGTTAAGTCAGCTATAGGCACCGTCATTTTCATTATTCCTACTTCTACTCGTACTTCATCTTTTGAGTCAGGTAGTGTGATAACTATACCGTTTTGCCCAATACTAAGAACTTTAACTCTTGTTCCAATTTTAAGCTCTTCTTTATTTACGGGCTTATCTGGCTCTTCTCTTTTTATGGTAGATGAATATTTTTTTTCAGTTAACCGAAGCTTTTTGTTACTCTCGTCAAGTATTTTATTTCTATTTGCAAAGTTATTGTTATTCTTTAATTTACGCAGTTCTTTTTTTATTTCCTCAGATACCTCTTTTGCTTCTTTAACGGTGAATCTAGCTTCATCTTTAGCATCTTCAATTATTTTCTGCTTTTTATTTTCCGCTTCATCCAAAGCCTTTTCAGCAGCTTCTAATTTTCTCTTGAGACTAACTTTTAATAAAATTGCCTCATCCTTTTCCGCCTCAGCTATTTTTTTATCATTTTCTATGGAAGTAATTACATCCTCAAATTGTAAATCAGCTCCGTCAATTAGTCTATTGGCTTTTTTTATGATTGTTTCATTAAGACCTAGTTTCCTTGATATTTCAAAAGCATTTGATTTCCCTGGTAAACCTATTCTTAATCTATATGTTGGACTCAAAGTTTTTAAATCAAATTCCATTGAAGCATTTTCTGTATTTTCTTCAGTCAGTGCATACTTTTTTAATTCCGTATAATGAGTAGTTGCTACTATCTTTGCTTTCCTAAACCTTAGCTCTTCTAATATAGAAATTCCAAGCGCTGCACCTTCTACAGGATCTGTTCCTGCACCAAGTTCATCGAATAGTACTAAACTTTTATTGTCAGCATTATTAACAATTTCAACAATATTTTTCATATGAGAAGAAAAAGTACTAAGGCTTTGCTCTATACTTTGTTCATCTCCAATATCAGCAAATACTTCCTGAAAGGTCCCTATTTCGCTAGTATTGGCTGCTGGAATATGAAGGCCTGTTTGAGTCATTAAAACAAATAAGCCTATAGTTTTTAGAGTTACAGTTTTACCTCCCGTATTTGGCCCTGTAATAATTAACGTTTCAAATTCTTTCCCAAGTCTTACATCTATTGGTACAACTGATTTTGATTCAATTAATGGGTGCCTACCTTTTACAATATTTACATATCCTTCGTCATTTACCTTAGGGCATTCACCTTCCATAAGATTTGACAATTTACCTTTTGCGTTTATAAAGTCAAGCTCCACTAACAGCTTTTGATTATTCTTAATATCATGATAATGTTCAGAAACCTTGTCCGTTAATTCTTTAAGGATCCTGTCTATTTCTACTTTCTCGGAAAGCTCAAGCTGTTTTAGCTCATTATTCATTTCAACTATAGCTTGAGGTTCAATGAAAAGTGTGGCTCCACTTTGGGATTGATCATGAATCATGCCAGGAACTAGGTTTCTATGTTCTTGCTTTACGGGTATTACGAACCTTCCATCTCTAATGGTGACAATAGAATCCTGTAAATATGTTTTCATGGAAGATGAATTCGTCATCTGATTAAGTTTTGCCCTGACAGACTCATTTTTACGTTGTATCCCCCTTCTGATATTTCTTAATTCAGGAGAAGCATTGTCTGCCATTTCATCTTCAGTTAATATGCATCTATCTATATCCATTTCTAAACTTTTTAATAATACTAATAAATTTGCTATTCCCATAATTAAAGGTAACTCTGGTATATCACCACTTAAAAAAGCCTTAACCTGTTTAGCTATTCTTAGATTATATTTAACCATAAGAAGTTGCTTCATGGACAAGCTCCCACCTTTTCTAGATAAATTTAATATACCATCTATATCATAGAAATTTCCTATAGGGATAGCTCCTTTATGCACGATAACGGAAACCGCTTCCGTAGTCTCCGTTAATGCTTCATTAATCATACGTAAATTTTTCATCGGTCTAAGTTTATTGACAACTTCCATTGTCATTTTAGAACCGACCTGGTCATTCAACATATCTATTATTTTTTCATACTCTAAAACTTTTAAGGCTTTTCTGTTCATTATTAACGCTCAAACCTCTTTAAATTCTCTATTTCATTTTTAAGCCTAACATTTTCCATTTGCAAATCAAAATAGGCATTTTCAAAATCACTACATTTACGCTCTATGTCAGTGTGTTTATTCTTTTCTTGTTCTCTTAATTCATTGGCAGAATTTAACGCATCCTTCAACTCAGCAATTTGTTTTTTTGAGTCTTCCCACATATCAATATAATGCTTAATATCACTATCTAATTGTAGTTTATCATCATGCAATATTTCATTCTGTTCTTTACTTTCCATTAGTTTTTCAGTAATATTTATGGAAGTCAATACAGCAACCCTAAAATTAATGTTACTGTTTAATTGTCTACTTATACGCTTCATCTCATCATCTACATATTTAGCAATTTCTTTAATCTTATCTTCGCTTTTTTCACCGGCCAAAGTATATGTACCACCGCCCAAGCTAATTTCAACCCTGTTCTTATCCATAATTACTCCTTTACATAAATGTCATTAAATGTCTCTAAGTGTAGCATTAAGTTTTTCTTTTAGTGCTTTTAATATATTACTATGAACAACTTCAACTTCATCGTCAGTAAGTGTTTTATTGACGTCTCTATATGTTAGGCTGTATGCAACACTTTTCATACCTTCAGAAACTTGTTTACCTTTATAAATATCAAATAACTTTATATTTTCCAATATTTCAGTACTTGCGTCAAATATTGTGTCTTCTATTTCACCAACTTTCATATTTTCATCCACTAATAAAGCAATGTCTCTTTTCGTTGATGGGTATTTTGGTAAGTGCTTAAACACAATTTCTTTATCCGAAAGTTCGTTAACTATTTCAAACATTATTTCACATACATATACCCTTTGAGATATATCGTAATTTTCCAAAACATCTGGATGAATTTCTCCCATTATACCTAATTCAACATCTTCATTTTTAGTTTTAGTAATAATCCTTGCACATCTTCCTGGGTGGTATACACCGTACTGTTTTTCGGTTATATACTTAATTTTGCCTACTCCCAAATTCAACAAAAGCTCATTTATTGCACCTTTTAAAGTAAAAAAGTCGACTTCTTCTCCATACATTCCAAGGCATATTGAGTAACTTTCATCAGGAAGGCTATTTGTATCTATAAAATTCTTAACAAAGGTATTACCTATTTCAAAAGCTGCTACATTATCAATTTTTCTAGCAAAGTTTCTTGATAATACTTCCATCATATTTGGAGTTAAAACCGTTCTCATTACCGAATTTTCTTCGCCTAGAGGATTTATTAAGCTAACAAACGCTCTTTCCCAAGAATCTTCATCGATATTTATTTTATCAACACCTTTAGGACTTACGAAAGAATATGTTTGAATTTCATTAAATCCCATTGAGCACAATGTGTTTCTAGCTAAATCCCTTAAAGCTCTGTGTTTAGTAATTCCTGAAACCACATTACTTTTAGGAAGAGTAGTTGGCAAATTCTCATATCCATACATTCTAACAATTTCTTCTATAAAGTCCTCTTCTATTAACAAATCCTGCCGTACAGTTGGAGGAGTTACTTTCATGATATCATCCTTTAAGGAAACGCCCATTTCTAAGCTCTCAAAGACCTTAATCATGTACTCTTTATCCACATTTATTCCTAAAACCTTATTTACTCTATCTGCTCTAACATCAACTGGTTTAGACGAATATTTTTCAGGATAAACATCAATATTACCTTTCAATACAGTTCCAGACTCGGTAAGCTCTATTAAGTGACAAACCCTATCCGCTGCCTTTTCGCATTGATTAGGGTCTATGCCCTTTTCATACCTAGCAGAAGCCTCAGTTCTATGATTTAACTCCTTAGATGCTTTTCTAATACCATTTTTATCGAATGTGGCTGATTCTATAACAACAGTATTGGTGTCTTCTAGGATTCCTGAATTTAGTCCTCCCATAATACCTGCTATCGCCACAGGCTTTACAGCATCATTAATCATTAAAATATTATCAGATAACTTTCTTTCTACTTCATCTAAAGTAGTAAATTTCTGCCCCTTTTGTGCAACATCAACTACTATTTTGCCGCCTTCTAGACTCCTTATATCAAAAGCATGCAACGGTTGTCCATATTCAAGCATTACAAAGTTAGTAATGTCAACGATGTTATTAATGGGTCTCATTCCAGCTTTTATTAGACGTCTTTGTAACCACCATGGAGATTGTTTAATCTTTACGTCTTTAATAATTCTAGCACTATATCTTTTACAAAGTGAAGATTTTATTTCCACATCAATATAATCTTTGGCATCTAAATCCGATTCTTTACAACTAGTATCCGGATATTCAAGCTCTGTACCTAAAGTTGCAGCAGCTTCCCTTGCCATTCCTATCATGGATAAGCAGTCTGATCTATTAGGCGTGATTTCAAAATCAATAATATAATCGTTCAAACCTAGAGCTTTGACAATATCATCACCTAATTTTACGTCTTCTTCTATAATCCAAATGCCATCTTTATGTGCAATTGGGACCACTTTATCATCTAAGCCAAGTTCACTAGCGGCACATAGCATACCATATGAAACTACACCTCTTAGCTTACCTTTAGTTATTTTAACTCCACCTTCTACCTTAGGTGCACCATGAAGCGGCCCAGGTATTTTACTATTATGAAGAGCTACAGGTACTACCGCACCTTCAAATATATTTGTTGCACCCGTTACTATTTGTACTAGTTCTTCCTTACCTATATTTATTTGGCAAACCACTAATTTATCTGCATCTGGATGCTTTTCAATTTTTTCTACTTTACCTATTACTACCTTTTCTATTCCTTGACAAAATTCTGTACAAGTCTCCAAATTGGAACCTGACATAACCATTCTGTCACAAAACTCCTCAGTAGTAACATTAATATCTGTATAATCTTTAATCCATTCTAGTGAAATTAACACAAGACACCCCCTATTTGAATTGTTCGATGAATCTCATGTCATTTTCATACATAAGCCTAATATCATCAATATTGTATTTAAGCATAGCGATTCTTTCAACCCCGACACCGAAGGCAAAACCTGTATACTTTTCTGTATCGATGCCTCCAACTTTTAAAACATTAGGATGAATCATTCCGCAGCCCAATACTTCAATCCAGCCGCTACCTTTACAAACTCTACAGCCTTTCCCTCCACATTTAAAGCATGAAATATCCATTTCTGCTGACGGTTCTGTGAACGGAAAATGGTGAGGTCTAAATTTAGTTTTCACTTCGCTTCCAAACATTTCTTTAGCAAACTTATCCAATACTCCTCTTAAATCACCCATAGTAATACCTTCATCTACTACTAGTCCTTCAATTTGGTGGAACATAGGTGAATGAGTTGCATCTGGCGTATCGCATCTAAAACATCTTCCTGGAGCCATTACCATAACCGGTGGCTTTTGTTTTTCCAAAGTCCTTATTTGAACTGGAGATGTCTGAGTTCTTAATAATATATCATCTGTAATATAAAAAGTATCCGTCATATCCCTTGCTGGGTGATTTGGCTCAGCATTTAAAGCATCAAAATTATAAAATACCGATTCAACCTCTGGACCTTCTGTAATAGAAAAACCCATAGATTTAAATATGTCACTAATTTCTTCAATAGTAACTGTAATCGGATGTTTGCTACCCAACTTCATTTCCTTGCCAGGTTCGGTAACATCTATAGTTTCATTCATTAATTTGAGGTCTTTTGCTTTGTCTTTAAAAAACTTTTTCTTTTCCTCAATTAACGTTTCAATTTCTGCCCTAGCTGTGTTAGCAGTCATCCCCAACTTTTTTCTTTCCTCAGGTTCTAATTTACCCATGGATTTTAATATTGAAGTAATTTCACCCTTTTTCCCTAAAAATCTTACCCTAATCTCTTCTACATCAGAAAGCACAACTGCATCATTTAACTGTTCCTTTGCTTCCTTAAGTATGCCATCTAATTTCTCTTGCATAATACCCCTCTAGTTTTCTAATTATTTTCTAACAGCTTCATACATGATAATGCTGGCTGCCACTGCAGCATTCAATGATTCCACATTATTATTCATTGGAATATTGACACTGATATCAGCTTTATCCATTAAACTCTCTCTTATCCCATTTCCTTCATTACCCACTATTAAAGCTATTCCATTTATTAGTTGGGTTTTATAATAGGGTTCGATTGCCCTAGGCGATGTTGTAACTAATTTGATTCCTTTTTCATTGATTATTTTTACCAAATCGAGTTCATTTTCAATTTCGATAATGGGTATTCTATTAATCAAACCTGCTGTAGCCCTCACCGTTTTGGGTGAATAAATATCTCCCGTTCCCTTTAATGTAATTATAGCTTTGTAATCTGTAGCTACTGCAGTTCTTATTATAGTTCCAATATTGCCCGGATCTTGTAAGCAATCAAGAATTAATAAATTATCTTTATTGCTAAGCGCTAAATCACTTAAATCTAATTTATTTTTCCTTAAAACTGCAATTACACCTTGGCTATTCTCAGTATCACTCAAATCTTTAAACAGTTTTTCACTTAAAAAAAACCTTTTCTTTTCAAATGGAAAATCATTCATCCCTTCGCATATGAATATAACCTCAATGGGGGCATTAACCTTTTTAGCTTCTTCTAAAAGATTAATACCCTCGATTAAATACAAACCAAAACGATCTCTGTATTTTTTCTGTTTCAGTTTTTTAGCTAATTTATATTTCTTATTATCTCCTGATTCGATAATCTTATCCATCTTTATTTTAAAAATTCAGGTACATCAAAATCCGAATCACTCATATTACTTTCATTATTAGAACTCATCAGTTCACTTAAATCCATTTCCGTAGCATCCATACCATCTACAATAGTTGAATTAGATCCCTTTTTTACAGTTGCCGTTGTATCTAACCCTCTATTGAATTCAGTAGCAATTAAAGTAATGGAAACTTGGTTCGCCAATTCTTCGTTTACAGTTGCACCAAATATTATATTAGCTTCAGGGTCTGCTTCTTGTTTGATTTTTTCTGCAATAGTACTAATGTCCAACATTCCCAAGTCATAACCTCCAGCAACATAAAGCAATATAGCTTTAGCTCCGTCAATACTTGTTTCAAGCAATGGACTTTCAACAGCATTTTTAACTGCTTCTTCTATTCTATTTTCTCCATTACCAATGCCTACTCCCATGTGGGCAACGCCTCTGCCTGTCATAATTGTCTTAACATCGGCAAAATCTACATTTACAAGTCCATACTCTGATATCAAATCAGATATTCCTTGAACACCTCTTCTTAATACATCATCTGCCATTGCAAATGCTTCTATCATAGAAGTATTTTGTTCACTTGTAGAGATAAGCTTATCATTTGGTATAATAACTAATGAATCTACAAAGTTTCTTAAATATTGTACCCCTTGGTCTGATCTATCTTTTCTCTTTTTCCCTTCAAAGGAGAATGGTCTTGTTACAACTGCAACAGTCAAAGCACCTGAGTCCATAGCAGCCTTAGCTACAATTGGTGCCGAACCAGTACCTGTTCCTCCTCCCATACCTGCTGTTACAAACACCATGTCTGCGTCCTGCAAGTAACTTGTTATTTCATCTAGCGTTTCTTCAGCAGCTCTTTGACCAATTTCTGGATTGGCTCCTGCTCCTCTACCGCCAGTTAATTTTTCACCTATCTGAATTTTAGTTTCCGCTTTACATCTCGAAAGCGCCTGTCTATCTGTGTTTATAGCTATAAAGGAAACACCTTGCAGTTCAGCATCTACCATTCTATTAATGGCATTGCATCCGCCACCGCCTACTCCCACGACCTTAATTATTGCAGCATTCTCTTGTTGTGACACGAAATCAGATACAAATTCTAACATACTGACCCTCCTAATTTTAAATATATCAATATAATACCACATGTTGTGATAAATTGCACGAGTTAAACTAATTTTTTTGTATTTTCATCTACTATTCCACTTCAGGATTATATGATATTCCATCACCTTCCGTTATGTATAAAGTGCCTCTTGTGATTCCATCATTAAACATAGTAGCTAATGTTTTTTGAATATCTCCAGACTCTATTGAATGTAACATATTATCCGGTGCACCCTTACAAACTAATGAATTAAATATATATGCATTTATGAAAAGTTCGGACATTTCAATTTTAATAAAATATAAATCACCACTTTCCATGGCATTAAGCATCTTTAAAGTGTTTTTAAGCACAATTTTTTCTTCTGCTTCTAAACTTTCACCTTCATTAACTTTAGTTAGCGTAAGACCTTTTAATATGGTTACCTTAGGTTTCGTTTCTGAAATCCTAAGTACCATACCTTCACTGTCTATTAATATGTATTTATCTCCATACGTAGCCGCTGCTATTTGTTTTCTTTCGTCTATTTCAATAATTATTTCATTAGGAAGTCTTCTAGTAACACTCGCGTTGTCAATATACGGACTTGCAGTAAGTCTAGATATTGTTCTTCCACTGTCTACTCCAAAGAAAAGATTGGAACCTCCTTCTACATCGGCCATAATTATTATTTCATTGTCTGCAAAATATGAATTCCCTTCAACTGTTACTTTTCCCAAGTTGAAAAAACTGCTGGTTAAAAATACAGCAATAGCAGAAATTATAACTAAAGATAAAACTATCCTTAACAAATAGTGTTTTTTTCTTCTTTTCTTTTTCTTTCTAAGGTTATTCTTAGCTTCTTCAGTCATAATACTACTCCTGGAAAATTGTATTTACTATAGCATCTAATGCTAAAGGCATTGAAGCTTCTTCGCTGCCTTTTTCCATAGCTTTAATGCATTCAGGGTCCGTAACAAATCTTTTAACATATTCTATAATATTTGATATCATCTCTTCATCTTCATCTACAATCACAGCTCCACCTTTTTCAACAACCGACATTGCATTATGGTACTGGTGGTTACCTGTTACATTGGGTGATGGTATTAATATAGATGCTCTTTTACACATTGTTATTTCTGCTAATGATAAAGCTCCTGCTCTTCCTATAACCAAATCTGCAGCACCCAAATAATTGGGCATATCTGTTATATAATCTTTTATTGATACATTATTCAAATCCATTTCACAAAAATGATTGATTACTTTCTCGTAGTATAATTCTCCTGTACCAAAAAGTATATGTACTTTTTTATTATTTGCATATTCTTCTATCACCTTGATCATTGAATCGTTAATAGATTTAGCACCTTGACTGCCACCAAAACTAAATATTACGAACTTATCTTCGGGAATTCCTAGAATTTTTCTAGATTCTTCTTTGGAGATACTATAAAAAGATTCTCTTACAGGATTACCAGAATAAACTATATTTTTATTGTCTAAGGTAGTAAAATACTTTCTAGCTCCTTCAAACCCTATAAATACTTTGTTGACATACTTAGATAGTTTTCTATTAGCCATCCCGGGATATGCATTTTGTTCATGCAAATAGAGTTTTGTTCCATATTTTTTACCTGCCAGTATTACTGGGTAACTTACATAACCACCTGTACCAATAATAACGTCTGGTTTAAAATTCTTCATAATATTATATGCTTGTTTTTTGCCTTTTAAAACAGATTTAATTGTTTTAAAAATGGCAAATATGTTTTTTCTATCTACCCATCTTGCATTTACGTATTTTATATCAAATCCGCTTTTGGGAACTATGTTAGCTTCTAAGCCTCCTTTAAAACCAATATATAGCAAATTAGTTTCAGGAAACCTTTCTTTAATCTTATCTCCAATTGCTATTGCAGGATAAATGTGTCCACCTGTTCCTCCGCCAGTAAGTATTATATTCATTTTTTACCTCCACTTTTCTTGGAAATATTTAATAATATGCCCATACTTATCATGAATATAATCAGTGAAGTTCCTCCGTAGCTAATGAAAGGTAATGTGATACCTGTAGCTGGCATCGAAGCAGTCACCACTGCCACATTAATAATCACTTGGAACGCTAGCATCATAGTAATACCACTTGCTATCAACATACCTAGTTTATCCGACGCCTTTAAAGCAACCTTAAAGCCTTTGTAAATCAAGATTATATATAGCATCATTATAATTATTATTCCTGTGAAACCTAACTCTTCACCAATTATTGCCATAATAAAGTCATTTTGTGGTTCTGGAAGATACAAATATTTGGTTACACTATTACCAAGTCCTCTACCAAAAATCCCTCCATTTCCAAGGGCAATTAAAGATTGGGATACTTGGTATCCTTCTCCCAGTCTGTTTTCAAACGGATCAACCCAATTGGTCAATCTAAAATACCAATGGGTATCCTGCTTAAACATCAATATATAAGTGATTCCCGCTGATAAAATTCCAGTTAAAATTAACAAGTAGCCTGAATTCATTCCAGCCACAAACATTATCCCTATTATTAATGCACATACTACTATAGCGGTGGATAAATTAGGTTGCACAATTATTAGTAATGCATAAAATATCATTATTAAAAAGAGCGGCAACATACCTCTGAACTCTCTAATTTTGTTTGGTTTATTGTAAATATATGAAGATGTGAATAAAATAGCTGCTAATTTTGCAAATTCACTAGGCGTTATTCTTGTATGTCCAATTTCAATCCATCTAGTAGCAGAATTAACTGTAACCCCAAAATCCGTAAAAACAAGAATTAAAAGAATTAAGCTACCGAACAAAATAGGAATTTGAAATCTCCCATATATGTGATAATCGATATGCATACATGCTAACATCCCTACTAAACCTATGGCAGCAAATGTGCATTGCTTCCTTAAATAGTAGTAAGGATCACCATCTCCCACATTCATGGTCGAATAATAACTTGCACTAAAAACCATTACTATCCCGAATACAACAAACCCCAAAACAAGTAGCATTATTATAAAGTCAAATTCTCCTTTTTTGCTTAATAAATTATTATTCACATAGACTCCTTTTAATTATTTAATAGTGCTACGCAACTTTTAAAATGCTTTCCTCTTTGTTCAAAACTGTAATACATATCCCAACTGGCACATGCTGGAGAGAGCAGAACATTATCATCCTTTTCAGCTAATTCATAACTCCTAGCCACACAAGCATTCATATCTTTTTCAACATAAATACTACTTATACCTGCTTTCTTAGCGCTACTCTCTATTTTATTTGCATCTCTTCCCAATAAAACTAAGTGTTTCACTTTACCTACTAAAGCCTTACCTAATTCATCGAAATTTTGGTTCTTACCATCTCCGCCTGCAATTAATATAATATTCTTTTTTATAGCATTTAAAGCAATTATTGTAGCATCCGTATTAGTGCCCTTAGAATCGTTATAATAGTTGATACCATCCACCATACCAACATATTCTATTCTATGTTCAACACCATTGAACTCTAATATACCTTTTGTGATATAAACAGAATCAATTCCGGCAAAATAACTGATAGCAGATGCTGCTAGCACATTTTCCAAATTATGATCTCCTAGTATCTTAATCTGTTCAACCCTACATATTTCAATTTTCTTATTTTTATCTTCGGCTATCATAATTTTACCATCATCAATATACGCACCATATTCAAGTTTTTCCAACCTACTAAACGGAACTATTTTAGATTTTGCATTCTTTGCTAATTCAAAACAGGTTTTATCGTCATAGTTAATAATCAAATGTTCATCTGCTGCCTGATTTTCAAATATTCTTGCTTTTGCACCTCCATATGCTTCCATTGTTTTATGTCTATTCAAATGGTCTGGTGTTAAATTTAATATCGCAGATATTTCTGGATTAAAATACTTAATAGTTTCTAACTGAAAACTACTAGTTTCTGTAATTAACCATTTATCAGGAGAAGATTTAACTGATTCAGAAATCAAAGCAACACCAATATTACCAGCGATGGAACTATTAGTTCCTGCCTTTTGAAAGATTTCACCTACTAATGTTGTGGTCGTTGTTTTACCGTTTGTTCCAGTGATAGCTATATATTTACCTTCACCAATTCTAAATGCTATTTCAAGTTCTCCGATAATTTCTGCGCCGCTATTTTTTGCCTCTTTTATAAAATCCAAATTGGGAGGAACACCTGGGCTAAGAACTAACATATCAAATACAGTCATATCTTCAGGCACTTCATTTAAATAATACTTAATATTTTTACTATCAAAATATGAGAGCAACTGTGGTTCTGCTTTTGATTTATCTTTATTATCTTGGATTGTTACATCTCCGCCTAAAGTTATTAACGCCTGAGCGGCTGCTATGCCCGATTTCCCTAATCCAATTATTAGAATTTTTTTACCAATTATATTTTTTAAATTACTTTTTAACATAATATCATCTCCCAATTATACGGCAATTAAATACCCCAAAACACTCACTATAATCGTTACTATATAAAACATCAAAACAATCTTTTGTTCTCCCATTCCACCCAGTTCAAAATGGTGATGTAAGGGAGCCATTTTAAATATTCTTCGGCCACCGCTTACTTTAAAATATGCAACTTGAATTATTACAGACAATGCTTCTAAGACATATATTAAACCTATAATAGGTATTATTAACTCCATCTTCAATACAACTGCAGCACCTACTAGTGCTCCACCAAGCGCTAAGGATCCCGTATCTCCCATAAAGATTTTAGCAGGATATTTATTATGAACTAAGAAACCTCCACAAGCTCCAGCTAAAGCTGCCATTGCAACTGTCATATTATCGTTTCCAAGTTTTAATGCAATTAACGCAAAGGTAAAAGCAACTATTAATGTTACACCTGAAGCTAGTCCGTCCAAACCATCTGTTAAATTGACACTGTTTGTAACAGCCAAAACCACAAATATGACAAATGGTATAAACATAGAGCCAAAATCAATATATTCATTTATAAAAGGCACATAAACTAAAGTGGCATCTTTCATTCCATTGACTATAGAAAATGCAAATATTGTGGCAACAATAGTTTGTAATAGCAATTTCTGCCATGCTCTCAACCCTAAATTATTTTTCTTTATAGCTTTATTATAGTCATCTATAAATCCAATTATCCCATATGCTAAAGTAATACTAATTAATAGATATGTGCTTGGACCCATTCTTCCATCTAATAAAATCCCCATTATCATACCACATAAAATTGCAATGCCCCCCATGGTAGGCGTTCCCTCTTTTTTAAAATGTGATTTAGGTCCAGCTTTTCTTACAAATTGACTAAATTGCCTATGTTTTATGTAAGGTATTATTACTGCCGTTAGTAGTCCTGCAGATATTGCTCCTATTGTAAAAATTATTATAACTTGAGGTAAATACATGTTTTTTTTCTCCTAATCTATATTCTCTATTTTTTCTACCAATTTTTCTAAAGCCATTCCTCTAGAAGCTTTGACTAAAATACTATCTCCTTTTTTTAGGATGTCAGCAAGAAGTGGATATAACTCTTCCTTAGATTTAAAATAATATATCTTTTCAATTTTACCTTGCTTTCTAGCCGCTTCAGCAATGTCCACAGCATTTTCACCAATCGATATTAAAACATCCAAACCAGTCTCTGATGCATATTTACCCACTACTTCGTGGGAATGTTTTGTGCTTTGACCCAATTCATACATATCACCTAAAATGGCGATTTTCCTCTTACCTTCCATGGATTTTAGACTTTCCAATGCGGAACACATGGATTCTTTACTAGCATTATACGTATCATCTAATATAAGGTACTTATCTGTTTCGTTGATTTCTAATCTATTTTTTGTCATATGCAAATCTTCTAACCCCTGTATTGTTTCATCAACTTTAAATCCAATCATCAAAGATGCTGCAATGGATAATACCGCATTAATTGCATTATGGGCGCCAATTAGGGGGAGATTTATATTATACTCATGATCTAAATATTTCAAATCAAATTTTATGCCCAATGTTCCTAAATTTCTAATGTTTTTAACAACTAAATCTGAATTGCTATCGCCTACTGTCACAATTTCAAAATTATTTTCAGTTAAATCATTCACCAAATCTTTGTCCAACAAATCACAAGTATTATTAATTATTAAAGTATTTTTCTTATTAAAATATGAAGTTATCTTTAGCTTTTCTTTCAATATCCCTTCTCTAGTATTATGAATTTCAATGTGGGAAGAACCAATAGTAGTAATTATTGCAATATCCGGTTTAACGATTTCCGCCAGTCTACCTATGTGTCCATCATAGCCCATCCCCATTTCCACTATCACAACTTCTAAAGTGCTATCAAAAGTAAATATTGTTAAAGGCACGCCTATATCATTATTCAAATTCCCTATATTTCTTTGAGTCTTGTATTTATTCTTAATTATGCTATACAAAAGATCCTTGGTAGTAGTTTTCCCAACACTACCTGTTATGCTAATTTTCTTAACATTTAAGTTCTCCAAATATGCTTTGGCTAATTCTTGTAATGCATTAAGGGTATCATCAACCATTATTATATTTATATCTTCATATTCAGACATTTTCTGATTCCATAGTTCATCAGAAATAATTATAGCTCTACATCCATTGTCATATACTTGTTCTAAAAATTTATGTGCATCATGCTTCTCGCCAATGAGTGATATAAATATGCTATTTTTTGAAGTTTTTCTTGAGTCTATGCAAACTTCATTTACTTCAAATAAAGAATTTCCTTTAGTTAATTTCCCATTAACATTGTTTAAAACAAATTTTAAATCTATTGTATCCATTTCTACTCCCAATATATCTGGACAGTTTCTCCAGGATTAATTTTATCTCCAGCCTTTGGATATTGATCAACAACTGTAAATTTTTCATCAATTTCCCTTGAAGGCGACACATTCCATTTTAGCCCTAGACATTTTATCATATTTATTGCCACTCCGCTATCATAACCTGTGATTTTAGGTACTGTAATGCTATTACTATTTAGCTCCGCTTCTTCTTCATTTGTATAATTAGGCTGGACATTTAGATATACCAAAGATTTTTCAAGTATTTCTTTTGCTGGCGGCCCTGCTGTCTGTGATCCATAGTAATTGCCCTTTGGATTATCTACTATAATCAAAACTGCAATCTTTGGTTTATCCATTGGCGCCATGCAAATAAATGAAGAATTGGTATCATCAGAATAACCTCCACTTGCATCTGCTTTATATGCCGTTCCCGTTTTACCTCCAACTCTATATCCTGCTACTTGGGCAAATTTGCCTCCACCATCAGTGATATAGTATTCCATTATTTCTCTCATTTCTTCAGCAGTTTCTTCAGAAACAACTCTTCTTACAACTTCGTCTTTAAATTGATTGATAATATTACCTTCGTCATCAGTTATTCTTTGAACTACCTTTGGCTGCATTAGTTCACCACCATTACCCATAGCACAAACTGATGTTATCAATTGTATAGGTGTAACTGCAATACCATGTCCATAACCCATAGTAGCTAAATCCACTGAAGTCATATTATCTAAATCCTGCAAAATAGCAGTTCCTTCGCCGGGAAGATCTATTCCTGTAGGCTTGGTGAATCCATAAAGTTCTAAATATTTATAATAATTTTCTTTCCCCAAATCAAGAGCCACCTTAGCCAATGCTGGGTTACATGAATTTCCTACAGCCTCTTTTATAGACTGAATTCCATGACCCACAGAGCTCCAACAATGCAAAGTTGTATCTGCAACAGTTATTTGTGTATTACATGAATAAGTAGATTCTTCTTTTGTAGTTCCTTCCTCTATAGCTGATGATGCACAAATTAGTTTAAACGTAGAGCCTGGTTCATATACATCACTTACTATTGGATTCCTCCACATATTATTAAGATAGTCTGATTGTTCTTGATAAGATAAAGCTTTAAACTCTTCGTATTCTTCATCGTCAACAGGCCTATATGGCTCATTCGGATCGTAATCCGGAACAGTCGACATTGCAAGTATGTTTCCTGTGTCTGGTTCCATTACAACGCATGTTATCTTATCTGCATTTGTACTTTCCATTGCAGCATCCAAGGCATCTTCAACATAATGGCCAATAACTTCATCTGTAGTTAATAAGAGATTATATCCATCTTGTGCTTCAAAATATAGTTGATCTCCTTGTGCTAAAGTATTGCCCTCTCTATCGGTATTTTTAACCCAGCGGCCGTATACTCCTGTTAATACATCATTGTATTCATATTCAAGTCCATATCTCCCAGTATTGTCAGATGTCATTGAGCCTAATAATTGAGACATAAAATCACCATTAGGATAAACTCTTTGCGTAGATGTTCTTATCACTATAGACTCATAATCCAAGGCTTTGATTTTGTCGACAACGGAATAATCATATTCATCACCCAACTGAACCATATTACTGTCTTCTGTTAAAGCTTCAATAATCTCCTCTTCCGTTAATTCCATAGCTTTCATCAAGTCTTCTACAACTTTTTCCTTTTGCTCATCTTTTTGATTAACATAAAGGCTTTGATTATATGCAAAGATTTTATAGCTTTGTGCACTTATGGCCAGTTCTTTACCGTTCCTATCATATATGCTACCACGACTTGGTTCGATATCAATTTCTGCCGTTTGTATCATTGCTGCTTCAGCTTTTAAATCAGTCGCCTTAACTACTTGTATATATGCTACTCTAAATACAAGTAAAGCAAATATAGTAATAATAACTAAAAAAGATACCCCTAGCCTATTCTTGTTTGATTTATTAATCTTTTTAGTATACTTTACTTTTTTTCCCATACTTGTCTCCATTAATTAGAAAAAATAGCCACTTATTCATTATATCAAAGAATCAGTGGCCTTGCTAACATACTTTAAGTAATTTTAATTATATGCCTCTTGTTTTATCAAATTTGCAAGACTTCCCGAAGGCATATTATCATCGCTAACATATATACATTTACTAGGATCAGGATATATCATCCCTAAATCATTAATAGCAGTATCTTCTATATATTCAATTTTGCTTGCTTCTCCAATTTTTATATTTAAGCTATCTATTTCGGATTGTAAGTATATATTCTCTTTCTCAAGCTCATTATTTATATTTCTTATATCAGCTGCATAAGCAGACATGAAAACTACTAGTATAAGAATTATTCCTACGATTACAAAACTAAGAATAATTTTACCCTTATGTATAATATCATACGTAGTAGTCTTACTTATATTATCAACTTGTTTCTTCCTTGCCTTTTCTTTTCTTTCCTTCTGGCGCTCTTTTATATTAGGTTCATCAAAATATGGATTCCTTGCAAAATATGAATCACTGCTAAATTCCCCTATTGAATTGTAACCAACAGCCGAAGCATATCTTTCAGAATACATCTCACACCTCATATTTTTTCAATAACTCTTAATTTTGCACTCCTTGATCTAGGATTAGATTCCAATTCTAATGGTGATGCAATTATAGGTTTTTTAGTGACTTTTCTAACATCTGCAACTTTTCCACAAACACAAACCGGCAATTCTTTTGGACATGTGCAAGGATTAAGCCTGTCATTAAACTTATCTTTTACAATTCTATCTTCTAACGAATGGAATGTAATAATCGATAGTCTTCCATCGGAATTCAAAACATCAATATAAGAATCTATGGAGTTTTCCAATGCATCGAGTTCACCATTAACCTCAATTCTTATCGCTTGGAAAGTTCTTTTACCTGGATGAGGTCCATTTCTTCTAGCCCCTTTGGGTACCGCAGCTTTTATTATCTCTACCAATTCACCAGTAGTTTCAATTTCTTTTTCCTTTCTTGAATTTACTATGAATTTAGCAATCCTTGATGCCCATTTTTCTTCGCCATATCTATTTATAATTCTAAATAATTCATTTTCTGAGTAGTCGTTCACTACATCATATGCTGAGAAATGATCATCTTCATTCATTCGCATATCGAGTTTCACATCTTGCATATATGAAAACCCTCTATCCCCATTGTCCAATTGGAAGGAGGATACGCCCAAGTCCATTAATGCTCCATCAATTTTGCTAATTGATAAGTTTTTCAAAATATTTTTAATATTACTGTAATTGTCGTGAATGAAGATTTTATTACAATTAAATTCTTTAAGTCTATCTTTAGCGGCATCTAATGCTGCTTTATCTCTATCAATGCCGATTAGAACCCCATCTTTAGAAAGCTTTTCACATATACCATGTGAATGTCCACCACCACCTAATGTTCCATCAACATAAATACCATTAGGTTTAATTTTTAAATTTAAGATTATTTCATCATATAAAACTGATACATGCTTAAATTCCATTTCTTCCTCCTAGTAAAGTCCAGAAAGTGCATCAGCAATATCTTCCTCACTATATGCATTTTCACTTGAAAGGTTGTACATGTCTCTATCCCAAATTTCTATAACCTTATTTGCACCTATTGTTATAAGCTCTTTATCAATTCCTGCATACTCTTTAAGCTCATCTGTAATAACAATTCTGCCTTGACTATCAATATTACACTCGATGGCATTACCGCTTAAGTTTCTAATAAATGCCCTTATGCGTTTATCCGACTGTGGCAAACTATCGAGTTTTTCCATCTGTGCTTCCCATCTTTCAACTGTATAAATATTCAAACATTTATCTAATCCTTTTGATACAAAACACTTTCCTTTAAGGAGGTCTCTATGCTTTGAAGGCACAATTATCCTGTTTTTTTGATCGATCGTATTGAAATATTTGCCAACAAATCTATCAGACATGATAATCCTCCTTTTAATTTATCTCCATTCTACACCACTGTGCACCATTTAGCAATAATTTTATGGGTAAATTACACCACTAAATATAATAAAATATTATTTTTTACATGAATTTCTTTATAAAAAAATGAGCAAACACTATATATTGTGTTTGCTCATTTTTATCACTGCATATTCAGTTGTTTGTCTTTTAAGCTTCTCTAAGTTTGAACTCCCAAGCGCAATGGCAGCTTTTATCCCTTACATCAGGGAAACAAGATAAACATTCGCATTCAAATCTATCATCAATGGTCTTTGCAAAATCCCCATATTCAATAATTCCAACAGGTTTACATGGATGGAAGTCCATCCCCTTTCTTTCCCTTGCATGCTGTACCCTACATTCTAGCATTCTATAAATTAATGAATCTTCTGTTCTAATAATTTCGTCCTTCGAAAAATTCGCATAAAATCTGAGTTTCAAAGCCTTCTCTAACCCGTCAAATCCACTTCTTTCAGGCAAACTTAAAAATTTCTTTATTTTATTTGCCTCTATAACAGTAAAATCTTCCCAAACTTTGCAATCATTGTCCATGGCTTCATCCATTCCATGTGTTTTTTCAAATCGCTGAAACCAAAGCCCATCCATTGCAAGCCAATTTTTTGAATAAATCTCAATTAAATCCATCAATTCTTCTTTTGTAAAGCTTTCCAAGTAAGGATTCATCATCTTATGCACCTCTAATTCCTATTTCTGCTTCCATATTTAACTTATCATCTATTTTTGTATAAAAATTGTATACTTTATCTGCTCTAATATCAATGTTAAGGGAACTTCTTTCCTCACTTCTATATATAGATATATTATCTTTTAGTTTAGCTTCCTTCATATACCTTATATTAATTGAAGTTATGAAGCTGTTTTGCATATTGGGAATATTATCATATATGATTTTTAAATATTTGGTATTATTCATATGTCTATTAATATCTGTGTCACTTAGTTTTACTATATGTTTATCAACTTCCTCGAAGCCCAACTCCTTAGGAATCCTAAATCTGCTTTTAATATTCAATTCCAATGGTTCATCAATATCATACATTGACATATCATAATCATCATATTTTACTAACTTTTTTGTGTCAACCTTTACCAATGCCCAATTGCTCATTGCACTAGCCAGTATTTCGCCATTTCTTATTACTTCATAAGCCCTTGGAAAATTAGCTGCCCTTCCTTTTATATGCCAAGTATTAATTAAAACTCTATCATATTTTTTGATTGGTTTAAATATTTCAACATTCATTCTACTTACTATAAACGTATAACCCATATTATATAGTTTTTCACATTCAATTGCTTGATCTCTACTTTGATGATCAGCCGCTTCTTGCATATACATCTGTAATTGTTCGGGTCTTACCACACTATTAAAATCTATATCATGGGAAGTTATATTAAAATATTCTCCGTATTTCATCTGCTTTAATCCTCCTTAATTAATAAAATGCTTGCACCTTCAACTAATGCTTGTCCTAAAAAAACGGCAAATATGCAAAAGGTTACACTTAATGCAACGTATGCTAAACCTGCTAACGTATTACCTGTATAAAACAAATCTTGAGATTCCAAAGCAAAAGAAGAAAATGTAGTGAACCCACCACACAAACCTACTTTTAAAAAAAGAATCCAGTTATCATTTAATACGCCACTTTTCATTGCCGTTGCAACTACTATACCTATTATTAAGGAACCAATTATATTTACAAGAAGCGTCATGTATGGAAATTCCATTTTAGCTACGGGTATACTTGTCATAAGATACCGCATAACTGCTCCTGTAAATCCCCCTAATCCTACCATTAAACAATTTATCAAATCACTAAGCCTCCATTTATCCCAATAATCTGTCCCGTTATATATGAAGCTCTATCTGATCCTAAAAATTCCATAGCATCTACTACTTCCTTTTTATATCCCAATCTACCTAAAGGAATATTGTCAATCATCTCAATTTTTTCTTCACCAGTAAATATTTTATTCATATCAGTATCTATTAAACCAGGAGAGATGCAATTCACATTAATATTTGATGGTGCCAACTCTTTCGCTAGTGCTTTAGTCATCCCAATAATTCCTGCTTTTGCAGATGAATAAGCAACCTCACAGGAAGCTCCCACTTCTCCCCATATCGAAGAAACGGTAAT
>Ga0102929_1000096_pt1 | contig 46374 bp, 43 predicted proteins | sample SalPonR1_B_D2_MG_FD_78510 | JGI IMG/M metagenome (GOLD analysis project Ga0102929, IMG submission 78510) | Salt pond soil microbial communities from South San Francisco under conditions of wetland restoration - Salt Pond MetaG R1_B_D2_MG | ecosystem: Environmental > Aquatic > Marine > Intertidal... | reverse complement strand
CCTGGTTGGTGGGGCAGGAAAACGTCATGTCGGTGCGACCTTCCTCGGAGATGTTCTGCACGATCATGTCGACATTCACACCCGCCTCGGACAGCGGCGTGAAGATCGCTGCGGCAATGCCGGGGCGGTCTGCGACCGAGACCAGCGTCATCTTTGCCTCGTCGCGGGAATAGGCGACGCCGGCCACTACATTGCTTTCCATGATGTCCTCCTCGTCGCAGACCAATGTTCCTGCGTCGTCAGATTGTTCCTCGAAGCTGCTCAGTACCCGCAGCTTCACCTTGTAGCGCATCGCCAGTTCCACCGAGCGGGTCTGCAGCACCTTGGCGCCCAGAGAGGCCAGTTCAAGCATTTCCTCGAACGCGATCCGGTCGAGCTTGCGGGCCTTGTCGCAGATGCGCGGGTCGGTGGTATAGACCCCGTCCACATCCGTGTAGATATCGCAGCGTTCGGCCCCGAAGGCGGCGGCAAATGCCACGGCGGTGGTGTCCGAGCCGCCACGCCCCAGCGTGGTGATACGGCCTTCGGGGCTGACCCCCTGGAACCCCGCGATGACAGCGACCCGCATGCCTTCGCCTAACTTGCGGCTGATGTTGTCGGGCGGAATGTCTTCGATCCGCGCCGAGGAATGGGCCGAGGTGGTGTTCACCGGCACTTGCCAGCCCTGCCAGCTTCGGGCGGGGACATCCATTTCCTGCAGGGTCAGCGCCATCAGCCCGGCGGTGACGTTTTCGCCCGAAGACACCACGGCGTCGTATTCGCGCGCATCAAACAGCGGCGAGGTTTCCTCGACATAGTCGACAAGCCTGTTGGTTTCGCCGGACATGGCCGAGACGATGACGATCACGTCGTAGCCCTTGGCCACTTCGACACCCACACGTTTCGCCGCCCGCCTGATCCGGTCAGGCGTGGCGACCGAGGTTCCGCCAAATTTCATAACGAGAACGGGCATAGTGGCCTCCGCACGTCAAACTTCAGCGGTCCTTTACGTCGGGTTGCGCGGCCACGCAAGGGCGCCGGCTTTCGGCGTATCCCGTGGAGATGGCGTTGGGATGGCCCGGATCGGGATCAGTTCGTTTCGCCTTTGGGCGTGAAGGGCAGGGGGGCAATCGGCACCCCGTCCTCGATCAGCTTTTTCGCTTCGTCGCCGCGTGTCTTGCCCCAGATCAGTCGTTGCGGCGCGTCACCCGTATGGATGGCGCGGGCTTCGGTCGCGAAGTTTCCGCCAACGTAATCTGAATGTGTCTCAACATAGGTTCTGAGCGCGGCTATTGCCTGTTCCGCCGCGCTGGGCGGTGTGGCAGGATCGCGAAGTTTCGGTTTCGCCGGTGGCGTGTCCGGTGTTTCAACCGTGCTGACACGGGGGGCCATCATGGCCTTGTTCACATCGGTCGAGCCACAGACCGCACATCCAACCATCTGCGCCGCGCGCAGTTTTTCAAAGGCGGCGCCGGATTGAAACCAGCTGTCGAAGCGGTGATCGTTGGCGCATTTGAGCGTGAACTGGATCATGTCGGTCGGAACCTGCAGTCTGTGCCGTGTTATATTGTGGTTGAAAAATAAGCCTTCCGGCGCGGACATCAAGCATCAAGATGCCCGGTGATATCGCGCATCAAGCTGTCGAGATCGGTCTGCTGTTGTAACGCGGATCGGGCGCGCGTGGCCAGGGCATCCTGTTTGCCGGCTGAGTCAAGGTCGGTGACAGCGCGCGCCAGTTCATCGGCATTGGTGACGCGGATCGCGGCGCGCGCCTCGGTCAGCCGGGAATAGGCGGCGCGGAAATTCGCGGTGTCCGGCCCGTGAACAATCGCCGATCCGAACGCCGCGGGCTCATAGGGCGTATGCCCGCCGCGATCCGTGAGCGACCCGGCAATGAACGTGACGCCGGCAAGCGCGTACCAGAAATGCATCTCGCCCAGCGTGTCTGCGAGATAGACTTGCGCGCCTGCGGGGTCCGTCGCTTTGCTTCGGCGGGCGCAGGTCAGACCCAGGCTGTGGATCAGGGTTTCGATATCATCCGCGCGGCGAGGATGGCGCGGGGCGAGGATGAGCTTGAGATCGGCGCGACTTTGCAGAGCCGACCTGTGGGCTGTCAAAACCGTTTCGTCTTCGCCCTCGTGGGTGGAAGCGGCGAGCCATGTTTCGGGGCGTTTGAAGGCACCTTGCAAGGCGGCGCCGGGCCGATCACGTGGCGGCGTGTAGAACGCCTTCAGGTCCAGGACCGGACCGCGTGCGGCGGCCGGAAGGCCGAGCCCAGAGAACCTGTCCGCGGACGTGGCATCCTGCGCGGACAGATAGGTGACTTTTTCAAGCACCTTCTGCGCCAGCTCGGGGAACCGCTGCCAGCCCTTGGCGGAGCGCGCGGTCAGGCGCCCGCCCAGGACGATCACGGGACCCTGCGTTTGGAGGATCCGGCACGGCCACAGATCGGACTCCAACGTGATATGCGCACGAACGCCCCAGCGGCGCATCACCCGCCGGGTGGGTCCGCAAAGATCGATCGGGGCCAGCATGACCGTGCTGTTGGAAAGCGCCCAGCCCTGGCCCAGTGCAAGCGCGCTGTCGGTGTTCACCGTGATCAGCAAATGACGTTCCTGCGCGATCATCCGGTCAATCAGCTGTCGGGCCGAGGCCAATTCACCGTTCGAGGCGGCGTGCAGCCAGACGCGCTCATCCTCGGCATCCGGTGTCAGCCGCCCCAGACGTGCCTTGATCCCGCACATGTCGCGCGCCCAGACCCGCAGAGCCAGTTCCCTGGCAGCGAGCAGCGTCATCAGAAATCGGTAAAGCAGCACGGCAAGTCCAGTCAGCTTGGGCGTGGCATCAGGCCGTTTCGGGCGTTTGGGGCCGTTGCGGCAAAGACCGGCCTGCGAGCGTGTCCTGTATCGACTGTTCCAGGATCTTGAGCAACACGTGATTGTCGAACCTTTGCTCGGCCGCCCTGCGCGCGCGAAGCGACATGGCCTGCGGGTCCGGCACCGTGACGGCCCTGGAAATCGCTTCGGCGAAGCCGGTCTCGTCATGCTCATCCACCAGAAAACCGGTGTCATTGTCGTCAATCGCCTCGGGGATCCCGGCATGCCGTGTCGAAATGGTGATGCATCCGCAGGCCATCGCCTCCTGGATCGCCGTCGGCAAACCTTCGGTATTGCCGTCGCGTGCGGTGACCGAATGCTGGACGAAGAATTGCGTGCTCATCAAGCGGTCGCGCACGGTGTTGTGTGGCTGTGCGCCGTGGAACCGGACCTTGCCGATGATCCCCAGCTCTTCGGCCAGAGACCTTGTGGGGTCCATCAAAGGTCCATCGCCGATGAAATCCAGCCGTGCCTCGGGCAGGTTCTGTGCGGCCTGGGCAAAGGCCCGCAGCGTGGTCATCGGGGCCTTCTTTTCGACAAAGCGTCCGACGGCGAGAAAACTCAGCGGCACCTTGGCTTGCGGTGCAAATCGTCGAATGTCGACGCCGGATGGGATGACCTTGCTGTTCGGGTGCGAAATGCCATGCTTGCCGAGGTTGTCCAGCAGAAACCGCGAGACCGAGAAAACCCCCGCCAGACGTGGCATCATTTTTCGATAGGCGGTGCGCATCCGCTCCGTTCGGATCGCCTTGGAGGCGTCGGTGCCCCGGAAATAGGTGAAAATGGGGATACCGATCGCATTGGCCAGCGGCGCCAGGGCCAATGCCTGGGTGCCGAATTCAGCCAGGATGACCTCGACCCGTTCGTCGCGCAGGAAGTTGATCAGGGTTTCTTTTGCCGCGCCAAAGGGCAGGCGGGAGGTGCCGTGTTCGATGCGATTGCGCACGATCCACCACGGCGCGACCACGATATCGCGCCCTGACACGCCATCGCGCCGCACGAAATACGGTTTGCCATAGGGATTGTCTCCGCGAAACCGTCCGCAGACCACGACCGTGTTGCCACCGAACAGATGTTCGATGTGGCGGTTGATAAACGTCTCCCCGCCAAGGTGATATTCGCCAGTGGCAATCGCTGCGCGCATGCAAGAGGGACCCGATGAAGCGTCAGGTGATGACGTAACAGCGCAGCGTGGTTCCAGCAAGGCAGCATGGTTTCCATCACGGGTATTTAAAGTTGCGTGATCCGGCATCAGCCGGTCTTCGCGGTCACGATCAAGCGATTATCGCCGGTCGGCCAAGTTTAGGCGCGCAAAACCGGTCCCGGCGCGCACGCAGCTTGGTCCGAAGCCGGCGATGTGGGAGTGAATGGTGCTGCTGGAGAGAATCGAACTCTCGACCTCTCCCTTACCAAGGGAGTGCTCTACCTCTGAGCTACAGCAGCGCCGGTCGCCTTGTGGCGGCGTGGCGGGTGATTAGACGCAAACACAAAACGGTGCAAGCGCAATCTGGACCCTTTTTTGCCTCTGGGATAGGAAGTGGTCATGACGCAGAAATCCTCATCCGGAAAATCGACGGCCACGGCGCGGGAAGACAGGCTGAAAGCCGCGCTCAAGGCGAACTTGGCACGGCGCAAGCGGCAGGCAAAGGCCAGGTCGGACGAGTCCAAAGACACCAACACCACACCATCGAGCGAAGGCAGTTAACGAATGGACCAGATAATCGTGACGGGGAACGGCCCGCTGAGCGGGCAGATCCCTATTGCGGGCGCAAAGAATGCCTGCCTGACGCTGATGCCGGCCACCTTGCTGAGCGAGGAGCCCCTGACGCTGACCAACGCGCCGCGACTGAGCGACATCCGCACCATGTCCCTGTTGCTGCAATCTCTGGGGGCCGAGGTGCAGACGTTGCAGGAGGGGCAGGTGCTCGCCATGTCGAGCCGTGACCTGACGTCGACACGCGCCGAATATGACATCGTGCGCAAGATGCGGGCGTCGATCCTTGTGCTTGGCCCGCTTGTGGCGCGCTTCGGCGAGGCGCAGGTGTCGCTGCCGGGCGGGTGCGCGATTGGCGCGCGCCCGGTGGACCTGCACCTCAAGGCGCTCGAGGCGATGGGCGCGGAGCTGGACCTGCGCGATGGCTATGTCCATGCCAAAGCGCCTGCGGGCGGCCTGAAAGGCGGCCTGGTCGAGTTCCCGATGGTGTCCGTGGGGGCCACGGAAAACGCGCTCATGGCGGCCACGCTGGCCAAGGGCACGACCGTTCTCAGGAACGCCGCGCGCGAACCCGAGATCGTGGACCTGGCGCGCTGCCTGCAAAAGATGGGCGCGCAGATCGAGGGCGCGGGGACATCGGAGATCACCATTCAAGGTGTCGACCGTCTGGGCGGTGCAACGCACAAGGTGGTCACCGACCGGATCGAACTGGGGACCTATATGCTCGCCCCCGCGATCTGCGGCGGTGAGGTTGAATGCCTTGGCGGGTCGATCGACCTTTTGACCGCGTTCTGTGAAAAACTGGACGCGGCAGGGGTCTCGATCGAGGAGACGGACAGGGGGCTGAAGGTTGCGCGCAAGAACGGGCCCGTTGCTGCGGTCGATGTCACGACCGAACCGTTCCCCGGGTTTCCCACCGATCTGCAGGCACAGATGATGGCGCTTCTTTGCACCGCCGAGGGCACGAGCGTTCTTGAGGAAAAGATCTTCGAAAACCGTTTCATGCACGCGCCCGAGCTCATTCGTATGGGCGCGAATATCGACGTGCAGGGCGGCACCGCAACGGTGAAAGGTGTGGGTCACCTCAAGGGCGCTCCGGTGATGGCAACCGATCTGCGCGCCTCGGTGTCGCTGATTCTTGCCGGGCTGGCGGCCGAGGGTGACACGATTGTCAGCCGCGTCTATCATCTTGATCGTGGGTACGAACACGTCGTGCGCAAGCTGGAAAGCGTGGGGGCCAAGATTGAACGGGTGCAAGAACAGTGAGTGAAGACGCCAGATTCGAGGACGCGACCGCCCGGCCATTGCGGCTGGTCGCGATGGACGACGAAGATTTGCAAGTGGTCTCGGCGCTGTGTCAGGATGCGGTGTTCCCGGGCAATGAAATGCAATGGCAGCGCGGCAAGCGTCGGTTCGGAATTCTGCTGAACCGCTTTCGCTGGGAAGACATCCCCGTCGCGCAGCGTGGTGCCCGCACACCCGAGCGTGTGCAGAGTGTTCTCGCGATCGAGAACGTGGACCGCGTGGCAAGCCAGGGTGTGCCGCCGGGGGATTCCGATACCATCCTGTCGGTGCTCGCGATCACGTTCGAGCCGGACCCGGCCGGCGGCGGTTTGGTTCTGCTGACGATGGCGGGCGATGGTGCTGTGCGTCTCAAGGTCAGCGAGTTGGAGATAGCCCTGCGCGATGTGACGCGGCCCTATGCGGCAGTGTCGGGCAAGGTGCCGGATCACCCGGAATGACGGTACGAAGGCTGGGCCCGAAGGATGTGTCTGCGTTTCGGGCGCTCTGGGCCGAAGGACTCATGCGCGTGCCGACCGCGTTTCTGTTCAGTGCCGAAGAGGTGCGCGCGATCCCGAACAAGGATGTTGCGCGGGGACTCGAAACGAACCTGACATTGGGGGCGTTTGACGACAGTGCAAGGCTGGTCGGCTTTGCCACTGCACGACGGGGCGGTCCCAAGCGTATGCGGCACATGGCGGATATCGGCCCGGTTTATGTGCGCGAGGAGGCACAGGGCCAAGGGCACGGACGCGCCCTGATGGAGCATCTGTTGCGGCATCTGACCGAAGCGGGGGTGCAGCAGGCCGAACTCAGCGTTGATGTCGAGAACACCCGCGTGCAGGCGCTGTACGTGGCGCTGGGCTTTCACAGGTTCGGCATGCGGCCGCGCTCGGTCCTTATCGACGGCGTGTCGCGGGATGATCTTTTGATGATCGTCGCTCTGGATGGCACAGACCTTGCGCGCGGCGCTTGAGGGTTCGTGCCGCGCGGTCTAGATATCGCGCAGACCACAGCCGGAGGCCTTGATGCCACAGTTCCTGTCAACGCTTGACCCCGATTTCGAAACGCGCTTCACGGCGATCCTGCATGCCAAGCGCGAGGACAGCCCCGATGTGGATGACACGGTGGCCGGGATCATTGCCGATGTGCGCGGGCGCGGCGATGCGGCTGTGCTGGACTTGACGGCGAGGTTCGACCGCGTGTCGATCACGGCCAACCAGCTGCGCGTGTTCGAAGCCGAGATCGACGCCGAGGTCGCCAAGGTGCCGAATGCCGACCGCGTGGCGCTTGAAACCGCCGCCGAGCGCATCCGCGCATACCACGCGCGGCAATTGCCCGAGGACGCCATGTGGACCGATCCGGAGGGCGCGACGCTGGGCTGGCGCTGGACGCCGGTGTCTGCGGCGGGATTATACGTTCCCGGCGGGCTTGCCAGCTATCCGTCCTCGGTGCTGATGAACGCGGTCCCGGCCAAGGTGGCGGGGGTGCAGCGGCTCGCGGTGACGGTGCCGGCGCCCGATGGCGTGATGAACCCCCTGGTGCTGATGGCCTGCCGCATCGCCGGGGTTGACGAGGTGTACCGTATCGGCGGCGCGCAGGCGATTGCCGCCCTGGCATATGGCACCGAGACCATCGCGCCGGTCGACAAGATCACCGGGCCGGGCAACGCCTTTGTGGCCGCAGCGAAACGGCGGGTCTTCGGCAAGGTGGGCATCGACATGATCGCTGGCCCGTCCGAGATCCTCGTGATCGCCGATGGCGACAACGACCCGGACTGGATCGCGCTGGACCTGATGAGCCAGGCAGAGCATGACGAAAGTGCGCAATCGCTGCTGATCACCACCGATGCGGCATTCGGTAAGGCAGTGGCCGATGCGGTGGACAAGCGGCTTGAAACGCTGGAACGCCGCGCGATTGCCGGGGCAAGCTGGCGCGATTTCGGTGCTGTGATCACCGTGCGCGATCTCGACGAGGCGGCGGCGTTGTGCGACCGCATCGCACCCGAGCACCTGGAATTATGCGTGGCCGACCCCGAGACACTGTCGGACCAGATCACCCATGCCGGTGCCATCTTCCTTGGCCAATGGACGCCCGAAGCGATTGGCGACTACGTTGGCGGGCCGAATCACGTGCTGCCCACGGCACGCTCTGCCCGGTTTTCATCCGGGTTGTCGGTGCTGGATTTCCTGAAGCGCACGACCCTGGCCAGGATGTCGCCCGAGTCGCTGCGCGCCATAGGTCCGGCGGCGGAAACGCTTGCGCGATCGGAATCGCTTGAAGCGCATGGGCTGTCTGTCACCGCGCGTCTTGGCAAGCTCAACGGCTGATCTTTCCCGCCGCAGGCAGATGCGCTAGGTGTCGGCGACCAACCAAGAGGTGCGCAATGATCCCCGTTCAGGGTTATGAAGGCCATCAGGTGGCCGTTCTCGGTCTGGGCCGCTCCGGCCTGTCGGCGGCGCGGGCACTGCGCGCGGGCGCGGCGGTGCCGATCTGCTGGGACGACAACCCCAAAGCCTGCGCAGCGACAGAGGCCGAGGGATTCGAGATACGCGACTTGTCGCGCGAGGGCGCGTTTGACGCGGTGGCCAGCCTGATCGTCAGCCCCGGAATTCCGCATCTTTATCCCGCGCCGAATCCGGTGATCGCCAAGGCCTGGGAGGCAGGTGTGCCGGTGGACAACGATATCGGGCTGTTCTTCCGGTCACTTGCAACAGGCGACTGGAACCGGTTCGGAGCCCCGCCAAAGGTGATCGCAGTCACGGGATCGAACGGTAAATCCACGACTTCGGCGCTGCTGCATCACATCCTGGATACCGCAGGTCGCGGCAGCCAGCTTGCCGGAAATATCGGGCGCGGGGTGCTGGACATTGATCCGCCGGGGGATGGCGACGTGGTGGTGCTGGAGCTGTCCAGCTACCAGACCGATCTGGCCCGCGCACTGACGCCCGATTTGGCCGTCTTCACCAACCTGTCGCCCGATCACCTTGACCGCCACGCCGGACTGGGCGGGTATTTCGCCGCGAAACGCAGGCTTTTTGCCGAAGGTGGCCCCGACCGCGCGGTGATTGGCGTGGACGAGGACGAAGGCCGCTATATCGCCAATCAACTCTCCGAAGGGCCGGGGGATGACCGCGTGATCCGGATCTCCTCGGGTCAGAAACTCTCCGGACCGGGCTGGATGGTCTTCGTGCGCAAGGGCTTCTTGTCGGAATGGCGCAAGGGGCGGCAGGTCGGCTCCATCGATCTGCGCGCGATCACGGGTCTGCCCGGCGCGCACAATCACCAGAACGCTTGTGCCGCATATGCCGCTGCCCGCGCGCTGGGCGTGGCGCCCAGACAGGTTGAGGCCGGGTTCAAGACCTTTGCCGGATTGCCCCATCGCAGCCAGGTGATCGCCGAAGCGGGGGGCGTCACTTTCGTGAACGACAGCAAGGCGACCAATGTGGAATCCGCGCTCAAGGCGTTGCAGGCGTTTGACAACATCCGCTGGATCTGTGGCGGTTTGCAAAAAGATGGCGGTCTGGACGGGCTGGCCGCCGCGTTGCCCAATGTCAGGAAAGCCTATGTCATCGGACGCGAGGCCGAGGGGTTCGCGTTGCAACTCTCCGGGATCGAGGCCGAGGCCTGCCGCACGATGGAGGTGGCCGTGGCCCGCGCGATCGATGAGGCCGAACCCGGGGATGTGGTGCTGTTGGCCCCGGCCGCGGCAAGCTTTGACCAGTACGACAACTTTGAAAAGCGCGGTGAGGATTTCGCGGCGCGGGTCAAATCCGCTTTGGCATAGCGTCGTCGGGCCGCAGGCGGTAGCGGGCCAGCGCATCGCCGCGCAGCGCGTCGCGGTGGATCACGCCAAGCTGGGCCGGGATCGCCACGAGCCCCAACGCCCGCGCGATGGCCAGACGATGATTGCCGATGGCGCCAAAGATCGGCTGGCCCGCCCGGTCGATATGTATGAACACGCCCTCGGGCAGGCGCGGCGCGCCAAAGCGGTGCACGGTCTGATCGGCAAAGCCATTGTTGCGAATGTCTGCGTAAAGCGCGTCTATACTTTGATACCGCGCGATGATGTCCGCCTCGGTTTTGCAACTGTCGAAACGACCGTTCCGCGCGATCATGCGGCGCATCTCATCGTAGATGCCCGTGTCCGGCCAGGCTGTGCCGTTGCAGAAATGGTCAAGGCAGGCGGCGATCTTCCAAGACTGGTCCAGCGGTTCGGTCTGCTGGTCCCAGTCGCCGCCGATCACCATGCCGGAATGCCTTCTTTTGAAATCAGGCGTTTGCGCGGGGTTCCGCGTATAGATCCGGGTCAGGCGGCTGGGGTTGATCCAGATGCGTTCCTGCGCCCGCGGTCCGGCGTTGCCTTGCCACCGGTTCAGCAGATCGCGAAGCGGGCCGCGCAGGACGACGAAAGGGGCCTTTGGAACGGAAACCGATGCATGCGCCATGCAGTCGAAAATGTAACAGTTACATGTCAGCTTCAAGTGGCTTGTGCATGGGCCTGTGTTATGGCGCGCCCCGCGGCGACCCCCGAACTCCAGGCCCACTGGAAGTTATAGCCACCCAGCCAACCGGTCACGTCGACCGCTTCGCCGATCATGTAAAGCCCCGGCACATCGCGCGACATCATCGTCTTGCTGTCGATCCGGTCGGTCACGACGCCCCCAAGGGTCACTTCGGCGGTGCGGTAGCCTTCGCTTCCGGTGGGCCTGAGCGTCCAGTTGCGCAGGGAGTGGGTGATCTCGTCGATCCGCTTGTCCGACAGGTCGCCAAGATTGCCCGTGATGGACAGGTCGCCGGCGAGATGGGTGACAAGCCGCTCTGGCAAAACCTCGGCCAGCGCGGTTGTCACGTTGCGTTTGCCGTGGCTTTGGCGCCCGGATCTCAGGCTGCCCGCAAGGTCATGTCCGGGCAAGAGATCGACGCGGATCGCATCGCCTTCCTGCCAATAGCTCGAGATTTGCAGCACCGCCGGTCCGCTCAGCCCGCGATGCGTGAAGAGCATCGCCTCTTCGAACGCGGTGCCGTTGACCTCGGCCAAGACGGGGGTGGCGACGCCCGAGATCGGCGCGAAGCGCTTGTCCGAAAACGTCAGCGGGACAAGGGCAGGGCGCGTGTCGGTGATTTCATGCCCGAAGCGGCGGGCAATGTCATAGGCCAGCCCGGTCGCCCCCATCTTGGGGATCGACTTGCCCCCGGTCGCAAGAACGAGGTTTCGCGCGGTCACCGATACGCGCTGCCCGTCGCGGTCCAGTTGCGCGGTAAAGCGCGTGCCGTCATGCCCGAGATCGGCCAGCCCCGTGTTCAGCCACAGATCGGCCCCGGCCTTTGCGATTTCGGCGCGCAGCATGTCGATGATCAGGGTCGCTTTTTCGTCGCAGAACAATTGTCCCAGCGTCTTTTCGTGCCACGCTATGCGGTGCCGGTCTACCAGGTCGATAAAATCCCATTGTGTGTACCGGCTGAGCGCGGATTTGTGGAAATGCGGGTTATCTCCCAGAAACCGGTCCGGATCGGTGTGCATGTTGGTGAAATTGCAGCGCCCGCCGCCAGATATTCGGATCTTCTCGCCTGGTGCCTTGGCGTGGTCGATCACAAGCGTCGAGGGCCCGGACTGTGCCGCGCACATCATACCGGCCGCCCCGGCCCCGAGGATCAGCGTGTCCACCTGCATGACGCGCACCCACCACGGAACGGCGCGCGGCGCAAGGTCCGGACGGCGACTCATTGCACTGGATCGGTCGAATCTTATCGGTTACAGTGAGCACCACAGACCTGTGCGAAACGGGCGTTTGAGGCAGAAATAGCGGTGAAACCATGACAGAAATGGTCTACGGTGCGGTCCCGGCCGGCGCGGGCGAGCCTGTGTTGCCCAAGTGGTGGCGCACGGTCGACAAGTGGTCCTTGTCGTGTATCCTTATCCTGTTCGGCATCGGCATCCTGTTGGGGCTCGCGGCGTCTCCGCCGCTGGCGGAACGCAATGGTTTTGCGCCGTTCCATTATGTCCAGCGGCAGGCGGTGTTCGGCGGGATGGCGCTTTGTGTCATGGTGTTCGTCTCGATGTTGGGGCCGGTCATGGTGCGGCGTCTTGCCGTGATCGGGTTCCTTGCGTCCTTCGTCGCCCTCAGCCTGCTGCCCTTTTTCGGCACTGATTTCGGCAAGGGCGCGATCCGGTGGTATTCTCTCGGGTTCGCCGCGGTCCAGCCCTCCGAATTCCTCAAGCCGGCGTTTGTCATCGTGGTGGCATGGCTGCTCGCGGCCAGCCAGGACCCGGGCGGCCCGCCGGGCAAGACCGTGTCCTTTGCCCTGACGATCAGCATCGTTCTGATGCTCGCCTTGCAGCCCGATTTCGGGCAAGCCTGCCTCGTGCTCTTTGGCTGGGGGGTGATGTATTTCGTCGCCGGGGCACCGATGCTGCTGCTGCTGGGCATGGCGGCGCTCGTGATTATGGCGGGCACCGTCGCCTACCAGAAATCGGAACATTTTGCCCGCCGCATTGACGGCTTTCTCAGCCCCGAAGTCGATCCCACCACCCAGCTGGGCTATGCCACGAATGCAATCCGCGAAGGCGGGTTTCTTGGTGTCGGCGTGGGCGAGGGACAAGTGAAATGGTCGCTGCCCGACGCCCATACCGATTTCATCATCGCGGTGGCAGCCGAGGAATACGGGCTTGCTCTCGTGCTCATGATCATCGCGCTATATACCACCATCGTCGTCCGGTCGCTCTTGCGGCTGATGCGCGAACGCGATCCGTTCATCCGTCTGGCGGGAACCGGGCTGGCCTGCATTTTCGGTGTGCAGGCCATGATCAACATGGCCGTCGCGGTGCGGCTCTTGCCCGCCAAGGGAATGACACTGCCCTTTGTCAGCTATGGGGGCTCTTCGCTGATCGCGGGCGGCATCGCCGTCGGGATGTTGCTGGCATTTACGCGCACACGGCCGCAGGGCGAAATCGGCGATATCTTGCGGGGGCGGTTGCGCTAGGACCCTTATCTGGGGTGACTCGCCCCTGATTTGTTGACAAACCGCGCGCAGGCTTGTCTTTGTCGCACAATCCAAGTTGGGCCTTGGGTGGGGTAACCATGAAAAAACCGTATCTTGTCATTGCAGCCGGTGGAACCGGCGGGCACATGTTCCCGGCGCAGGCACTCGCCGAGGTCATGCTGCGCCGTGGCTGGCGGGTCAAGCTGTCCACCGATGCGCGCGGCGCGCGGTACACGGGCGGTTTTCCGCACACCACCGAGATCGAAGAGGTCTCGAGCGCCACATTCGCGCGCGGCGGTGTGCTGGCCAAGGCGATGGTGCCGCTTCGGGTCATGGGGGGTGTGGTCTCCATGGCAACGAGGATGCTCCGCGACAGGCCCGACGTCGTGATCGGCTTTGGCGGCTACCCGTCGATCCCGGCGCTTGGCGCGGCGTGGCTGCTGCGACGGCCACGGATGATCCACGAACAGAACGGCGTGCCTGGCCGGGTGAATACGCTCTTTGCCAAGCGGGTGGATCACGTGGCCTGCGGCACGTGGCCAACCAGCTTGCCGGACGGTGTCGAGGGTGTTCCGGTCGGCAACCCGGTGCGGCGCGCGGTCAAGGACCGGGCCGGGGCAGCCTATATCACGCCGGGTGATTACCCGATGTCGATCCTTGTGATCGGCGGCTCCCAGGGCGCGCGCATCCTCTCGGACGTGGTGCCCCCGGCGATTGCATCGCTGCCTCTGGATACGTTGCAGCACCTGCGCGTCAGCCATCAGGCCCGCGACGAGGATGGAGAGCGCGTCGCGACCTATTATTCCGAGAACGGCGTTCATGCCGAGGTGCAGCCATTCTTCTCGGACCTGCCCACCCGCATGACCGAAGCACAGCTCGTGATTTCGCGCTCGGGGGCGTCCAGCGTGGCCGATATCTCGGTGATCGGGCGACCGTCGATCCTGATCCCCTATGCCGCGGCCACCGGCGATCACCAGACCGCCAATGCGCGCGGCCTGACCGAGGCGGGGGCCGCCATTCGTATTCCCGAAGACTTGTTGACCGTTGACTCGCTGGCCGAGCAAATCCGGTCCGTGCTGCAGAACCCGGCGGGGGCCCTGAAGATGTCGCAGGCTGCGATGTCGCAAGCCCGGCCGGATGCAGCACAGGATCTGGCTGCGCTGGTCGAGACATTGGCCGGCAGGCCCTCTGCAGACCCGGAAGGACAAGAAGAATGAACGCCGCCACCAAGCTTCCCGTTGATATCGGCGCCCTGCATTTCGTTGGCATCGGCGGCATCGGCATGTCCGGCATTGCCGAGGTTCTGCTGAACCTTGGCTACACGGTGCAGGGGTCTGACCTGAAGGCCAGCAAGATCACCAACCGGCTTGCCGATATGGGCGCGCGGATTTTCGAAGGTCAGAGCGCCGACAATCTGGATGCGGCCGAGGTGGTTGTCGTCTCGACCGCGATCAAGCCGGGCAATCCCGAACTCGATGAGGCGCGCCTTCGCGGCTTGCCGGTGGTGCGCCGCGCCGACATGCTGGCCGAACTGATGCGGCTCAAGTCGAATATCGCGATCGCGGGCACGCATGGCAAGACGACGACAACCACGATGATGGCCGAACTGATGGTGGCCGGGGGCTTTGATCCCACGGTGATCAATGGCGGCATCATCCACGCCTACGGCTCGAACGCGCGGATGGGGCAGGGCGAATGGATGGTGGTCGAGGCGGATGAAAGCGACGGATCGTTCAACCGGCTGCCCGCCACCATCGGCGTCGTCACCAATATCGACCCCGAGCACATGGAGCACTGGGGCGATTTCGACCAGCTCCGGCAGGGGTTCCAGGACTTCGTGTCGAACATCCCCTTTTACGGGGTGGCGGTCTGTTGCACCGACCATGACGAGGTTCAGCGGCTCGTTGGCAAGGTCACGGACCGGCGCGTGGTGACCTATGGATTCAACGCGCAGGCGGACGTGCGGGCGGTGAACCTGACCTATGAAAAGGGCGTGGCGCATTTCGACGTGGCCTTGCAGGCCGAAGGCGGCGTGATCGAGGGCTGCACCCTGCCGATGCCGGGCGATCACAACGTATCGAACGCGTTGTCGGCGGTGGCGGTGGCGCGGCATCTTGGGATGAAGAAAGACGACATCCGCGCGGCCCTTGCGGCCTTTGGCGGCGTGAACCGGCGCTTCACCAGGGTTGGCGAATGGAACGGGGTCACGATCATCGACGATTACGGCCACCACCCGGTCGAGATCACGGCGGTTCTGAAAGCGGCGCGGCAGGCGTCGGAGGGGCGGGTGATCGCGGTGCATCAGCCGCACCGGTATTCGCGGCTGTCCGACCTGTTCGACGATTTCTGCGCCTGTTTCAACGAGGCCGATGTGGTCGCCATCGCCGAGGTTTTTTCCGCCGGGGAGGAGCCGATCGAGGGGGCCTCGCGGGAGGATCTGGTGGCCGGGCTGATCCGGCACGGCCACCGGCACGCGCGGGCGATCCTGAACGAGGATGATCTGGAGCGGCTGGTCCGCGAACAGGCACGGCCGGGGGACCTCGTGGTCTGCCTCGGGGCCGGGACGATCTCGGCCTGGGCGAACGCGCTGCCAGAGCGGCTGGAGGCCGCCCGTCCCACGCATGGGACAGGGTGAGGCCCATAAGTTTCAATGGGTTACAGGGGCGGTTTTACGATTTGTCAAGGTTTGACGCGCCCCGCGCACACGGGGTAGCGCTGCCCGAAAGGCGCCGCCTGCGGCATCGAGGCCACAGCCGGACCGGTCGGTTTCCAACAGACCGAGGCTTTGCCGCAACCCGGCGGCAAGACGCGGGCCTTCGGAGCGAAAATCGTGGACGACGGGTGGGTGGCAGGCCCGGAGCGGACCCGAGGCCCCGGGCTTCAATATGCAATAGCCGACTTTCGCCGCATCGGTCGCCAATTCACACGAAGCGGGACCATTGGGTCATTCCCGCATAGCTGACCGCTCAACGCGATTAGATCCCCGCTTGCACTGTGTTGCCCCTGTGTCAAGGAAGTTGTGCGTTTTATAGCAACTGCCGCCACCGTGCTGCGCGATGCCCTTGCATTCAATGAAAGACTGGCACAAACTCTAAATCGTTCTTTTCAAGAAACAGCCATACCACGTTCCAGGATGTGACAAGTAACAATGCTTTTGAGTGACGAAACCGATGTGGCGCCGCCGCCGCCGTCGATTTTCAAAATCTATGGGGAGCGCTGTTCCGGCACGAATTTTGTGGAGACTCTGATCCAGCAAAACTTGCCGGGGTTGAAGAGCGGGCGGCGCTATAATTGGGAGAAGCACAACTTCGTGAACCCACCCTTCACGCTTGATGAACAGATCGCGGTTGTCGTAGTGCGCGACGCGTTCGACTGGCTGCGCAGCCTGTACCGCAGCCCGCACCAGGTGGGCTACTGGTATCGTGATGTCGATTTCTCGGGCTTTCTGCGCCACGAATGGTCCAGCATTTTCAACGGCTTCCTGATCCAGCGTCAGCGCCAGTTTCCCGTCCGCCTCAAAGAGGTGATGTATGAACGCCGCCCGATGACCGGCGCGCGAATCGAGAATGTGATTGCCCTGCGCAACCTGAAGATTCAAAGCCAGCTGAAAGTGCGCAACCTCTACCGCAACTGGGTGATCTTGCGGTTCGAAGACGCCCGCGCGGATCCCGAAGCCGTGATCAGGAAGCTGGCTGACCACTTCGACCTCAAGATGACAGTGCCATTCCTCCCGGTGAAGAAAGACGTGTCAAACTACTCCCTACCCGGCGATGTGGAGGGTAAGGGCCGGACGCGCGAGTATGCCAAGATCGCCAAGTCCGACAGCAAGTTTGTGCTGGATACGCTGGATCTCGAACAGGAGAAAATCGTCGGGTATGTCTATGCGTGACGATGCAAACACCCGGCGTTCAGAGGCAGAGCAGTAGCGGTGGTTTGCCGAAGTCATTCTTAGATCATGCCGCATTTCCGATTGCGCAAAACTTTATCCACTGCGGTCATTTGTGAATGCTGCAGCATTGGTCGCCTTGGGTTCGCTACCGTCGTTTGCCGCGTGTTACACGAAAGGCCGGTTTCGGGAAATCGCCCAAAACTTTGCAAAGCTCACTATCTGCGCACAGCCGACATCTTGTCCCCGCGCGGAGTCAAGGCCGAAGGCCGCCGCGCATCGCCGGGCCGCCCCCCGGCCCGGCGATTGGGTTGGTCTGTGCGCTTAGACCGGAGGTGATGCGCCAGTTACGGGGATAAAGCGCGCCGGCTCGCCCCCTGGATCGCCGCACCGCGGCCCTGCGACGTGCGGCTGGGTCTCGCGCTGTATCCTGTCCGCATCGTCATGTTGAAAGCCTGCCTTCGGCAGGGCGTCGCCCCCCGGCACGGCAATTGGGTTGGTCTGTGCGCTGAGACCGGAGGTGATGCGCCAGTTACGGGGATAAAGCGCGCCGGCTCGCCCCCTGGATCGCCGCACCGCGGCCCTGCGACACGCGGCTGGGTCTCGCGCTGTATCCTGTCCGCATCGTCATGTTGAAAGCCTGCCTTCGGGAGGGCGTCGCCCGCCGGCACGGCAATTGGGTTGGTCTGGGCGCTGAGACCGGATGTGATGCGCCAGTTACGGGGATAAAGCGCGCCGGCTCGCCCCCTGGATCGCCGCACCGCGGCCCTGCGACGCGCGGCGCGGGCATCGGCGGTGACACCAATGCCATACTCGGCGCGCGCTGCGGTGGGGCGGTCTTGCCGCTCCGAGCGAAGAGTGCGACGGTCCGCGCAACTACGATCACTGGAGCGGACGCATGATGACAAGAGCCAGGGGGGCCCTCGCGGGGCCGATATTGATGTTGGGGCTTGCCGCCTGCGAGCCCATGCAGGATGCCGATGGCAGCGGACGGTCCGACGCGGTGTCGGTGCCGGAGGCGGTCTCGTCGATCGCGGCGCCGTTCCAGGACCTGTCGACGGCGCGGGTGCGGCCCGGGGATGGCTGCTATTGGTACACCCATCGCGGGCCCGTGGAGACAACCGAGCTGCCCTTGCGCACGGACGCGGGCAACCCGATCTGCACCCGGCCCGCGGGCTGATCCCTGGCCTCAGAGGCGGGTGCCGTCGGTGGGGTAGAGATAGGCGGTGACGCCGCGCTCGACCTGTTCGTAAAGCGCGTTGATATGCGGCATCACCATGCGCACGCAGCCCGAACTGGCGCGGGTTCCGATGGAGCGCGGCGCGGGCGTGCCGTGAATGCGCAGATAAGTGTCGCGGTTGCCGACAAAGAGGTAAAGCGCGCGCGATCCAAGCGCGTTGTCGGGGCCAGGGGGCATCCCGTCCGCCCATTGCGCGTATTTCCCGGGCTCGCGGTCTATCATCGAGTCGGTGGGCCGCCAGCGCGGCCACTTGGCCTTGCGCTGGACCGTGTAGACGCCCGGCTCGTACAGCCCGTCGCGCCCGATCGCCACGCCGTAGCGCATGGCCATGCCGCCTTCCTGGATGTGGTAGAGATAGCGTGCCACGGCATCGACGTGGATATCGCCCGGTATGAGCCCCGGATTGGCGGCGACCTGCTGTGGCAGGTAGCGCGGGTGCAGCCCCCAGGGATTGGTCGTTGAAAGGTCGAAATCCGCAGGTGTCACCTGCGTGTCCCAGCTGTCCCACTCGCTGGGGGCGGCAAGCGCCTTGTGTCCGATTGCGGGTGTGGCGAGCGCGGCAAGCGCGGCTATTGTCTGGCGTCGGGTGAACATGCGGAACCTTTTTGTACTGTCATGTCGTCATATCAATCCGCTTGGACCAAAATGCAAGACAACCGACGCGCGCTGTAACCCAGGTAAACGAAACGGGAGCGGCGGCGCGCGCGCCTGTCGCTGCGGGGGCGTCGTGTTTCGATCCTCTGCGCCGGCGGTCGGTTGCGGGTCCGGCGACTGGCCCGCGACTGTCCGGCGACCGGCCGGCGACCGGTTTGTCAAACGGATGACGCCGCGCCCTCGACGGGCGTGCCGCGAGTTTTATCTGGTGCGTAAACGGGGATGTCTGACGGAGACGCGCATGAAGATTGCCATCATTGGTGCCGGGGTGGCGGGATTGTCCTGTGCGCGCCGTCTGGCCGCGGCGGGTCTGTCTGTCGTGGTCCATGACAAGGGTCGCGGTCTTGGTGGACGCTGCGCCACGCGGCGCGCCGGCGGCGGGCAGCGCTTCGATCACGGGGCGCCGGTGCTGTCGGGTACGGGGACGGCCTTCCTGTCGCTGTTGGCGGAGGCGCGCGCGGCCGATGCCGTGGGCGATTGGCACGCGGGAGCATGGGGCGTGCAGCCGGTCGGCCGTCCGGGGATGACCGGCTTTGTCAGGTTTCTCGGACAGGGGATTGATATCCGCCAGCAGACAGAGATCACCGGGATCACCGCGACCGGTGCGGGCTGGGTGTTGCAGGGGGCTGATCCGCCTGGCCCGTTCGATCGTGTGGTCTGCACCGCGCCCGCGCCGCAGACGGCCCGGCTCATACCGGACCAGTTTGCTGACGCGCCGAACGCCGTGACCTATGATCCGTGCCTGACGCTGATGGTTGCCCTGAACCGCCCTCTGGACGCGCCCGTGGTGCAGACCAACCCGAGCGACGCGCTTGCATGGATCGCCCATGACAGCGCGAAACCGGGGCGGCTGTCGCAGAACTGCTGGGTCGCGCAGGCCAGCACCGCGTGGAGCGTCGCGCATCTGGAACTGAGCAAGGACGAGATCGCGACCCGGATGCTCGACCTGTTTCTGACCCATCACGGGCTTGCGGCGACCGATGTGGCCCATGCCGCGGCCCATCGTTGGCGGCTTGCGCTGGTGACCACGCCGCTGGGCCGGCCCTTTGTCACCTCGGCCGACGGCACGCTTTACGCAGGTGGCGACTGGTGCCTTGGTCCCAGGATCGAACACGCCTGGCAAAGCGGCACCGCCATTGCCGATGACATCCTGAGCCGCGCATGACGCGGGATGATCCGCGCATCACGCGGCTGATCACCCTGATCCGCGCCGCGCTGTCGCCACCACCGGGCAAGGGGCGCATCGCGCTGGCGCTGGCCATGGGGGCGGTTTGCCACGCGGTCTTCGCCATCGCGGTATTGTCGATGATAGCGGCCATGTTCTTTGGCCTGAGCGAAAGTTTCGGCGCGGTCCCCTGGCCCTGGGCCGGGCTGACAAACGCGGCGCTGATCGCGCAGTTTCCGCTGCTGCACTCGTTCCTGCTGTCGAGGCGCGGCATGACGATCACGGCGCGGCTGATCCCCGGTCCGCATGGCGGCACGCTTTCGACCACCACCTATGCCATCATCGCGTCGCTGCAACTGGCGGCGTTGTTCCTGCTGTGGACGCCCAGCGGCATCATCTGGTACCGCGCCGAGGGCGCCGCGTTCGTCGTGCTGTGTACGCTTTACGCCGGCACGTGGATCCTGCTGATCAAGGCCAGCTTCGATGCCGGGGCCGAGGTGCAATCCGGCGCGCTGGGCTGGATGTCGCTTCTGGGCAGGATCCGGCCGGTCTTCCCGGACATGCCGACGCGGGGCCTGTTCCGTCATATCCGGCAACCGATCTACGTGGCCTTCGCGCTCACCCTCTGGACGGTGCCGGTCTGGACGCCGGATCAACTGGTGCTGGCGGTAAGCTATACCGCCTATTGCATGCTGGCCCCGCGGCTCAAGGAAAAGCGGTTCGAGCAGCGCTATGGCGCCGCATTCCATCGCTATCGCGAAACGGTGCCCTATGTCCTGCCAAAACTCACATCGAAGGAGCGCAAGGATGGCGCAGGCCCTGCGGAACAATCTTGAGATCTACGATGATGTTGCGGCGCAATGGTGGTCCGATGACATCCGCTGGGTCCGCACGCTCAGGAACATGGTGCCGGGGCGGCTGGGCTGGTTCGACAGGCATATCGACTGGCCGGGCAAGGATGTGCTGGACCTCGGCTGTGCCGGCGGCTTCATGGCCGAGGCGCTGGATGACCGGGGCGCGCATGTCACCGGCATCGACCCCGCGCAAGAGGCCATCGCCGCCGCCCGCGCCCATGCCGACGCGGCAGGCCGGGCAATCCGCTATGATGTGGGCGTAGGCGAGGCGCTGCCCTATTGCGATACCAGCTTCGACGCGGTGGTCTGCGTCGACGTGCTGGAGCATGTGCAAAGCCTGCCGGGGGTGATCGCCGAGGTGTCGCGCGTCCTGCGCCCCGGCGGGCTGTTCCTTTTCGACACGATCAACCGCAACGCCGTCGCGCGGTTTGCCACGATCACCATGGCCGAGAACATGCTGCGGCTGCTGCCCAAGGGCACGCATGATCCGGCGCTTTTCATCAAGCCCGCCGAATTGCGCACCGCGTTGCTGACCGCCGGGTTCACCACCGGCAAGATGACAGGCCTCGGCCCGCGCGGGATCGACAAGCGGGGCGATTTCACCTTCGGGCGCCTGCCCGGCACGATGATCATCTACATGGGAACCGCGCGGAAGCCGGACCGGAAAGGCGCCTGACATGACGACACTTGCCCTGCTTTCATCGGCGCTGCTTTTCGGCGGAATGGTGCTCTATTCCTTCGGCTTCGCGGCCTTTCTCTTCACGGCCCTTCCGGCCGAGACCGCGGGTCCCACCATCCGCCGGGCGTTTCCGCATTTCTATCTCTTCGTGATCGCCGGGGCGGCGCTTTCTGCGGCGTTGCTCGCCCCGAGCGACCCGGTCTCGGCCATGATCATGGCCGCCATCGCGCTCAGCACACTGCCGACCCGGCAACTCCTGATGCCCGCCATCAACGCCGCCACCGATGCCGGCAACAAGCGCCGCTTCGGCGTGCTGCACGGGGCGTCGGTCGGGATCACCCTGATCCACATTATTGCCGCGGCTTACGTGCTGCACCGCTTTATCGGTTGACTTGGACCGCATAAGGCGCCATGTCGTGCACATCGCCGCGCAGCCGCGTGAGCTTGCCGCGCCCGTCATCTTGGGTGCACCGGCGATACGCACTTCAGTTCCCCATCACGCAGGGTCCCTGACGCAGTACCAGACGGTGCGGGGCGCTCCCGTGATGTCTTGAGGTCCTGCGACACCCTCGTTTGCCGCGTGATGCGGCAGAACGCTCTCCGCCGGCAGGATGCCCGCGGACGCAAAGGATAGCTTTTGTCTGATTTCGACACACTGGGCCTCAAGCCCGTTCTCCTCGCCGCTCTCAAAGAGGCCGGCCTTACCTCCCCGACCCCGATCCAGCACAAGGCGATCCCGCTCGCCATGGCCGGGAATGACGTCATGGGCCTGGCCCAGACCGGCACCGGCAAGACGCTGGCCTTCGGCATCCCGCTGGTCAGCCACCTGCTGGACATGCCCGACCGGCCCGCCGCGAAAACCGCGAAGTCATTGATCCTCGCGCCGACGCGCGAGTTGGTCAACCAGATCGCCGAAGCGCTGCGCACGCTCACCAAGAAGACCCATCTCAAGGTCAATGTCGTGGTGGGCGGCCAGTCCATCAACAAGCAGATCCACCACCTGCTCAAGGGCACCGACATCCTTGTCGCCACACCCGGTCGCCTGATCGACCTGATGGACCGCAAGGCGGTCGATCTGCGCACGGTCAAGCACCTCGTGCTGGACGAGGCTGACCAGATGCTCGACATGGGCTTCATCCATGCGCTGCGCCGGATCGCGCCGAAACTCGGCACGCCGCGCCAGACCATGCTGTTCTCGGCCACCATGCCGAAACAGATGGAAGACCTGAGCAAGGCGTATCTCACCAACCCGCAGCGCGTGCAGGTCGCGCCTCCGGGCAAGGCCGCCGACAAGATCACCCAATCGGTGCATCATCTTGCCAGCAAGGGCGCAAAGCCGGGCAAGCTGCGCGAGATCCTGTCGCGCGACGCGACCGCGCTGACGCTGGTCTTCTCGCGCACCAAACACGGCGCGGAAAAGCTGATGAAGGGCCTGGTGGCCGACGGCTACAACGCCGCCTCGATCCACGGCAACAAGAGCCAGGGCCAGCGCGACCGCGCCATCAAGGCGTTCCGCGAGGGTCAGATCACCGTCCTGGTGGCCACCGATGTCGCCGCCCGTGGCATCGACATTCCCGGCGTGGCCTATGTCGTGAATTACGATCTGCCGGATGTGCCGGACAACTACGTCCACCGCATCGGCCGCACCGCGCGGGCGGGCCGCGAAGGCGAGGCGATCGCCTTCTGCGCACCGGACGAGGCCGACCTGCTGCGCCAGATCGAAAAGCTGATGAAGATCGAGGTGCCCGTTGCCAGCGGTGAAGCGCCGAAAGACCCGGTCGCCCGGCCGGCCCAGCAATCGCGCGGTCGCGGTCGCGGGGGGCAGGGCGCCAACAAGCCCCGTCAGGCCAATGCCGGCGGCAAGCCTGGTGGCCAACGCCGCCGCAGCCGGTCGCGCAAGGCGGCCTGAGCCTGATCCGGCCCCCTTCTTCGGTTTTCAAATATCCCAGGGGGGTGTGGGGGGACAGCGTCCCCCCACCTGTCGGAGCGGCCCCGCCGCTCCGAAACAATGCCCTGCGCCCCTCGCATGCGCCTTGAGCCGCCCTATATCAAGGTCAGTGCCACGCACAAAGGGAGCGCGCCGCCATGCACCTCAGGATCAACGGAACCCAGCATGAAGTCGATGTCGAAGACGACATGCCGCTGCTGTGGGTGCTGCGCGACGAGCTGGGGCTGACCGGCACGAAATACGGCTGCGGCATCGCTCAATGCGGCGCCTGCACCGTGCATCTGGATGGCGTCGCCACCCGCTCCTGCCAGGTCTGGGCCGCCGACGCGGTCGGCACCGAGATCACCACCATCGAAGGGCTGGGAGCGCCCGGTGCGCTTACCGCGGTTCAGGCGGCGTGGCTCACCGAGCAGGTCGCGCAATGCGGCTATTGCCAGTCCGGCCAGATGATGCAGGCGGCCGCGCTTCTGGCGGAAAATCCGCAGCCCGGCGATCCCGAGATCGACGAGGCCATGTCCGGCAACCTGTGTCGTTGTGGCACCTATCCCCGTATCCGCGCCGCCGTGCAGCGCGCCGCGCGCCTGATGCAGGAGGGTTGAGCATGGGACGTCTGAAAACCATTGCCCGGCGAAGTTTCCTTGTCGGCTCGGTCGCCGTGGTCGGCGGGGTCGCCTTCGGCATCTACACGGTGCGCAAACCGCATGAGAATCCGCTCACCGCCGGGGCCGGCGAGGCGGTGCTGACGCCCTACGTCAGGATTGCGCAAGACGGCATCACCCTCATCACGCCCCGCGCGGATTCGGGGCAGGGGGCGTATCATGTTCAGGCCGCGCTGATCGCCGAGGAACTGGATGTCGATCTGGACCAGATCACCCCCGATCCCGGCCCGCCCAGCCCGGCCTACTGGAACACCGCGCTTGCGGCCGAGGCCGCCGAGTTCATGGTGCCGGCCGCGGGTGTGATGCACGACATGGCCGAGGGTGCCGTGACCAGCGTGATGAAGGTCATGGGCCTTCAGATCACCGGCGGGTCGACCACCGTGCCCGACCAGTTCGACAAACTCCGCCATGCCGGGGCGTCCGCGCGCGAGACCATCAAGGCGCTTGTGTCCAAGCGCGAAGGCGTGGCAATCGGCGACCTGACCACCCGCGCGGGCAAGGTGATTTTACCCGACGGTCAGGAAATCCCCTATACCGATCTCGCCGCCGATCTCGCGGATGTCGAGGTGGTGCAGGATGTGCCTCTGCGCGAGCCGTCGCAATGGCGCTATATCGGCCAGCCGATGCAGCGGATCGACATGCTGGCCAAGAGCACCGGCACGCAAGACTACGGCATCGACGCGGCTGTTGACGGTATGGTGCAGGCCACCGTTTTGATGAACCCGGCGCAGGGCGGCGGCATGGCGGACTATGATGCCACCGAAGCGCTGTCGATGCGCGGCGTACAGGCTGTCGTCCCGATCACCGGGGGGCTGGGCATCGTCGCCGACAACACATGGCGCGCCTTTCGGGCCGCGCAGGCGATCACGGTCACATGGGAGGCGCCGTCTTTCCCGCCCGAACAGGCCGACCATTGGGCAACACTCGAGGCTGCTTTCACCCCCGATGCGCAAGACAGCCGCAAACGCGACGATGGCGATGTGGACACCGCGCTTGCCGAGGGCGACGTCCTCACCGCCGAGTACCGCGCGCCCTATCTGGCCCATGCGCCGCTGGAGCCGGTCAACGCCATCGTGCGCGTCGATGACGACCGCGCCGAGGTCTGGACCGGCACGCAGATCCCGCGCTTCATTCAGGCCAATGTGAGCCGCATCACCGGCATTCCGGCGGACAACGTCACCGTGCACGCGCTGATGATGGGCGGCAGCTTTGGTCATCGCCTCGAAGACGAGGTGGTCAAGCAGGCAACCGAGATCGCGATGCAGATGAAGGGCACGCCGGTCAAGCTGGCCCTGTCGCGTGAAGAGGATATGCTGCACGACTTTCCCCGCCAGATCGCGATGGCGCGGCTGCGCGGCACCGTGGCAAACGGGCAGGTCGCGGCGCTGGATCTCGGGATCGCCATGCCCTCGGTCATGGCGTCGCAGCTTTCGCGGCAGAACCAATCCGCCCCCGGACCTGACAGCCAGATCGTCGCGGGCGCGTGGGATCAGCCCTTTGCCATCCCGCACCAACGCGTGACGGGATATCGCGCGCCCGAACTTGCGCCGATCAGCTCCTGGCGCTCTGTCGGTGCGTCCACCAACGGGTTCTTCTACAATGCCGCGCTGGACGAGTTGATCGACGCGGCCGGCGCCGATCCGCTGGAGGAACGGCTGCGGCTGTGCAGCGATCCGCTTGCGCGGCGGGTGCTGGAGGCGGTCGCCGAGATGTCGGGCTGGTCCGGCATCGGCGGCAACGGGACAGGGCGCGGCGTGGCGCTGACCAAGTCGTTCGGCGTGCCTTGCGCGCAGGTGATCGAGGTCACGGGCATTGACACGGGCCTGCGCATCGACGACGTCTGGGTTGCCGCCGAGGTGGGGCGCATTGTCGATCCGGTGAATTTCGAGAACCTCGTGCAGGGCGGCGTGATCTATGGCCTGGGTCACGCGATGAATTCCCAGATCACCTATGCCGGCGGGGTGGCCGAACAGTCGAATTTCGACAGCAACCCCGGATTGCGCCTGTCGCAATCCCCCAGGATCATGGTGCGTGGATTGGAAAACGGCGACCGCGTTCTGGGCATCGGTGAACCTCCGCTTCCGCCCGCTGCCCCGGCCTTGGCCGGCGCGATCTGGGCGGCCACTGGCATGCGTCTTCGGGAAATGCCTTTCAGCAAGTTCTTGACATTTGCCTGACCCTTGGCGCCCGCTGAGCAATCACCGAGACCCGCTGCGATGGTCCGAATTGTAAGCTGCACTTACATGCGTGGTTAAAATATTTGCCTTTTCGTTAACTGAGCTGACCGTTATCGTGGGATCATCAACATTTTGAGATAAAAGGCGGGTTTCAAGGTGCCAGGGCAAGACCAAGGGCAAGACCACTTGACTGTGACCGTGATGCGCGGCGGCTCTGATGCGCCGCAGCGCCCGGAGGCGTTCCAGGTGCCGGCCTATGACAACCAGACCGTGCTCGACGTGGTGTCCTGGATCCAGCAAAACACTGACCCGACCCTGACCTATCGCTTTGCCTGTCGCGTCGGCATGTGCGGCAGCTGCGCCATGATGGTCAACGGTGTGCCCCGCTGGACCTGCCGGACGCATGTGAACAAGGTGCTCAGGGACGGCGCGCTGGAGGTTGGCCCCTTGCGCAACCTGCCGGTCATCAAGGACCTGGCCGCCGACATGGACCCGTTCTTCGACAAATGGGTCGCCGCTGAAGGCCGCCACCACCCGACCCGCAGCCGCGACGATGATATCGCGCCGATCGATCCGGCCGGCGATGACCGCCAGGCCGCCAGCGCCGGGATCGAGTGCATCAACTGCTCGATCTGCTATTCGGCCTGCGACACGGTGGCGGGCAATCCCGATTACCTTGGTCCCGCAGCGCTGCAACGGGCATGGACGCTTTTCAATGATGCCAAGGACGATAGCCGCGACGCGATCCTCGACGCGGTGTCGGGCAAGGGGGGGTGCCATTCGTGTCATTCCATGGGGTCCTGCACCACCTATTGCCCGAATGATCTGGACCCGCTTTCGGCCATCGCGGGCCTCAAGCGCGCGACCGTGAAACGGGCCTTCGGGGGGCGAAAATGACCGAATTCCGGCTTTACATGGCGCAACGGCTCAGCGCGCTGGTGATGGCGCCCTTCGTGCTCGTGCATATCGGCGTGATGATCTATGCGATACAAGGCGGGCTCACGGCGGCGGAAATCCTTGGCCGAACGCAAGGCTCGGTGTTCTGGTTCGCCTTTTACGGCCTGTTTGTCGTCGCTGTTTCGATTCATGCCAGCATTGGGTTGCGCACGATCCTCGGCGAATGGGCGGGGCTGCGCGGCGGCGCGCGTGACGCGGTGTCAGCGCTCATCGGCGTTGGGCTTTTCGCGATGGGCGCGACTGCGGTCTGGGCGGTGACGGCATGAGGGTCTCGCGCGCACACCCGCTGTGGCTGGCCTATGTCCTGCACCGGCTGTCGGGCCTTGGGCTTGCCCTGTTCCTGCCGTTGCATTTCTGGGTGCTGTCCTATGCGCTCAATGATGCGGCCAGGCTGGATGCCTTTCTCACTCTGACCGACATGCCGGTTGTCAAGGCAGCCGAATTCGGCCTCGTTTTTCTGCTCGCGGTGCATTTTTTCGGCGGCTTGCGCCTTCTGGCGCTCGAATGGCTGCCCTGGAGCGCGCCGCAAAAGACATGGGCAGCCGCGGCGGTGGCCGGGTCGTTCCTGGTTTCCACAACTTTCCTCTTGCAGGCGATATGACATGTTCACCACGAAAGACATCGACCGGCACGACACCGATATCCTGATCCTCGGCACTGGCGGGGCGGGGCTGTTCGCGGCTTTGCACGCCAAGCAGACCGCGCCCGAGGGCACGAAGGTGACGATTGCCGTCAAGGGCCTGATCGGCAAAAGCGGCTGCACGCGCATGGTGCAGGGGGGCTATAACGTCGCCGTGGGCCACGGCGATTCGGTGGAGCGGCATTTCATGGACACGATCGAAGGCGGCAAATGGCTGCCCGATCAGGATATGGCCTGGCGGCTGTGCGAACAGGCGGTGGTGCGCATCCGCGAGCTGGAGAACGAGATCGGCTGCTTTTTCGACCGCAATGGCGACGGGACGCTGCACCAGAAGGCCTTTGCCGGGCAGACGGCGGACCGGACGGTGCACAAGGGCGACCTGACCGGCATCGAGATCATCAATCGTCTGATGGAACAGGTGCTGTCGCGCGATGTCGAAAAGCTGCAGGAGCACCGTGCGATTGGTCTGATCCCGACGAAGGACGGATCGGCGCTGGCCGGCGTGCTGATGATCGACATGCGCACGGGCCGGTTCCGCCTTGTCCGCGCCAAGACGGTGCTGATGGCGACCGGCGGTGGGCCGACCATGTACAAGTATCACACGCCATCGGGCGACAAGACGATGGACGGCCTGGCCATGGCGCTGCGCGCCGGGCTGCCGCTGCGCGACATGGAGATGGTGCAATTCCATCCCACCGGCCTCTTGGCGGGCGATCACACGCGCATGACCGGCACCGTGCTTGAGGAAGGTCTGCGCGGCGCGGGCGGGCAGTTGGTGAACCATTCCGGCCAGCGCTTCATGTTCGATTACGACGCCAAGGGCGAACGCGCGACCCGCGACGTGGTCAGCCGGGGCATCTATGCCGAAATGCGCAAGACCAACAATCCAGAACAGGAGGGTGTGTTCATCTCGATGGCGCATCTCGGACCGGACCTCGTGGCCGAGAAGTTCAAGGGCATGGTCAAGCGATGTGCCGATTGCGGGTTCGATCTGGCTGGTGGCAAGGTCGAGGTCGTGCCGACGGCGCATTACTTCATGGGGGGTGTCGTGGTCGACGTGGACACGCGCACCGCCATGGAGGGGCTTTACGTCGCCGGCGAGGATGCGGGCGGCGCGCATGGCTCGAACCGTCTGGGTGGCAACGGGGTGGCCAACTCCACTGTCTATGGCGGCATCGCGGGCGATGTCATGGGCCGCGACGTGGCGGGCTTCGGCCTGCGCGCGCCGGATGAGGACGTGCTGGAGGCCGAGTTGGCCCGCGCCTGCCATCCGTTTTCGCGCACGCCTGGGCTCGTGCTGCCGCTGCGCAAGCAGTTGCAGGAGGCCATGTGGGACGAGGTGGGCGTCATGCGCACGGAAACCGGGCTCAAGAGAGGGCTGACACGTATCGCCACCGTCTCGGATGCGTTGATGGATGTCGGCGTTGCGGCGGACAACCTGGCGTTCAACCTGACATGGCACGACTGGCTCAACCTGCGCTCGCTTTTCGACGTGTCCGAGGTGATCACCAAGGCGGCCCTGGCGCGGGAAAATTCACGCGGCGCGCATTACCGAGAGGACTTCCCGGAACCGGGCGCGATGGAAGACAGTTATTTCACCGTCGCGCGCCAAGTGAACGGCACGGTCGAAGTGGGCCGCGAAGATGTACAGTTCACCATCGTGCGCCCCGGCGAAACCGTGTTGCCCGAGGGCGCGCCCGAGACATTGGTGGCCGCGCAATGATCCCGATAGACCTGATCCAGAAAACGGCCGAAACCCTGATGGACAAGGCGGCCATCGACATCCCCGAGGATTATCTCTCGGGCCTCCAGAAAGCCTCCGAGACCGAAGACGGCGACCTGTCGTCCTTCGTCCTCAAGGCGATGCTGGAAAATTACGAGGCCGCCAAGCAGGACCGCCGCGCGATGTGCGGCGATACCGGCGTGCCGCGCTGGTTCGTGAAGCTGGGCAATGAGGCAAGTGTCGAGGGCGGCATGTGCGCGCTGGAAACCGCGCTGCGCCGGGCCACGGCACATGCCACCAATGGGGTGCCGCTGCGCCCCAACCGGGTGCATCCGCTCTGGCGGACCGATCACGACAACAATGTCGGCATCGGCGCCCCCGAGATCGAATACGGATTCGAGCCGGAGGGCGACTGGATCGATCTCATCACCGTGCACAAGGGGGGGCTCTTCGGGACCGATTACCGGATGCTCTTTCCGAGCGATGGCATCCAGGGGATCAAGCGCTTTTACCTCGACAGCCTGATGGCCTTTGGCAAGCGCGGTCTGGCCTGCCAGCCGGCGATCATCGGCATCGGGCTGGGTGGCTCGAAAGACATCTGCATGACGCTGGGCAAGCGCGCCTCGGTCCTGCGCACCGTGGGCAGCCGCAATTCCGATCTGCGCATCGCCGAGATGGAAGAGGAGTTCAAGGAGCTTGGCAATTCCATCGGTATGGGCGCGATGGGATTTGTCGGCAAGAACATGGTGGTGCAGTGCAATATCGAGGTGGGCTATTGCCACACCGGCGGGATGCCGATGTCGGTTCATGCCTTCTGCCTGTCGTCGCGCCGCGCGGTGGCACGGATCTTTCCGGATGGCCGCGTCGAGCACCGCACCGATCCCGACTGGTTCACGCCCTATCAACGCAGGGAAACCGTGGAATGGGACCCGCTGCGCGAGGCAGCGGAATGAGGCGGAAAGGCTTTTCGAAAAGCCTTGATCCCGCGATTTCGAAATCGCGGTCAAAGCCGCTTCGAAGCGGCTTCAAACAAGCGCCTTCGAAGGCGCTTTCACGGAGGTCTGCCTGATGAAACCGCGCGAGATTCGACTTTCCACCACACCCACGCCCGAAGCCATCGCGGAGTTGCGGCTGGGCGATATCGTCTACCTCGACGGGTTGATGTATACCGCCCGTGAAGGTGTCTACATGCGCGCGCTCGAAGAGCAGGCCAATATCCCGATGGAACTGCCGTCGGAAAGTGCGGCCAATTTCCACTGCTCGCCCGCCGCGCGGATCAACGCCGATGGCAGCTTCGACATGGGCGCTGTCACCGCCACTGCATCCTTCCGCTTTGCCAAGTGGTTGCCGGAATGGATGGAAAAGACCGGCGCCAAGCTGATCATCGGCAAGGGCGGCATGACCTCGAAGGATTACAAATCCTATTTCGTGCCCAATGGCGCGGTCTACCTGTCGACCGTTGGCTATGGCACCGGCGCGCTGCTGGGACGCGGGGTCGAGAACGTGGAAGCGGTGCACTGGAACGAGGAGCTGGGTCTTGCACAGGCAATGTGGGTCATCCGTTGCCGCAAGATGGGGCCCTTCATCGTCGCGTCTGATCTCAATGGCGACTGCCTGTTCGAGCGGGAAAACGCCAAGATCGCGCAGAATATCGACCGGGTGTATGAAGGCACGAAACCAGCCGTGCTCAAACGCTACGGCGAAAGCGACGATCGCTCGGACGAAGTGATATGACGACCAATCCCTTTGCGCCCGGCGCGCCACGGCCCCCAGTGACAGAGGGCGTGTTCTCGCCCGAGGAAGTGGCGCTGGCCAACCGCAACTCCGGCGCGCTGTTGGAAACTCTGGGCTTGGACATCACGCCGACCGGCACGCATTATCTGCTCAACCATTTCGACGTGCCGGTTCTGGACGCGGGCGACCATGTGCTGTCCTTCGAAGGTGCGTTCGATGCGCCGTATACGCTGAACATGGAAGACATCCGCGCACTGCCGCAGGTCACGCGCCCGGTGACGCTGGAATGTGCGGGCAACGGGCGGATCGGGGTGTCGCCCCGGTGTTTCTCGATGCCCTGGGCCTACGAGGCCGTGGGCACCTCGGAATGGACCGGCACATTGGTGGCGCCGCTGTTGGAGCGGGCGAGACCGCGTGAAACCGTGCAGGATTTCGCCTTTCTCGGGGCGGATTATGGCTTCGACAAGGGGCAGCCGCATTTCTTCGGACGCAGCCTGACTCCAGACCAGATCGCCGATCTGGAGGTGATGCTGGTCTGGGGCATGAACGGCCAGCCGCTTTTGCCGCAGCATGGCGCCCCGCTCAGGATCATCGTGCCGGGCTGGTACGGCATGGCGTCGGTCAAATGGCTGACACGGATCGAGGCCTTGAGCGGACGCTACCAGGGGTTCCAGCAGGTCCAGACCTACCGCTTGCGGGTGCATGAGGACGATTCCGGCACGCCGCTCACGACGATCCGCGTCAAGTCGCTGATGAAACCGCCCGGCGTGCCCGATTGGGTCACGCGGCAGCGTTGGATTCAGGCAGGGCGCGTCACGCTCGAGGGGCGCGCGTGGTCGGGCGGCGGGGTGCCGATCGAACGGGTGGACGTGCGCTTGGGCGACACTTGGTACGACGCCGAATTGACCGGACGCGCCGACACCTATGCCTGGACCGGCTGGCGTCTCGATTGGGACGCGACGCCGGGTATCCATGACCTCGCCTGTCGCGCGACCGATGCGGAGGGCAACACGCAACCCCTGGAGGCGCCGTTCGACATGGCAGGATTCGCGAATAATTCGGTTCATCGGGTGAGCGTGCATGTGGCGGAGGCCGACGTATGACCCGCGGCGCGGATGCGGTCATGCGGGCACTGGCGGCACAGGGCGTGCGCGATATCTTCGCGCTGTCCGGCAACCAGATCATGCCGCTGTTCGATGCCAGCATCGACGCGGGCATCCGGCTGTATCACACGCGGCACGAAGCGGCGGCGGTCTACATGGCGGAAGGCTATGCGCAGATCACCGGCGGTGTCGGCGTCGCTCTGGTCACCGCAGGGGCGGGGCTGGGCAACGCGATCGGTCCCTTGCTGACGGCCCGCGCGTCGGACACGCCTGTGCTCCTGCTCAGCGGCGACAGCCCGGTGTCGCGGGACGGGCAAGGCGCGTTTCAAGAGATGGGTCAGGTGGCGCTGACCGCCTCGCTGACGAAATGGTCCGTGCGCGCGACGCGGGCAGAGGATATTGGCGCAACGATCCACGCCGCGGTGCGTGTGGCGATGGAGGGGCGGCCTGGACCGGTCCATGTGTCGCTCCCGGCGGATGTGCTGCTGGCGGCAGCGCAGGTGGCCGACACACCGGTCGTGCCCGATGCGCCGCCACCGGACATCGCAGATCTGCGCGAATGGCTGGACCGGGCAGACCGTCCGGTGATCGTCATGGGGCCGGCCCTGACCCGCACGCGGGCATCTGGATTGGCGGAGCGCCTGGAACAGACGACCGGGGCCCCGGTGGTCGATATGGAAAGCCCACGCGGCATCAAGGACCCGGCGCTGGGCGGGTTTGCAGCCGTCATGGCCGAAGCTGACCGGGTGTTGCTTCTGGGCAAGCCGCTCGACTTTACGCTGCAATTCGGCGCCGTTGCCCCCTGTGCAGAATGGGCGGTGATCAATGGAGACGCGGCCGAGATCGACCGCGCGCGCCGCACCCGGGATCTGCGGCTGGGCCATGCGGTTGCCGCAGACCCGGCCGCTGTGGCACAGGGCCTGGCCCGTGGTAACGCCCGTGCACGCAACGCTGGCTGGCGCCATCGAGTGACCGCGGCCTGTGCAAAGCGCCTGCCTCTTTGCGAATCCGGAAATATCATTCATCCTCGTGCGTTATGCGCCGAGGCTCAAGCCATTGTCGAAGCGGCGGCAGATCCGGTGATCGTCTGTGACGGCGGCGAATTCGGACAATGGGCGCAGGCCGGTCTTGCCGCGCCCCGGCGAATCATCAACGGGGTGTCGGGCGCCATTGGCGGCGGGCTGTGCTATGCCATGGCGGCGCGGGCGGCCGATCCCACGGCAACCGTTCTGGCGTTCATGGGCGACGGAACGGCGGGGTTTCACCTGGCCGAGTTCGAAACGGCGGTACGGGAAGACCTGCCCTTCGTGGCGATCATCGGCAATGATCAGCGCTGGAACGCGGAGCACCAGATCCAGTTGCGCGATTTCGGGGCTGACCGGCTGCATGGCTGTGCCCTGAGCGATGCGCGCTATGACGAGGCGATGATCGCTCTGGGAGGCTTTGGCGCGAGCGTAACCGAGTTGCACGACCTGAAAGGCGCGATCGAGGCTGCGATCGGCTCGGGCAAACCCGCCTGCATCAACGTGATGATCGAAGGGGCTCCCGCGCCCGATCTGGGCTGAGCCGCACATCGCGACGGTTTGGGCCCGACATCATCGCAGGTCAGACCCGCGCTTTGCCGGTGGCGGGCGGCTGGTGGTCTGACCGGCCGACGCAGTGACCCGCCTGCATGAAGACCCGCTGTCCCGCGGAGAACCGCGCCCCGTTTCGGGGGGTGGCGCTGCCGATCGGCCCGGATACCAGGGATGCGATCCCGCGCGGTCAGACCTGGTGCACAGCAAGTGCCGCGAGGGTTGCCGGGCGGGCCTGCATTGCCGCGTGATGCGCGGCAAGCCGGGGGTAAGGCGCGATCTCCACGCCGGCCTTGGCCATCCAGCGGGGCAAAAGGAACAGGTAGGGGTCGCAATATGTGTAGCGGTCTCCCATTGCCCATGGTCCCTTGAGCAGATGCTTTTCGATCACCTCGGCGCATTCGGCGAGATTGTCAGCCACCTTGGGCTTGAGCGCGGCCTGGGCGTCCGTGTCGTCGGTCCACCGCGCGCCGCGGGCCATATGGGCAAAGGCCACATGCACCGTGGCGCAGAGATAGGCGTTGAACGCTTCGGCCCGGGCGCGGTCGAAGGGTGTTTCAGGCAGCATCTGCGCATCCCGATGCACCGCCGCGATATAGCCAAGGATCGCCGGGTTTTCCGTGATCACGCCCTCGGGCGCCTTGAGCGCGGGAACCCGGCCTTTCGGATTGACCTGCTGAAAGGCGGGTTGAGCCTGCGCACCTGTGTCGATCGGCACTTCCTTCAGGGCATAGTCCGCGCCCACCTCCTCGAGCAGGATATGCGGGGCAAGGGCAGAGGTCCCCTTGGAGTAGTAAAGCGTCAGCATCGACAGGCTCGTTGCGGCAGAATGTTCAGAACAGGGCGCCGATCAGGATGCCCACCCCCAGAAGCAGGGACAGACCGATCAGAAGGCGCCGGAATGTATTGTCCGAGATCCGCCGGAACACGGCGATGCCGATCTGCGCCGCGATCAGCGAGGTGGGCAAGGCGATCAGAAACGCGGTGACGGTCGGCGCGGTATAGGCCCCGCGCCACCACAGCATCACGGTCGTGGTGAACAGGACGCTCACGTTGAAGGGTTGCAACACCGCGCGGGTTTCGGCCTTGGGCCAGGGACGCATCGAACACCAGATCACGGGCAGCGCCCCCGAGAGCGATGCCATTCCGCCCAGCACACCGCCGGCCAGCCCAATCCCGGAGTCCAGCACCGGCGTGCGGCGGTCGAATTTCGGCAAGTTCGCGCGGAAGCTGAAGAAACCGCCGTAAATCAAGAGAAGGAAACCAATAATCAGCTTGAGTACATCCGCGTCGATCAGGGACAGAAGGGAAATCCCCACCGGCACGCCCAGCAATCCCGGGATGATGAAGCGCAGCAATCGCGGCACGTTGCGCGACAGCGCCTCGCGTACCACCCAGAGACCCTGAATCCCGGTGACCACCGACATGAGCGACACGACCGCAACCGCGCTGATCGGGTCGAGCGCGACCAGGAAAAATCCCAGGGCGAAAAGCGCGGTGCCGGTCCCGGCCAGACCGTTGATGAAGCCCCCGGCCATTGCGCCGAGAGTGATGGCCGCAAGAACCGTCCAGGTCATGCGACACCCGGTGCGGCGCCGTCGTCGTCGGGCGGGTTGTCTTGCACCGCCTGCAAGAGTGCCGCGTGGATTTCCTCGATCACGCGGTGCTTCGGATGTTCCTTGCGATGGACAAGGCCCAATTCGCGCGAGGGCGCGTCCGGCCCGAGCGGGACATTGTTGACCGGCAGGGTATAGGCGGTTCTCACGCAGGGGCGGGGCACGATGGACACACCCAGGTTGGCGTTGACCATGCTCGAAATCGCTTCGAGGTTGTCGAGTTCCATCGCCTCGCTGACGGGGATGTTGTTCTCCTGAAGCCATGTCTCGATCAGCGTGCCCACGACCGCATCGCGGTTGAAGCGGATGAAGGGCTGATCGTTCAAAATCCTGATCGGGTCGGTTTCGGTCACTTCCTGACCGGTGATCAGGTGCAAGGGTTCATCAGCGATGGGCAGAAACGCCATGTTCCGTGGCATCAGGATTGGCTTGGTGACCATCGCCACGTCGTAATGTCCGCGGTCGATTCCGGACAGCAGCGCGCTGGTCAGGGCCGGACGGATGCGCACCCTGAGGTCCGGGTATCGCGCGCGCAGGATCGACATGGAAAGCGGTGCCAGCCCGATCAGCGTGGTCGGTACGGCGCCCAGCACCACTTCCCCGGTCAGCCCGTCATCGCCAAGCACCGAGGGCACAAGCGTCTCGTAATCTTCCACCAGCTTGCGGGCGCGCGCCACCACGGCGCGGCCCATCGGTGTCAACTCCGGGGTTCGGTGGCTGCGATCGAACAGCGCGATGCCAAGGTCGGCTTCCAGCGTGCGCATTTGCTGGCTGACGGCGGCATGGGTTATGAACACGGCATCGGCGGCCGCGCTGAACGTGCGGTGGTCGGCCACGGCGACAAGTGTCTTGAGTAATCTTATGGACATTTTCGGATTTCTGATTGCTTAGCTTACAGAACCTGTAATTTTTTATTTCTTCTTTTAAGCTCTACTTAAGACTAACGTGAGTCAAGAGCCCGATAAGGGCCCGTCAACAACTAGGGAGGAAACTATGAAACTACGGACATTCGGGTCGGTATTCGCGTTGGGGTGCGGTCTTGCGGCCGGGGCCGCGATGGCGGAATACCCGGAACGCCCCATCAACATGATCATTCCATACGGCGCCGGCGGTGCCACCGATATTTCCGCGCGCACCATCGCAGAGCCGCTGGGCGAAGCCGTTGGATCGCCGCTGGTGATGGCCAATGTGACCGGCGCGGGCGGGGCCACCGGGTCTGTCGCTGTGCAAAACGCCAATGCGGATGGCTACACCATGCTGTTTGCACGGGTCGGCTCGCACTCGGTGAACCCGGCGATGAAGGCGACTTTGCCCTACACGCTGGATGATTTCCGTTTTGTCACCGTCTACGAGATCAACCCGGTGGCATGCGCCGTGCGCCCCGACAGCGGGATCGAATCGATGGAGGACCTGATCGCCCAGGTCGGCGAGGGCGGTGTCAGCTACAGTTCATCGGGGGTTGGATCGCTCCTGCACCTGGCGGGTGCGATGGTGCTCAAGGAATTCGGCATCGAAAATCCGCTGACCGAGGCCACGCATATCCCGCAACAGGGCGGCGGGGCCGCTGCAACCGCGGTGCTGAATGGCACGGCGACGTTCCTGTGCACCAACTCGTCCGCGCTGGCGAGCTTTGTGGCCAACGATCAGTTGACGCCGCTCATGGTCACGACCGAGGAACCGGTGGTGGGCTTTGACGCGCCGACAGCCAACGACCTGGGCAAGCCGGTGCTGAACCAGCTTGTCGGCTGGACCGGAATCGCGGGGCCCGACGATCTGCCCGACGATGTGGCGGCCAAGTGGGGTGACTGGATGGCGACCGCCACGGCAGACGAAGACTTCCGCTCATCGATGGAAGAACGCGGGTCGGTGATCGACCTGATGGACCCGGAAGAGGCCAATGCCTTTATCCTGGAACAATATACCACCTTCAGGGATCTTGTGGACGAACTGGGGATGCGGATCGAAGGCTGAGCCTTGACCGTCCTCCATTTTGATACGCGCCGGAGCCTTCGGGTTTCGGCGCGTCCACCTGCGGAGCCTGATCTTACCATGTCTCAGAAATCACTGCATCTGCGCCTTGGCACCGTGGTGGTGCTGTGCGCGTTGTTTCTTGTCTTTTACGCCATCCCATCGTTTGTCTTTGCACCGTCGAACGTCGGCAATATCGTCCTGTCGCCGCTGTTCTGGCCCTTTGTTCTGGCCGGTTTGGCGGGCCTTGTGGGGGCGGGGCTTCTGGCGTCGGGGGTTTCGTCGGATGACACCCCGTTCGAGGATGCCGATACCGGTCCATCGGACGGGCCAGCGGGGTGGTTGCGGCTGCTTGGCCTGGCGACGATCATGGTGCTCGTGATGGTCGCGCTGCCGCGGTTGGGTATGGTGTGGACATCGATGCTGGCGTTTGTCGCCTGCGCATTCCTGTTCCGCACGCGGCATCCCATGATTGCCGTGATCTGCGCGATTGTCGTTCCACTCCTGTTGTACGCGTTCTTTGCGCATGTCGCCGGCGTGGCGATCCCGCAAGGCCATTTCGTGAGGCTGCCATGAGCCTGTTGGACTCCCTTGCCGCCGGTTTTGCCCTTGTGGGCAATGTCGAGGCGTTTTTCATGTTGTTCTGCGGACTGATCGTCGGTGTGGTCGGTGGCGCCATTCCGGGCCTGTCGGCAACCATGGCCGTGGCGCTGACGCTGCCCTTCACCTTCGCGATGACGCCGATCAACGGCATTCTGCTGCTGCTTGGTGTGTACAAGGGTGGCATATTCGGCGGCTCGATCCCGGCCATCCTGATCAAGACGCCGGGCACACCGGCCTCCTCGGCAACGATCCTCGACGGCCACCCGCTCGCCGAACGGGGCGAGGCGGGGCGCGCATTGGGCATGGCGCTTTATGCCTCGTGCACTGCGGATGCGGTGTCGAACCTCGCGCTGATCCTGTTTGCCGGGTGGCTTGCCTCTTTCGCGCTCAATTTCGGGCCGCCGGAATTTTTCGCATTGATCCTGTTCTCGCTCACCATCATCGCGGGCGTGTCGGGCGAAAGCCTGCTGCGCGGCGCGCTGTCGGCGCTGGCGGGGCTGCTGCTGGCGACGGTCGGGCTTGATCTGATCTACGGCACCAACCGCTTTACCTTCGGCGATCCGAACATGATGGGCGGGTTGAACTTCATCGCGGTGCTGATCGGGCTGTTCGCCATTCCCGAGATCATCGCGATGGCGTGGAACCCGGTGGCGCACCTGGGCAAGACGCGCGCATTGGGCAAGAGCCGATGTTCGCTCGCGGATTACCTGGGCAGCTTCAAAAGCATCATCCGGGGCAGCATGATCGGCGTGTTCCTCGGCTCCATTCCCGGCATCGGGGCTGCGCCGAGCGCTTTCCTGAGTTACTCCGAAGCGCGGCGCACCTCGAAAAACAAGGCGAATTTCGGCAAGGGCGAAATCGAAGGCGTCGCGGCCTCCGAGGCTGGAAACAACGGCGTGGCCGGCGCGACCCTGATCCCCTTGCTGGCGCTTGGGGTGCCGGGTGACGTGATCACCGCGATCATCATTGGCGCCTTCATGGTGCATGGGCTGCAACCCGGACCGATGATGTTCGTTCTGAACGCGGATATCATCTATGGCCTGTTCATCGGGCTGATCGTCAGCTCGGTGTTCCTGCTCCTTGTCGGGTCGATCGCGATCCGCGGGTTCCGGTTCGTGGCGGATGTGCCGAAACGCATCCTGATGCCCGGGGTGCTGGTGCTGTGCATCTATGGTGTGTTCGCGGTGAACAACAACATCTTCGACGTGGGGGTGATGTTTGTCATGGGGTGGCTGGGCTATGTCATGATGCGCAATCGCATTCCTGCCGCGCCCTTCCTGATCGCCTTCATTCTTGGCCCGCTGCTCGAGGACAATTTCCGCCAGTCGATGCTGATGTCGGGCAGCGATCCGCTGATCCTCTTCCGGGGACCGATCACCTGGACCTTCTGGACCCTGACCGCCATCACGGTTGTCGCGATCACCCGCAGCACGCTGCGGCAGAAAGTGCCGCTCAGTTGAGATCTTCGAGGAGGCGGCCATGACGGCGCGTCTCCTCGAGGACGGCTCCAAAGGTGGTCAGACCGCGCGCTTCGAGCATCGGCAGCATCTTGACCAACACGTCTGCCGTGGCCTGCGCATCGCCAAGCGCGGTGTGGCGCAGGGCCGAAGGGATGGTGACGTTCAAGCGCGAGCACACCGCATCGAGCGTATGCCGCTCGCTGGCCCCGAACAAGACAGCCGACAAAAGCACGGTGTCGAGGATCGGGTGATCCCAGACCACCCCGGTGGCCTTGGCCTGCCGGTGCAGGAAGGCCATGTCGAACGGTGCGTTATGCGCCACGATGACCGCGTCGCGCGAAAAGTCGTGAAAGCGTTTGGCCACGGTCCGGATATCCGGCTGTCCGCGCACCATCGCGTCGGTGACCTTGTGCACCTTGGACGAGGCGGGCGGAATGGGCCGGCCCGGATCGACAAGCTGGTTGATCGTCTCGCCGTCGACGATGCGTCCGTTCAGCACCCGTACCGCCCCCAGTTGCACCACGTCGTCCTTATGCGGCAACAGGCCCGTGGTTTCGGTGTCGAAGACCGAAAAGCACAGCTCGCGCAGCGGCCGGTCGAGGAAATCCATCTCGGCGCCGCCGCGTCGCTGATCGAGCAGGTCAAAATCATAGACCAGCGGCCGCGCCGCGTCGGGGGCGATGTCCAATGTCTGGCTGTCGATCACCATCAGGTAGCCGCCGCCCTCCATCGGTTTCAGCTTGGTGTCAAAGCTCTGTGTGCCGTCATGCGAATGGGCGGTGACGCTGGTGTCATGCCCGGTCCTGCCCAGTGTTTTCACCGCGGCGTCGAGCGCCTGGGGATCGAAATATTCGGTGATATCGGCATTGAGCCTCGGCACGCCAAGCTGCGCGAGGATCTCGGCGGCCTGCCCGTCATAAAGCACGATCTGGCCATCCGGGTTCACCAGGATCGTTGCCACCGGGATCTCGGTGAGAAGAGCGGTCAGACGGGCTTTCTCGGTGCTCAGGCGGGCGGTTTCCTCGGCAACGGCCTGTGCCGTGCCCAGCGTCGAATCGTTAAGCTGCCGCGCGACGGCCGAGGCTGCCGGGGCCAGGTCGCCCAGATAGCGCGCCGTGCTGGTATCGAGATCGCCCGCAACCCCGGCATGGGCGCGGGTGCGCATGTCTGCGGCCAGCCGTTCAATCGGCTTGGCCACGTTTTCATCGAACAAAAGCCAGACCGATACCGTCAGTGCCAGGATAAGGAAGGCGGCAAGAATGGCGGCCAGCGTAAAGCCATTGGCCGCGCCCGTCTGGGCGGCGCGCGCATAGCCAAACCACAGCGCGGTGCCGACCGCGGTCAGCGCGCCAAGGCCCAGAAGGCAGAAGAACAGGAAGATGCGCAAACGCAGGCTGAGCTTCGACAACATGGCATCACCCCCTGTCGCAAACGCGTGAAACGATGGGGTCTTGCGCGTCCGTATCGCGCCACACCGGCGCGCCGCCATCGCCGAAGGCGGGGTCGGCGCGCTGCCCGGTGTCGCAATTCACCATCATCTCGACCGATTGCACCGTGCCCCAGCGCCGAAAGAAATAGAGATCCGCAAGGAAAAGCGCCGCATCATCGCTATTGGCCCGCAGGTTCGCGGTGTCCAGCGCGATGAAGCGGTCGGTATAGGGCTTGAGATACGTCCACGGGCGGTAGAGCGCGGTGTTCTGCGCGGTTTGCACCACTTGCAGCCCCTCGGGCATCGCATCGGCGGTTCGGGGGAACCAGCTGTATTCGCTGCTGATCGTGGTGCCGAGCATCGCCGCCCCCGTGGCAACCGGGATCAGCCATTTCGGCACGCGCCCCCCCGTGATGCGCGAGATGAGCATCATCGCACCGGCACCGGCAAGGCCGGCCACGATCACCGCGATCAGTTCCAGAAACATCGGTTGTCCTCCCAAACAGGCCCATCAGCCCAGCATGCCGCGCCCGTGCCCAACGGCCGACTGCAACGATTTTATCACGACGAAGGCGTCCCGCAGATGACTTCGCTCAAAGTCCGACAAATCGGTCGGGCTCAGGAAATTGTCGGGCGCGGTACCAGACCGCACCTGGTCGGCCTGATGGTCAAGCCGGGTTTCGGCAATCAGGTCATAGGCATCGCGCAGATCCTGCCCACCCGATTGGCTGAGCACGCCGGCGGCGGTCGCCGCTTCGATGCGTGCGGCGGTGTTGACCACGGTGAGCTTTCCCTGAAGCGCATATATCCGGCCCAGGTCCACAACCGGCACCACGCCATTGTGTTTCAGGTCGATGCGGTTCTTGTGCTCGCCCGAGCGGATGGTGGCAAAGCCGCGCAAAAGCCCCAGCGGCGGCGCGTGTTTCAGCGAGTTCGCCACCATATGCGCCACGAAAATCGAATTGGCGGCGGCTTTGCGCAGGGTCTCGGCCTGAAGATCCTCGAACAACGCCTTTGTGCCCCCGATGGGGCGCAGGTCGAACATGACGCTGGCCAGCATCTGTGCCTCGGGGTTGGGGGTCTTGATCCAGCCGTCGAAATAATCACGCCAGACGCGCACGGGCTGCCGCCAGCGCGGGTTGGTGGCCATCATGTCGCCGGGGCAAAAGACATAGCCGCAGGTATCCAGCCCGTCGCAGACAAAGCGTGCCAAGGCGTCGAAATAAGGCATCTCCGCATCCGTCACCGCGTCATCCAGAAACAGGCAATTGTCCTGGTCGCTGACCCCGGTTTGCTCCTGCCGTCCCTGGCTGCCGCAGGCCAGCCACAGATAGGGCACCGGCGGCGCGCCCAGCCTGTCTTCGGCCAGCGCCAGCAACCGGCGGGTGGCGGTGTCGGCCACGTCGGTGATCAGGCGGGTCACCACTTCGTGCCGGTTGCCGCCCGCGACCAGCTGCGCCAGCAATTGCGGGATACGGCGGGTGACGGTTGCCATCTCCTCGGCGGAGTTGGCATGTGCGATCTCGGAGACCAGTTCGGCCGAGCTGACCGCCTGGAAACGGGTGAGATCGGTCTGGGTCACGATCCCGACCAGCTTGCCCGCCTGCGTGACAGGCACATGGCCGATGCCGCGTTCCATCATCGTGTGCAGCACGTCTGACCCGATGGCAGAGGGCGGCAGGGTGATGGGGTCGGCCGTCATGATATCGGTGATCGGTGTGTCGAAGGCCAGGCCGTCGCCCACCACCTTGCCGGACATGTCGCGGATCGTCGCGATGCCATGCAGCGACGTGTCCCGGGCGATGCAGATCGACGACACGCGGGCGTCGCGCATCATGCGCGCGGCAGTCTTCACATCAGTGTCGGGCGAGCAGGTGAGCGGGCGGGGCGCCATCAATGTCTCGACCCGTGTGGTTGCCAGGTTGGCCTTGTTCGGCTTGTCGCCGCGGCCGCGGTCGAAAAACCGCCGGAACGCCGGATCGTCCGACATCGCCTGGTGAAATCGCTCGGCGGGCAGCAACAGCAATGTCGCGTCGGTTTCGGCCCGCGCCGAGGTCACGCTGACGCCGTTACGCAGCAGGCCGCGTTCGCCAAAGGTGTTGCGTGGCCCCAGAAGCGAGACCGGGACATCATTTTCGTCCCGTACCTCGATCGTGCCATGATAAACAACGAACAGCCCCTCCATCGGCGCGTTCAGGCGGTATATCTCGGCACCGGCGGGCACGGTCCGTGTCTCGAAGGCGTCAACAAGCGATTGCAGCGATGCCGTGCCCATCGAATCATAGGGGTGGATGGCGGACAGGAATTGCACCAGGTCGGAGTCGGACGGTGGCATGATGTGACCTCTGCTCGGAATGAAAAGTCCCGCCCCGGTATTCCGGCGCGGGACCGCAGTGTAAAGGGTGCGCCGCGGGGCGGCGCATCCGAAGGGCCTAGTGGTCCTGCGCCGCAGCCGCGCCACGTGGCACGCGCACGCTTTCGACCAGCTCCTCGATCTCTTCCGGCAGGTCCTCGGTCATCCCGGAGACAGTGAAGGCCACCACGAAGTTCAGGAGCGCACCGACGGCGCCAAAGCTCGTCGACTTGATCGTGAAGAACAGCGGATCGCTGTCGTCGAAGCTGTTGGTGCCGGGGATGAAGAACCACCCCTTGTGCAGGAAGATGTAGATCACCGTCACGATAAGGCCGGTCAGCATGCCCGCCACGGCCCCCTTGTTGTTCACTTTCGTGAAGATGCCCATCATCAGCGCGGGGAAGATCGAGGCCGCCGCAAGGCCGAAGGCCAGCGCCACCGTCTGCGCCGCAAAGCCCGGCGGATTGAGCCCCAGATAGGTCGCGACGATGATCGCTGCGGCCATCGCCACCCGGGCCGACAAAAGCTCGCCCTTTTCGCTGATCTTCGGATTGAGCTGCCCCTTGATCAGGTCGTGGCTGACCGCCGATGAAATCGCCAAAAGCAGACCTGCCGCCGTTGACAGCGCCGCCGCAAGGCCGCCTGCGGCCACCAGACCGATCACCCATGAGGGCAGGTTGGCAATTTCGGGATTGGCCAGAACGAGGATGTCGCGGTTGAAGTTGGTCAGCTCGTTGCCGTCCCAGCCTTCGGTTTCCGCGCGTTCCTGCATCTCGGGGCTGGCATCGTTATAGTACTGGATCCGGCCATCGCCGTTCTTGTCTTCCCAGCCCAGAAGACCGGTCTGCTCCCATGTCGCCATCCAGTCATAGGCCGGATCGGAATCGATCGTCTCGACCGAGACCGCCTGCGCGTCGGTGCCGTTGGGCCAGAACTGTTCGGTGATGTTCAGGCGCGCCATCGCCCCCACGGCCGGGGCCGTCAGGTAAAGCAACGCGATGAACACCAGCGTCCATCCAGCCGACCAGCGGGCGTCAGCCACGCGCGGCACGGTGAAGAAGCGCATGATCACATGGGGCAGACCGGCGGTGCCGATCATCAGCGACAGGGTGAAGAGCACCATGTTGAAGGTGTCGCCGTGGTGCGCGGTATACTCCTTGAAGCCCAGTTCGGTCACGATCTGGTCCAGCTTCTGCAACAGCGGCTGGCCGCTGGCCTGGTGCTCGCTGAACAGGCCCAGGCCCGGGATCGGGTTGCCGGTCAGCTGCAGCGAGATAAAGATCGCCGGGATGGTATAGGCCATGATCAGAACGCAATACTGCGCCACCTGCGTGTAGGTCACGCCCTTCATGCCGCCGAAGACCGCGTAGGCAAAGACGACGCCGGCGCCGATGAACAGGCCCAGTTCGTTCGACACTTCGAGGAAACGGCCAAAGGCCACGCCGACGCCGGTCATCTGGCCGATCACGTAAGTGAGCGAGGCAACCAGCAGGGCGACCACCGCAACCATGCGCGCGGTCGGGCTGTAGAACCGGTCGCCGATGAACTCGGAGACGGTGAATTTGCCGAACTTGCGCAGGTAGGGCGCCAGCAGCAGCGCCAGAAGCACGTAACCGCCCGTCCAGCCCATCAGGTAGGTCGAGTTGTCATAGCCGGTAAAGGCAATCAGGCCCGCCATCGAGATGAAGGAGGCCGCGGACATCCAGTCCGCCGCGGTCGCCATGCCGTTGGTGACCGGGTGAACGCCGCGACCGGCGGCGTAGAATTCCGATGTGGAGCCCGCGCGGGCCCAGATCGCGATGCCGATATAGAGCGCGAAGGATGCGCCCACGAACAGCAGGTTGATGGTAAACTGGTCCATTTGGGTTACTCCTCCTCGGTGCCGAATTCACGGTCGAGCCTGTTCATGCGCCAGGCGTAGAAAAAGATCAGCACCAGGAAGACCAGGATCGACCCTTGCTGGGCGAACCAGAATCCAAGGTCGGTCCCGCCGACACTGATACCCGACAGCATCGGGCGCAGCAGGATGCCGAACCCGAAGGACACAAGCGCCCAGATGACAAGGCTGATCATGATGATGCGCAGGTTGGCTTTCCAGTAGTCCGTATCGGACTTCTTTTGCGCCTTCGTAGATTGCGATTTTTGGTCCGACATAGCGGCTCCTCCTCTTGCTCTTTTGGCGCGTCCCGTGTTTGCGGGGCGCGTAGTCCGGTGTGCCGCGATTGCGAAAACCGCGGGCCGACCGCTCAGGCGGTGGCTTTGACAACATGGGCGCCAAGGTCCTTGGCGATGTCGTCAATGGCACCCATCGCATCGACACGGGCCAAGGCGTCCTGTGCGTCGTAGAACGCGATCAGGGGCGCGGTTTGGGCATGATAGGCTTCAAGCCGGGCCGCGACGGTTTCGGCCGTGTCATCGGCCCGGCGTTTGAAATCGGTGCACTGGCACCTGTCGCATTGTCCCTTGGTCGCGGGTGTCTTGAAGCTGTCGTGATACCCCTCGCCGCAATCGGCGCAGGTGAACCGGCCCGAAATCCGCGCCACCATCGCCGCGTCGTCCACGTCCAGGCTGATCGCGGCGGACACGACCTGCCCGGTTTCGGCCAGCAGCGCATCCAGCGCCTCGGCCTGCACGATGGTGCGCGGGAACCCGTCAAGGATCACGCCTTTCGCACAGTCCGGTTCGCCCAGCCGGTCGCGCAGGATGGCGATCACGATGTCATCGCTCACCAGCTCGCCGGCATCCATGACGGCCTTGGCCCGTTTGCCGGCATCCGTGCCATCGGCCACGGCGGCGCGCAGCAGGTCGCCGGTGCTGAGTTGAATCAGGCCGAACCTGGCTTCCAGCATCCGGGCCTGGGTGCCCTTGCCGGCGCCCGGCGGACCCAGCAGGATCAGGACAGGGGCGGTTGTCGGAGGTGTGCTTGCGTCCATTGTCCTCACCCCTTCCGATTTTCGATGAGGTCGTCGACGACGGAGGGGTCTGCGAGTGTTGTTGTATCGCCGAGGGAACCGGTGTCGTTTTCGGCGATCTTGCGCAGGATGCGGCGCATGATCTTGCCGGAGCGGGTTTTGGGCAGGCCGGGGGCCCATTGGATCACGTCCGGGGATGCGATGGG
>Ga0102929_1000095_pt1 | contig 46803 bp, 44 predicted proteins | sample SalPonR1_B_D2_MG_FD_78510 | JGI IMG/M metagenome (GOLD analysis project Ga0102929, IMG submission 78510) | Salt pond soil microbial communities from South San Francisco under conditions of wetland restoration - Salt Pond MetaG R1_B_D2_MG | ecosystem: Environmental > Aquatic > Marine > Intertidal... | reverse complement strand
TTTCTCTCCTCCCGACTGTAACCTCCGCGTCGTCGCCGGCAACTAAACAGGGAAGCCGTTACGACGACGATAGCCAGGAGGAAGGGACATGGCAGCAGGACCGGGAAGCCGCAGTTACGGGCGCGTCATGCCACTTCTGGCAGCGCTGCTGGCGCTTGTCGGCAGCGCCGCCGCCCCCGTCGCCGCGGCTCCCGGTCCGGCGCCGGCAGACGAGCCTGCGGCCGCCGAGGCCGAGCGCTCGGGGAACGAATCGGATCGGCTGGAGACGCGCGGGTCGACGGCCTCGCCGCCGCCGTCGGCATACCGTCCCCGCTTCGGGCGCGGCACGGATGGTGACCCGGGGGACGATAACGTGGGTCTGTTCTCGCTGGGTTTGCCGGAGATCATCGACCGGGTGGGCGTGCGTCATGCCTTCGCGACCGGTGGCACATTCGACGACCTGACACAACAGGCCGCGTTCATCGACTTCCGTCTGCCCTGGCACTTCGTGACGGCGGGCGGATTGCACATCTCGCCGCGCCTGACCCTGGAAGGCGGCCGTTTCGAGAACGGCGGGGACGACCGGCTGTTCGCGTCCCTCGGGCCCGCGGTGCGTCTGTCCAATCCGCGCTGGCGGCTGCCGCTGGTGGTCGACGCGGGGGTCAGCCCGACGTTCATAGACGGCTCCGAATACGACGGACGCGAGTTCGGTACGTCGGTGAATTTCACCTCCCACCTGGCGCTCGGGCTCGAGTTCGGTGAGCGCAACCGCTACCGGCTGGATCTGCGTTTCCAGCATATCTCCAACGGCGGTCTGAACGACGACAATCCCGGCGTCAATATGCTCGGTCTCGGCTTTTCCGTGGGTTCACGCTGAGGGGCGCGTCGTCGAGATGTCCAGCGAACACGCCTACGTCACTCCCGGCATGCCCGCGCTGGAACACGGGGAGCGGGTAATCTCCCGATTCGAATTCTGGCCGCTGTGGGCCATGTACCTGCCGGTGGCCATCCAGTGGCTCGGGCTCTCACTGTGGTACCGGTCGCCCACGCTGGCGCTGCTCGCCAATCCGCGATTGCCCGTCTCCGGCATGATGGGTGTCGGCAAGAGCGAGCTGATGGCGCAGGCGCGGGGACCGGCGGAACATGCGATTCTCCCCTGGATCGGCTACCGGGTGGACGCCCGCGACCGCAGTGCGCAGGCGGCGCACCTGGTCGGCAAGGCGGCGCTGCGGGGCATCGAACTGCCATTCGTGTGCAAGCCCGACATCGGCTGCCGGGGATCCGGCGTCAAGCTCATCGAGTCGCTGGGGGATATGGAATCCTGTCTCTCTGCGTATCCGGAGGGCGCGGCGCTGATCGTGCAGAGGCTCTCCCGTTACGAACCGGAGGCGGGGATATTCTACGTCCGTATGCCCGGGGAGCCGGAGGGCCGTATCGTTTCCCTGGCACTGAAATACAGTCCGTACGTGGTCGGCGACGGCCACAGTACGCTCGCTGAGCTGATGGCCGCGGATCCGCGGGCCGGGCGCCTGCGGCATCTGTATGAAGAACGGCACCGGGACCGCCTCGATCGCGTCCTTGCCCGCGGTGAACGGTTCCGGCTGATCTTCGCCAACAGCCATTCCCGCGGCTCCATCTTCCGCGACGCACGGCACCTCGTGACTCCGGCACTGACCGAGGCGATCGACCGTATCCTGTCCGGCTTGCCGGACTTCCACTACGGGCGGCTGGACGTGCGCTTCCCCGACGTCGCACATCTGCGTGCGGGCCGCGAGCTGCAGGTGGTGGAGATCAATGCGGCCAGCGCGGAGCCCCTGCACATCTGGGACCGGGGAGCGCGGCTGCGTGAAGCCTACGCGGCACTGCTTGCCCAGTACCGTCTGTTATTCCGTATCGGGCATCGTAACCGGCGCCGCGGGTTCCGACCGCCGGCTCTGCGCGAGGTCCGGGCCCGTTGGCAGGCGGAGCGGCAGGGCTATCGCTTCCATCCGCCGACGGACTGATCCGACGGACTGATCCATGGAAGCCGGACATCCCCTGTATATTCCTCTGCCCGGACGGATCACACGACAGGCGCTGGCACGGATTACCGGCCTGGACGCACTGGCATCGATCTATGACGGGTGGCAGACATACGCTGCCGCCTCGTCCGGGAAGGGTGCCGACGGTTTTCTCGACTTCTGTCTCCGGGAGCTGAAAGCCACGCTGCAATGGCGGGGCGCGGATCTCGGCGCGCTGCCAGGCACCGGCCCCGTCATCGTTGCCGCGAATCATCCTCTGGGTTGCCTCGAGGGCATGCTGATGTCCCGCGAGCTGCTCCGTCTGCGCCCGGATACGCGGGTGCTCGCCAACGAGTTGCTGCTGCGTTTCCCGGAGTTCCGCGAGTTGTTCATCGGTGTCGATGTGCTGCACGGTGATGCGGCGGCACGCAATGGCGCCGGCATGCGCGCGGCCTGTCGTCATCTCGCCGGGGGCGGTGCCCTGCTGGTGTTCCCGGCAGGCACGGTGGCGGGCTACAGCCTGCTGCGCCGGCGTCTCGAGGAGCGGCCGTGGAACCCCGTGCTCGGGCGGCTGGCATTGCGCTATGGCGCCGCCTGTCTGCCGGTGCATATCCGCGGGCGCAACCGGCTGCCATTCTATCTCAGCGGCTACGTGCATCCGCGGCTGCGCACGGCGCTCCTGCCCAGGGAGCTCCTCGCCGCCCGCGGGCGCTCGGTGGAGGCGTGTGCCGGGGAACTGCTGAGCGCCCGCGAGGTGCGTGCGCTGGGCGATGACGCCGCGGTGACGCGATGCCTGCGTTTTGCCGTGGATACCCTCGCGCCCGCCGGTGCGCGCCGGCAGCCGGCGGCGGGCGAGTCCACGCGGGCAACGGCTGCCATAGGGGGTGGCGTGAAACCGTCGTCCCTTGCCGCCGAGCACGAGCGCCTGGCGCCGTATCGGCTGCACGAAAAGGGCGATCTGGCGGTCTACTGCGCGCCGCACGCGAAGCTCGGTTCCGTCATGGAGCAGATCGCCGTCGAGCGGGAGCGGACCTTCCGGGCGGTGAACGAGGGTACGGGCCGGGAACTCGATCATGACCGCTTCGATCCGCATTACTGGCATCTCTGGGTCTGGCATCGCACCAATCGGGAGATCGCCGGTGCCTACCGTATCGGTCGGACCGACGAGATCGTCCGTGAGCACGGTCTCCGCGGGCTGTACAGCCGATCTTTGTACGCCTACGACGGCGGCTTCCTGGACGGGATGGGACCGGCCCTCGAAGTGGGCCGGTCGTTCGTCAGTCTCCCTTATCAGCGTCATTCCCAGGTGCTCGACATGCTGTGGCGGGGAATCGGCGCCTTCATGCTCGCCAACCCGGGTTATCACACCCTGTTCGGCTGCGTAAGCATCTCGAGTCACTACTCGGCGCTGGCGCGCGCCTTTCTTGCCGATGCCATGATGACCAACTTCGCGCTGGCGGCGCCCTGGTGCAGCAAGGTACGACCGTCCGTACCGCTCCGCGTGCGGGGCAAGTACTGGTCCCGGGAGATGCTGGCACCCCTCAACAACGTGGCGGTGATCAACAAATTGCTGGGGCAACTGGATCGTGGGCGGCGCATACCCATATTGCTGCGCCATTATCTGGCCCTGAATGGCCGCTTCGTCTCGTTCGGCGTAAACCGCGGCTTCAACGACTCGCTGGACGGCCTCATCGTCGTCGATTTGAGGCGTGCTCCGCAGCGGTATCTGAGCCGCTATATGGGCGAGATCGGTTCCCGCGCGTTTCTCGCCAACTGGGAGGAAAACGATGAGCAGGCTGCGTGAAGGGCTGATTGATGTGCTGGGCCAGTTCCGCGGGCTGATCCTGACCGTGGAGCAGGCCTCGTCGATGGACCTCCGGCTCTACGGCGAGATCGGCATCGGGCGCCACGTGCGCCACGTGGTCGACCACCTCCGGCAGTTCGAGCGGGGGCTGGAGACCGGGGTGATCGACTACAACCGTCGCAAACGTGCCTGTGCACTGGAATTCGATCCCGAGACCGGCCTGAAGGAGCTCGAGCGGCTGATGCTACAGATGCAGACCGTACCCGTGGCGGACGAATCCGTGACGGTGATCTCGGAGGTCTGCTCCCTGCGACGTCTCGACGTCCGCCTGACGAGCACCGTCCAGCGGGAATTGCTGTTTCTGCAGCAGCACAGTTTGCATCACCTCGCCTATGCCGCGTTGCTGGCACGCCATCACGGTGTGGCCCATGATCCCGGTATCGGCATCGCACCGGCCACGGCAACCTGGCTGCGCGGGCAGCAGGAGTGCCCGGCGGAGGGATGACCCGGATCCGCTCTCAGCGGGAAAGCCACAGGCGGGTCCGGCGGGTCCTCGCCGCCTCTCCCTGGCTCGCGGCTGCCGTGTTCGGCGGCTGGGCCGCCTTCGTCAACCTGGGGCATGGGGGCGGCGTCGCCGCGCGTGCCGGTCTGGGGCAGGGTGGCTATGCACTCGTCGCCACCTGGCTGGTCACGGGCACCGCGGTGTCCGTGCTGCGCCTGGGTGGCGGCGGTTGGCGTGGCGCCGGGCTGGCATTTCCCGCGGCGTTCTCGGTGATGGTCGCGCTGCCGCTGGCCGTGCACCTATCACTCGGCACACCGGAGATCGCCGCCGCCATGACGCCGGGTCTGCTGTGGGGCAGTGGTTACGTGATCGTGCTGTTGGCCTGGCACAGGCGCAGCGCGGAGCAGGCCTGACCTCACACGCGGCGGCCGCAGCGCTGGTTTCACCGACGAGCGGCAGGCAGAGACGGGGCCGCGGCGGGCCCCTCTCGATGCGGGCCGCTCGCCGGCGAAGCCGTTGAGCCTCTCGTCGCCGATCCGTTGACCAGACCGTGGTCATCGGCTCCGTTATCGAGGCCGCTGTCCCATGGCCCCATAGGCAGGGCTTCCCCGACGCCATGGATTGCCGCGGCGCGGATCAGTGCCGGTGCGGCATTGCAATAGTGTAAGTCGATGCCCTGCGCGCTGCACCACAGGGCCCATTCGAGCAGGAGGGCGAGTCCGGCGGAATTGGCGCAATCGGCGTCTTTCAGGTCGACGGTGATCGCCATCGTCTTGCGGCCGGCAAAAGCCCGCCGCCCCTCGGTGAGCAGCCGCGCGGCGTTGCCGAAGTCTGCGATGCCGGTCAGGCAGTAACGATCGCGGCCCGGGTGTTCGAGATGCGCGCGGCGCTCCCCGGCAGGTGTCTTCGGGCGGAGATTCATCCGCCGTCCTGCCCGATCAGGTATTTACCCACCAGATCCTCGAGCACGATCGCGGACTGGGTGAATACGATCTCGCCCTCGTCGCGCAGGAGCAGGGTATCCCCGCCGGGCGATATCTCCACGTACTTCCCGCCGAGCAGGCTGGTGCTCGCGATACTGGCGAACGAATCCGCGGGCAGGTCGGCCATGGTCTTGTCGATACGCATCGTGACCACTGCCTGATAGTGCTCGGGATCGATGCCGATGTCGGTGACCCGGCCGATGGTCACGCCGCCGAGGGCGACGGGCGCCCGCTGCCTGAGGCTGCCGATATGATCGAAGCGGGCTTCGACCTCGAATGTCTCGCCGTGGGTGACCGGTCCCGCGCCGAGACTCTGTGCGACCAGAAAAAGCATGGCGCTGAGGCCGAGCAGTATGAACAGCCCGACACTGAAATCGATGGCGCGTGCCTGATGCATTGTTATAGCTCCGGCAGTGTGATGCCCGTCAGTATGAAATCCAGCAGCAGTATCCAGACCGAGGTGATAACCACCGTCCGGGTCGCCGCCCGGCTGATCCCCGCGGCAGAGGGCTGGGCATGAAAGCCTTCGAATACCGCCATGAGGCTCGCCGAGGCGCCGAAGACGAGGCTCTTCAGCGCTCCGCTGAGGACGTCTTCACGCAGATCGACCCGCAGGGCGATCTCGCTCCAGAATGGTCCTTCCTCGATGCCGAGGAGGATCACGGCCACGAAGTAGGCGCCGAGTATCCCCATCGCCGCGAAGATCGCTGCAAGGAGCGGCACGACCGTGATGCCCGCGACGACCCGGGGTGCGATGACGCGGCTGAGCGGATCGACGGCCATCATCTCCAGGGCCGAGATCTGATCGGTCGCCCGCATGAGTCCCACCTCCGAGGCGACGGCACTGCCGGCCCGCCCGGCGAACAGCAGCGCGGCGACGACCGGGGCGAGTTCGCGAACCAGGGCCTCGGCCGCGAACGCGCCCATGGAGTCGGCCGACCCGAACTCGACGAGCGTGGCGTAGGACTGCAGGGCGAGGACCATGCCGACGAAGGTGCCGGCGAAGGTGATGAGGACGAGCGAGAGTGCGCCGAGCGCATAGATCTGCTCGCTGATGAGACGGGGGCGGAGCAACGCGGCCGGGACGTGGCGCAACAGCCGGAACGAGAACAGCTGGAATGCGCCGAAAGTCGCGGTGAAGCCGTGGAAGGTGCGCCAGCAGTCGCGTACGAGCTCGGTCATGCGCCCGCCATCTCACGCAAGGTCTCCTGATAGCCGGGGCCCGGCCGGTGGAACGCGGCCGGGCCGTCGTCACGCCCCTCCATGAATTGCCGTACCACGGGTGACGCCGAGCCGCGCAGCGTGGCGGGCGTTCCGGCAGCGGCCACTTCACCGTCCACCAGCAAATAACAGTGGTCGGCGAGTTCGTCGATGCGCGCCACATCGTGGGTGACGACCAGACTCGTGATGCCGAGAGCGTCGTTGATGTCCCGAATCAGCCGCAGGATCACGGCCGCGCCGATCGGATCGAGTCCGGCGAAAGGCTCGTCGTAGATGACCAGTTCCGGATCCATGACCAGCGCCCGGGCAAGGGCAACGCGTCTGGCCATGCCGCCCGAGAGCTCCCAGGTCATGTGCCGCCATGCGGTGCGCAGGCCCACCGCCTGGAGCTTCATCAGCGCGATCTGGCGGATGAGTTGTTCGGGGAGGTTCGTGTGTTCGCGCAGAGGATAGGCGACGTTATCGAATACACCGAGATTGCTCAGCAGGGCTCCATTCTGGAACAGGACTCCGATTCTGCGCCGCATCGCGTAGAGTCTGGCCGCGGAGCAGGGGCACACTCCCCTGCCGTCGAACAGGACCCGGCCTCGGTCGGGTTGCAGTTGTCCGGTGATCAGGCGCAGCAGTGTGGTCTTGCCGGTACCGCTGGGGCCGAGCACGGCGGTCACACCACCCCGCGGAACGATCATGTCGATGCCGCGAAAGATCGGATGCGAATCGCGGGCATAGCTGAGATCCTCTATCCGGATCAGTTCGTTCCCGGTGTCCGCCGCCTGCATGTCCGACCTCCATCGCTTGCCGGAGCTGCGCTTTTCCCGCCCCTTAGCCTAGAGTTGCTCCGGTGGAAGGAAAGGTTACGGACCCGCTGGCTGCAGAGGGGGCGGGGTGCTCGTGCCGGCATGGAACCGCGCCGCCCGCGTGTGGTCGGAAACAGGCAGGAGGTTAAGGGTATGGCGGGCATCGCGCGGACGACGACGGTCGACACTGCCGGGAAAGAAGGCGGGGAATCGAACGACGGAGGCTCGGGCGCCGCGGATCGCCGGCTGGCAGCGGCGGTGCTGCGGGGAGACCGCAGTGCACAGGACACGCTGGTGCGCCACTACGGGCCTGCCGTGCTCTCTGTTGCACGCCGCTACATGGGTTCCGAGGCGGACGCGGCCGATGTGTTCCAGGAAACCTTCATAGCGGTCATCGACGGCATCGGCCGTTTCGAAGGCCGCGGCAGTCTGCAGCAATGGGTGTGCGGTGTGGCGATACGCCAGTCGCTCATGGCACTGAGGCGCAGCCGGCGCCGGCGTGAACGCCCGATAGAGGAACTCCTGCCCCGCTTCGACGAGCGCGGCCGGCGCCTCGATGGCCACGGTGTGCCCGCCGGGCCGATGGCGACTCAGCAACTGGTCGAGCAGGACGAGCGGCACCGCTTCGTGCGCGAACAGATCGATGCGCTGGGAGACGACTACCGGCTGGTCCTGTTACTTCGTGACATAGACGGTTATTCCACCCGGGAGACTGCGGATATACTGGGCATCCGTGTGAATGCGGTGAAAACGCGCCTGCACAGGGCACGCTCGGCGCTCAGGACGCTGGTGGAGCCCGTGTTGCGGGAGGAGGCCGACGGCGATGCTTAGCTGCAGGGAATTCGACCAGTTCATGCTCGATTATCTGGAGGGCGGGCTGCCCGTGTGGCGGAAGTTTCTGTGCTGGATGCACGTGACGATGTGTCGGGAGTGCGCCGAATTCGTCCGCCAGTACCGTCGCACCGTCGAACTCGGCCGAGAGGCCTTCGATGCGCCCGACGCCCCGGTGCCGGACTCGGTACCGGAGGAACTGGTGGAAGCGGCGCTCGCCCACCGGCGGCGCAGCAGCTAGGTTCGCCGGGCCGATTCCGCCGTCGGCGCGGGCGCGGGATGCAACTCGGCAAGAGATTCGCTCCGGCCGCCGTCGATCACCACCCGCGCATGATGTCTGCGCAGTCGACGGGGTTCCGGCACGCCGCAGGAATGGGCGATGATCCCCACTTCCTTCATGATATTGCGCGCATATTGGGCGACGCGCTCGGCCTTGTTCTCCGGCACGAGGCCGCGCTGGAGTTTCGGGTTGTGCGTCGTGACGCCCGTCGGGCAGGTATTGCGGTTGCACTGCAATGCCTGGATGCAGCCCAGCGCGAACATGAAACCCCGCGCCGAAACGACGAAATCTGCGCCGATGCAAAGCGCCCAGGCCACCTCCGTCGGGTTGACCCGCTTGCCCGAGCAGCCGAGGCGGATTCTTTTCTCGAGACCGTGGCGGGTCAGCAGGTCCGCCACCAGCGGCAGCGACTCCTGCAGCGGCAGTCCCACGTCGTCCATCAGTGCCATCGGTGCCGCGCCGGTGCCGCCGTCGCAGCCGTCCACGACGATGAAGTCCGGCGCGGACTCGATGCCGCGGCGATGAATCTCCCCGCAGAGTGCGTCCATCCAGCCGTAGGCGCCGACCACCGCCTTGAAGCCCGTCGGCTTGCCGGTGACACCGCGGATGTGCTCGATCATGTCGAGCAGGTCTTCCACGCTGTCGATTTCCGGATGCCGGTTCGGACTGATCGAGTCCTCGCCCGCCGGGATGTTGCGGATGCGTGCGATCTCCTCGGTCACCTTGCCGCCGGGCAGGATTCCGCCCTTGCCGGGCTTGGCACCCTGACTCAGCTTCAGCTCGAACATACGCACCGCGTCATGGGATGCCACCTCGCGCAGTTTCTCGTCGCTGAGATGTCCCACCCCGTCGCGCACACCGTACTTCGCGGTGCCGATCTGGAAGACGATGTCGCACCCTCCCTCCAGGTGATGAGGCGAGAGTCCGCCTTCCCCCGTGTTGAGCCAGATGCCGGTCTTCGCCGCGCCGAGAGACAGTGCCCGCACCGCAGGGGTGGACAGCGCGCCGTAACTCATGCCCGAGATATTGAAGAACGAGGCGGTCTCGTACGGATGGCTGCAGTACGGGCCGTACGTGACCGGTTGCGGCGGCACGGCGTCCTCCTCGAGCGTCGGGAAGGCGCAGTTGACGAACATCACCGTGCCCTCCGGCCGCAGGTCGCGGGTGGAGCCGAAGGCGATGGTGTTGTCCAGGTCCTTCGCCGCCCGGTATACCCAGGAGCGCTGTGCCCGGTTGAAGGGCAGTTCCTCGCGGTCCATCGCGAAAAAATACTGGCGGAAGAATTCGCCGAGATGCTCGAAGAGATAGCGGGCGCGACCGATGACGGGGTAGTTCCGCCGGATCGTATGGGTCTTCTGGGTCTTGTCGGCGACGTAGATGACGGCGATGGCGAGCACCGCCAGGCCGAGTGCGAAGATGAAGAGAAACGCCAGTAATTCCAGCGCTGTGAAGACGAAGGTTCCGATGTCCTGCATGCTCTGGTTCCCGTGAACGGTGTGCGCGGCCGGCGCACCGGCCGGAGTAACACTCAGCCGAGTTCCCCCGATCGCAGTACCATCATCTTTTCGATCTGCATGTCGGCGATGGTATGCGGGATGCCGCCGGTGCCGTATCCCGAGACACCCAGTCCCGCAAAAGGCATGCCGTCGACGCGGAACGCCGTATGGTCGTTCACCATCACGGCGGAAGCGCTGATGCGGCGATAGACACGATGGGCGGTCTCGAGGTTGCGGGTGAAGACGGCAGCCTGGAACGCGTACGGCAGTGAATTGGCGCGCGCCAGCGCATCGTCGAGTTCGTCATAGGCGTAGACGCAGACCACGGGCCCGAATACCTCCTCGCGGGATACGCGCACATCCTCCGGGGGATCGGCAAGCACGGTTGGCGCGTAACAGTTGCCGTCCCGGCGCTCACCGCCGGCGAGCATCGTAGCGCCGGCCCGATCAGCCTCGTCGACCCATTCGGCGACGCGGTCGACCTCCCGCGGTCTGATCAGGGGTCCTGCCTCGGTCGTCTCCAGCAGGGGGTCGCCGGTTTCCAGCGCCTGCGCGCCGTCGGCGAGACGCCCGGCGAGCTCGCCGGCGATGCTGCGGTGGGCGTAGACCCGCTGAACCGAAACACAGACCTGACCGGCGTGATAGAAGCCGCCTTTCAGTATCGAGGGTATTGCCGCGTCGAGATCCGCATCCGCAGCGGCGATCAGGGGCGCCGCGCCGCCGTGCTCGAGCGCGCAGCGGGTGCCGGCGGCCAGTTTCGAGCGCAGCATCCAGCCCACTTTCGCGCTGCCGATAAAGGAGAAGAAATTCACCCGCGGGTCCGTGACCAGTGCCTCGGCGAGGCTCAAATCCCGCGGCATGACGAAGCGGCACCAATCCTCGGGCAGACCCGCCTCGCGCAGCATGGAGACGACGCTCCGGCACGAGAGCGGTGTGTCCTCCGCCGGCTTCACGATGACCGGGCAGCCGGCCGCTACCGCCGGCACGACCTGGTGGACGATGAGATTCAACGGGTGATTGAAAGCACTTACGGCCACCACCACGCCGATGGGCTCTTTGGTCGTGAAGCCGACCCGGCCGGCACCGGCCGCAGTGCCGGCGAGCGGTATCACCTCTCCGGCCTCGCTGCGGATGGTCTCGATGGCGAGGCGCACACCGTCGACGGCACGGGCCGCCTCGACCTTCGAGTCGGTCAGAGGCTTGCCGCCTTCGGCAGCCGCCTGACGTGCGAGTTCGTCCTGGCGGTCCGTCATGATGTCCGCCAATCGCTCGAGGATGGCGATCCGCTGGTGTAATGGCAGCCACCGGTCCCGGTCCGCGACCAGAAGGGACGCCTGCGCGAGGGCACTCTCGATATCGTCGGAGCCGTCGGTCGGCACCTCGCCGATGTGCTCTCCCGTGTAAGGCGATGTTACTTCCAGCATGCGCGCCTAGCCCCCAACGATCCCCGCCCCGATGATCTCGCCGAGTCGGCGCGTGAGTTCCCGGTTTTCCCGGTAGTCCACGGGCGCCACGACCAGGCTCGGCCCTTTCTCCGCGAAAGCCGTCTCCAGCGTCGTGCGGAATTCCCGTGAACGCTCCACCCGGTGGCCGCTCCAGCCGAACGCCGCCGCCAGCCGCAGCCAGTCCGGGTTACCGAAGCCGAGCGCAGTGTGGCGGCCGAATTCGTCCTCCTGCTTCCAGCTGATCAGCCCGTAGCCGCCGTCCTCCCAGACCAGTATGACGATGTCGCTGCCGAGCCGTTGGGCGGTCTCCATCTCCTGCACGTTCATCAGGAAGCCGCCGTCGCCGGCAATGCCGAGCACCTTCCTGTCCGGATACACGATACTGGCGGCGATGGCGCCCGGCAGCGCCGAGCCCATGGAGCAGAACCCGTTCGGGATCAGGCAGGTATTGGGCTCGTGGCAGTGGTAGTGGCGCGCGATCCACATCTTGTGGGCGCCCACGTCGGAGAGCAGGATGTCGGCCGGACCCATCACCTGGCGCGCGTCCCAGAGCATCTTCTGGGGCCGGATCACGCCCTCGGTGTCGTCGTCGGCGCAGGCGGCCAGCTCCTCGCTCATGCGCTCGCGCACCGCCCGCTGGGAGGCGAGGTCGAAGTCCGGCAGCCCGCGCTCGCGCACCCGCTCGTTCAGCATCCACAGCGTGTGGGCCAGGTCGCCCACCAGTTCCACCTGGGGGTGGTAGTGCTGGTCGATCTCGGCCGGCAGGAAGTCGGCATGGATGATGGTCTTGTCCTGGTCCGGGTTCCACAGCCGCGGGTGGTACTCCACCATGTCGAAACCGAGCGTGATGACAAGGTCCGCCTCGTCGATGGCGAGCGTCGGGATGTCCTTGGCGCCCAGCCCGATGGTGTACAGGCAGTAGTCGGCGTCCATGTCCACGGCGCCCTTGGCCATGAAGGTGCTCAGCACGCCGATGCCGGTGGACTCGCAGAACAGGCGCAGCTGCTTCGAGGCGCGGCGGCGGATGGCTCCGTTGCCCGCGATGATCACCGGGCGCTTCGCCTCGGCCAGCATGGCGAAGGCCCGGTCGGTGATCTTGTCGTCCGGGCCGGGACGGCGGAAGCGCCGCGGCTCCATCGGCTCGGCCGCCACGTCGCGCTTGGCCACGTCCTCGGGCAGCTCGATATGTACGGCACCGGGTTTCTCGGTGCGGGCGAGCCGCACCGCCTTCCTGACGATCTCCGGGATGGTGCGGGCGTTGTGGATGGTGGTGGCCCATTTCGTGACCGGCTCGAACATGCCGACCACGTCCATGATCTGGTGGGACTCCTTGTGCAGGCGCAGGGTGGAGCCCTGCCCGGTCAGCACCAGCATCGGCGCGCGGTCCATGTTGGAATCCGCCACCCCGGTGATGAGGTTGGTGGCGCCCGGCCCCAGCGTACCCAGGCAGCCGGCCGGGTTGCCGGTGAGCCGGCCGTAGATCTCGGCCATGAAAGCGGCACCCTGCTCGTGGCGGGTGAGCACGAAACGGATCTGCTCGCTCCCCTCCAATGAGAGCATGAAGTCGGCGTTCTCCTCGCCGGGTACACCGAATATGTATTCGATGCCCTCGGCCTCCAGGCAGCGTACCAGCAGGTCGGATGCTTTCATCTGCAATACTCTCTCAGGATCGGTATCCTTGTCATGACGTGCCTGCCGAGCCGGGCGAGCACGTTGAGCCTCCCGTTCAACGGGACCGGGTTTTTCGGGATTTTGTTTCTGGCTGAGACGATTCCAGCCACGATGAGGCTCGCAGCGTAACAATTTTCTGTTGCTTTCGCTTTACTCGACGGCAGAGGCCGGCTTGGCTGCCGGCAAATACGGAATTGCTGGAGGTATGCCGCCATGAAGCATGGTATTGGAGATCAGCTCAGGCGTAACGTCGTCGCCCTGATCAGCCTGGTGGTGGCCCTGGTGGGGCTCACCTACAACACCTGGCGCAACGAACTCACCGAGGACAATCGGAACCTGCGGGCGGCCGGTTTCGAGATGATACTGACCCTCGGCGAGTTGCAGCAGATCGTGTTCTTCAGCCACTACGACCGTGACCCGTATCGGGGCAATCCCCGGGCAGGCTGGACCCGAGTGCTGCTGCTGGACGACCTCTCGGATATCATGCCCGGCCACGTGGGCGAGGCCACCGACGAGCTGCGGGCGACCTGGGACGCGCAGTGGGACGAGCTGGGCAGCGAGGCGGCCGCCGAGGAGCAGATTTCTGCGGCCATCGACCGGGTGCGCGGCGAAACGCTGGAGGCGCTGGGCGATCTGGACTAGCCTGAGCCTGCGACCGAACATCAGAACACGCGGAGGCACGGCGATCATGAAGGCAGCAAGGCAACCCCGGCGCTCCGTCCTCTGGGCACTGTTACTCGTGGTCTCGCCCGCGGGGGCCGGCGGGGCGCCCGCCGAGGCCTGCCCCGGCAGGGGCATCGCCGTGCAGGTGCTCGGTTCCGGCGGGCCCATCGCGGACGACGACCGTGCCTCCACCGGTTACCTCGTCTGGGTCGACGGCGAATCCCGGGTGCTGATCGATACCGGTTCGGGCGCATTCCTGCATTTCGGCGCGGCCGGCGCCGACTTCGGCGGGCTGGACTTCGTCGGCCTCAGTCACTTTCACACCGACCACTCCGCGGACTTCCCGGCGCTGCTGAAGTCCGGTTACTTCTCCGGGCGTTCCGCGCCGCTGACGGTGGCCGGGCCGTCGGGCAGCGAGCGGTTCCCGGACCTGGAGGGGTACCTGCAGGCATTGCTGGACCCGGAGCAGGGCGCCTACCGCTACCTGTCCGGCTATCTCGACGGCTCCGGCGGGCTGGCCGCCCTCGAGCCGGTGACGGTGAGCGACGGCGAGGGCGCGAGCGAGGTCTACGCCGGCGACGACAGGCTGCGCATCGACGCCATACACGTACCCCACGGCATCGTCCCGACGCTGGCGTTCCGCGTGCGGCTGGGAGAGGCCTCGATCGTCTTTGCCGGGGACCAGAACGGCTCGGAAGAGCGCTTCATCGACTTCGCCCGGGGCGCGGACCTGCTGGTGATGCACATGGCCATCCCGGAGGACGCCGGCGGTGCGGCCAGCCGGCTGCATGCGACGCCGGGCGAGATCGGCCGGGTGGCCGGCGCCGCGGCACCCCGGCAACTGTTGCTCGGCCATTTCATGGCGCGGAGCCTGCGGGATCTCGACGGCAACGTGGCGCTCGTGCGCCGGGGCTATGACGGCCCGGTGCGGATCGCCGAGGATCTCGCCTGTTTCTCGGTGGCGAGCACCGGCTCCCGAGACATGCCCGGGAGCCGGTAAGCCGCCGTCACCTCGCGGCGAGATTGACGTCCGAGTGCACCTCGGTCCACTCGGTGAGCAGTGACTCGATGGCATCGAGCTGTTCGGCCTCACTCATCTCGCTCACTTTCGAGGCGTGCTCGAACGTGCCCTGTATGAGCGGCATGCCGTCTATCTCGGTGGTGAGCACGACGGTGGCGCCGTCGGTCAGGCGGCGGTCCCAGGCGTCGCGCACCCGTGCCCAGTAGTCCTCGGTCTCTTCCCAGTAGGTCTCGGCCGGCGAGAAGTCGTAGCCCTCGATGCTGCGGTAGTCGTTGAAGCCGAATTCGCGCACCAGGGTGCCGGCGGTCTCGCGGCCGTCGCGGCGGGTCTTGGTGTTGTCCTGCTCGTGGGTCCAGCCCTGGGGCGTGATGGTGTGCCGGTTCTCCGCGTTCAGCGCGTTGTAGTCGTCGCGCTTCGTGTACTCCCGGCGGGGCAGGGGACGCCAGCTGCGGTCGCTGGTCCAGGTGGAAACCCCGTAGCGATGGTTCCACCGGCCGGTGCCGCAGTAGCGGGGCGCGTCCGAGACCTCGTACACGCACTGGGTCCAGGTGCCCGCGGTCTTGTCGGCTTCGAGCGCGCGCACCTGCCAGGTCTGGTCGGCGACGAACTCGAAGCGATGGCTGGCCTCCCGGGTCCAGTCCTGGCGCCAGTGCTTGATCACGCCTCCGCCCGGCATCACCAGCAGGTGCTGCAGGACGATCTGATCGGGGCTGTCCTCGACCACGAAGACCACCTCGAAGCCGCCGCTGTTCTTCTCGTCGCGGCGCTCGTAGCCGGGTACCAGCGGCACGGTCTCGGCGAAGTGGAAGTCCACGACGTACTCGCCCTGCATCGCCAGTATGGCGAGACGGTCGCGCTGCTCTTTCGACTCCGCCTCGCGGATGGCCGCGAAGCGGGGGTTGGCGACTTCCACGTAGTCGGGGTCCGCGGCGGCGTCGCCGGTGGCGGCGGCCTGTTGATCCGTGGTGGCACAGGCCGAGAGCGCGAGCGCCAGCGGGATGAAGAGAAGGTGTCGGGTATTCATGGGGTCCTCCGGTTCGTATCGGCGGTCGGTGGAAAGCTCAGAAAGTCCAGTCGAAGGCAACGCTGAAGTGGCGGCCCGGGCGGCGGAAGCGCTGCGGGTCGGTGACGTCGGCCGGCACCCCCTGGACGTCGGGGTAGCTGAAGTACTCGTGGTCGGTGAGGTTATAGATGCCGGCCCGCAGGCGGATGTCGCGAACGGGCTGCCAGTAGCCGAAGGCGTCGTAGACCACGTAGCCGGCGGGCTGCAGCAGGTCGCCGTCGGTCTCGTCCAGGTCATCCTGGGCCGCCGCACCCCGGGCGACGAGACTCGCGCCCCAGCGGCCCGCGGGCTCGGCGTAGTCGAGCCCGAGCACGCCGGTCAGCGGGGAGACGGAATTCACCGGCGCGCCCGTGCTGCGGTTCTCGCCCTCGGCCCAGGCCGCAGACACGTTCAGCTGCAGCCCCTCCGGCAGGAACGCCGGCGCGAAGCTGCCCTGGAACTCGGCGCCCTCGATCTCCACCTCGTCGACGTTGACGGACTGGAAGATCAGGAGCGAGTTGACCGGGTCGAAGCCCACCACCTGGAACGACTCGATGAAGTCGTCGTAGCGGGTGGAGAAGGCGGCGGCTTCCCAGGTGGCGGTCTGCCCGTCGAAGCGCAGTCCGGCCTCGTAGCCGCGGCTGGACTCCGCCTTCAGGTCCGGGTTCGGGATGGTGGTGTAGCCGAACTGGAAATTGGTGAAGCCCACGTTGACGTCGTTCACCGGCGGCGCCCGGAAGCCCTCCGCGTACTGGGCGTAGAGCTGCCAGCGTTCGCCGAGATCCCACAGCGCGCCGAGCTTCGGCGACACCTCGTTCTCGCTCAGCGACACCGGCTGGATGCCCGGATTGTCGGCCAGGAAGATCTCGTCGGCGTCGGGTTCCAGTTCGTAGCGGTCCCAGCGCAGGCCGGGTACCAGGGACACCGGTCCCAGGCTGATCCGGTCCTGGAGGTAGAGTCCGGCCCGGGTCGTCTCCGACATCGGGAAATCCCGCAGCGGGAAGAGGTCGGGGCCTACCTGGCTCGACGTCTGACCGGTGGCGAGATCGGTCTCGGTACCGTCGCGGATCTGCGCGGTATCGGTTACCTCGTACTCCAGTCCCCACGCCAGCTCGTGGGCCATTCCGGCGAACTCGAACCGGTTCGCCGCGTTCAGCTCCAGGCCGGTCAGATCCTGTTCGAAGCGGAACGAGCGCTGGCGCTCCACCGCCGAGGCCTGTCCGGCGATGAAACTCTCGCGGGCCTCGAAGGTAGCCTGGCGGGTGTCGCTGCTCTGATGGTAGACACGCCAGCGCAGGTAGTCGGTGCCGAAGCGGCCCTCGCTCCACTCCTGGCTCAGGCTGAAGCGGTCCCGCTCCCGTTCGTCGTCGCCGGCCACCACGCTGGTGTCGATGACGTAGGGGAAACCGAAGGCGGCCGTGAAGTCCTGCACGCGCTCGAGGGAGTTGACCGCCGTGGTGCTTTCTGCCCGGAAGCGCTCCAGGGCGAGTTCGACGCCGCCGGCGCCGGCCTCGCCGAAGCCGATGCGGGCGAGGCCATTCAGGCTGTCCTCGTCCAGCGGGTCCGCTCCGGGCACGTCGCGCTCGCCGCCGTCGCGCAGCGTGGCTCGCAGCATCGCGGTGACATCCCCCATGCGCCAGGCGAAGGTGCCGCCGGCGACGGTGCTGTCATCCACGCTGTTGAAGCCGCCGTTCACGTCGTAGTGGGTGTCGCCGTCGCGCAGGTAGTCGGCGGGGCTCTTGGTGACGAAGCTGACGACGCCGCCGAGCGCATCGGAGCCGAACAGCGCCGAGGAGGGACCGCGGATGATCTCCACCCGCTTCAGGTTGGCCACGTCGACGAAGTCACGGCCCGCATTGGAGAAGCTGCCGATGGAAAAGGCATCGGCCGTGGGTACGCCGTCCACCTCGATCTGTACCCGGTTGCCGCCGATGCCGCGGATGCTGAAACCGGAGAAGCCGAAGCGGCTGCCCTGGTCGGCCACGCTTACACCCGGCTCGTAGCGCACGAGGTCCTGGATGTTCTGGGCGAGCTCCTGCTCGATGCGTCGTTCGTCGATGACGGTGACGCGGCTGGCGATGTTCGCCGCGGGGGTGGGGAGCTTCGACGCCTCGACGGTGATCACCTCGATCTCTTCGTCGCGGGTCCCGGGTTCGTCGGGCGCCACTTCGCCGACGCCGGTGGAGGTGGCCAGCAGCCACAGCACTTCAGACAACATCTTCGTCCTCCTCAGGAGTCCGTCGCTGGCGTGCTGGCGTGCGGCTGGCTGGCTGGCGCGGTGTTACTTGGTCAGTATGAGTTTGTCGTTACGGGTGATCCTCAGGCGATAGGTCTCGCCGCGATACTCGATTCTTATTTCACGCTTGCCCTGGAAAAGGTCCATCGCCGGTAGCGGCCGAGTCTTTGCGGCAGGCGGGGGTTCCTGGTTGCCTTTTCCCTGGTTCACAGCATTCAATGATAATGATTCCTATTTGCATTGCAAGTGCCTGTTCGGATCCAGCCTGCCCGGGTCCGCCACCGTGGGTCGCCCCTTGCAGGGTCGGGTGTGACCCTGGTGCCCGAATCGGAGACCATTGTCGTGCGCACCGGGTTCGGGCCGCGGACCATGGGCGCGCGGAGTAACCCTGTGGAAGCATTATTCATATCCGCTTTTTCGGTGGCCCTCGCCGAGATCGGCGACCGGACCCAGCTGCTGGCCCTCATCCTGGCCGTGCGTTTCCGCAAGCCGGCACCGATCCTCGCCGGTATCCTCCTGGCGACGATCGCGAATCACTGGGTGGCCGCCGAGATCGGCGCACTGATCGCCGAATGGCTGCCGCCGGATACGGGGCGCTGGCTGATTGCGGGTGCCTTCATCGTGATGGGCCTGTGGGTGCTGGTACCGGACGGCGAGGACGACGCGGCCGCCAAGTACCCCTACGGTGCCTTCCTCACCACGCTCATCGCTTTCTTCCTGGTGGAGATCGGCGACAAGACCCAGATCGCCACCGTGGTGCTCGCGGCGCAGTTCGAGGCGGTATGGGTCGTGGTACTGGGCACGACACTGGGGATGCTGGCAGCCAACGTGCCGGTGGTGCTGCTCGGGCGCTTCAGTGCCGACCGCCTGCCGATGCGTCTCATCAACGTGATCGCCGCCGCCGTCTTCATCGCGATCGGTGTGGTCGTGCTGTTGACGGGCCCGTCCTGAGCGGAACGTTCCGGGGCCGGGCCGCAGCCTGTGCTAGCATTCGCTCGAACATTCGAAGGCCACGGAGGATTGCCATGAAACTGCGTCAACTGCTGTTCGCGTCCGTGGGCATCGCGGCACTGGCCGGTTGCGCCGGCGGCGAAACCACCCAGTGCACGGCGGAGCCGCGCTCGGCGTGGCAGGATGCCGAGGAGTTCCAGCAGAAACTGATCAACCAGGGGTACCGGATCAACGAGTTCAAGGTCACCGAAGGCAACTGCTACGAGATCTACGGCTTCGAGCCCGACGAGACCAAGGTGGAGATCTACTTCAACCCGGTCGACGGCAGCATCGTCAAGCGCGAGGAAGGCTGATTCTGTTGGCCCGGCCGGCGTCCATCCGGATCTGGGACCCGGCCGTGCGGATCTTGCACTGGACGCTGGCCGCCATCGTTCTTGCCAACTACTGGCTGACCGAGCCGGGGGAGGATATCCATACCTGGCTCGGTTATGCCGCCGCGGCAGCCGTACTGGCCCGCACCGTCTGGGGTTTCTTGGGCACGAAGCATGCCCGCTTCGCCGATTTCCCGGTGACACTCGCCGGCCTACGCGAGCACCTGCGGCAGTTGTCGGCCCGCCGGATGCCCGCCGATTCGGGCCACAACCCGCTCGGCGCTGCCATGATCTACCTGATGTTCCTGCTCGTGGCCGTTCTGGCGTGCACGGGCTTCCTGCACGAGGAGGTCGATGCGCTGTATGGCAACGACCTGCTGCAGGAAGTTCATCGGCTCACCGCACACACCTTGTGGATCGCTTCCCTGATCCACGTGGCGGCCGTCTTCGCCGTCCAGCACATCGGTCGGATCGAACTGGTGCGTCCGATGATCACCGGGCGGCGGCGGGTGGGGCGATAGGCGCCTGCCTGTAACCGTCCTGTAATCCGCCACGCTCACAGTTCGGCCCGGTACCGCCGTTCCCGGGATTTCAGCGATGGCTACTGACGTCCGGCCCGCCGGCCTGTCCCGGCGTGGGCGGCTCAATTTCCTGCTCACCAACCGCATCCCCCGGCGCTGGCTCACCCGGCTCGTCGGGCGGCTGAGCCGCGTCGAGAGCGAGTGGTTCGCCGCTCTGTGCATCGGTGTCTGGCGGCTCTTCGCCCGGGATCTCGATCTCGGTGAAGCGAAGCAGACCCGTTTCCGCAGCATGCAGGAGTGTTTCACCCGGGAGCTGAAGGAGGGCGCCCGCACCATCGACGACGACCCGGCCGTGCTCGTCAGCCCCTGCGACGGCATCGCGGTGTCCCACGGCCGTATCCGCGGCACGGAACTGCTGCAGGCCAAGGGGTTTCCCTACACCCTGGAGGAACTGCTCGGCGATCCGGCGCTGGTGGAACGCTACCGGGACGGCTGTTACGTGACCCTGCGCCTGAAGTCGAGTTTCTATCACCGCTTCCATGCGCCCTGTGACGGCAGCATGCAAGAGGTCAACTACATCTCGGGTGATACCTGGAACGTGAACCCGCCGGCGCTCGAGCGGATCGAGCGCCTGTACTGCAAGAACGAGCGCGTGGTGATGGACCTCGAGCTGCCCGCGGCCGGCGAGCACGTGAGTCTGGTCGCGGTTGCCGCCATCCTGGTGGCCAGCGTTCGGCTGCATTGTCTGCCTCAGGATCTCGACCTCAGATACCGCGGGCCGAACCGGTTGCCCTGCGACGCGGGGTTCCGCAAAGGCGACGAGCTCGGCTACTTCCAGCAGGGCTCGACCATCATCGTCTTCGCGAACGGCCGCTTCGAGCCCGTGGCGGGCGTCGCGACAGGCAGGACGCTGCGGATGGGCCAGGCGCTGCTGCGCCGCCGCGGATGACAGCGATACTGCAATTCCGCGACGTCTGTCATGCCTGTGTCACGATACGAAGGCATGTATAGCACCTGTCAGGGGCCAACCGCGGAGATCCGCCACCATGAGTTTTCTGGAAGAACTGAGAGAACAGCGCTGGGACGATCATCGCTACTATCACCACAGCCGTGTGAATCAGTCGCTGCACCTGCTGAGCGCGCTCTGCTTCGTCGCCGCCTACGCCCTGGTGGCGTTCAATCCGGTGGCCTCGGTGTTCCTCGCCTGGTTCGTCGCCATGTGGTCACGGCAGATCGGTCATTTCTTCTTCGAACCGAAGACCTACGATGTGGTCAACCAGGCCACTCACGAATACAAGGAGCAGATCAAGATCGGCTACAACCTGCGCCGCAAGGTGGTGCTGCTGGCCATCTGGGCGGTGACGCCGTTCGCGCTCTACGCCGACCCGACCCTGCTCGGCCTGCTCGAGGCGCCGGCCGACTGGTCCGGGTTCGTCCACAACCTGTCGGTCATGTGGCTGCTGCTGGCCGCGGCGGCACTCGGGTTCCGGACGGTGCAGCTGTTCTTCATCCGCGACGTACGCACCGGTCTGGTGTGGGCGACGAAGATCCTCACCGACCCGTTCCACGACATCAAGCTGTATCACAAGGCGCCCATCGCGCTGCTGCGCGGCGAGACCATCGACGAGATGATCGGCCAGCGCCACTGAGCGCCGGCGCCGTTCCGCCGGACGCGGCCCGACTCAGCCGAGGCGGGCGGCCACCATCTCGCGCAGGATGCGCTTTTTGATGGTCTTGTCGGTCATGCCCGGCGCCTGCCACCACCAGCCGTCGGCCTGCATGGCCCGTGCCGCGGCCACGAAGCGCTCCGCCACCTCGCCGAACTCCTCGTCGGACCCGGTATGGCTGAAGATCAGCCGGCCCGTGCCGATCCACGGCAGGGCGATGCCCTCGGCCCGCAGGTAGTACTGGAACATCCAGTTGTAGCGGCTCGGCCGTGTGTAGGTCACCGTCCAGATGGATACCATATTGGCGACGCGCACCGGCAGGTCCTCGTCCGCCAGCCGCCGGTTCAGGGCCGCGGCACGTCCGTCCCAGAGTTCGTCCAGCCCGGCGTAGTGGCCGCGGATCTCCGGCTCCTCCAGCCGCCGCAGGAACTCGTTCATGGCCGCCATCACCCAGGGGTGCGAGTTGAAGGTGCCGCGGGCGAAGCAGATCCGCGTCGGCCGGTCCTCCCGGTAGCGCCTTGTGTAGCGGCGCTTGCCGCAGACCACACCCACCGGGAAGCCGCCGCCCAGCGTCTTGCCGTAGGTGACGATGTCGGCAGCCACGTCGAAGTACTCCTGGGCGCCGCCCCGGGCCAGCCGGAAGCCGACGAAGACCTCGTCGAAGATCAGCACGATGCCGCGGCGGCTGCACACCGCGCGGAGTTGCTGCAGCCATTCGGTGTAGGTGCTGCGGTCGAACGCTGCCTTGCGCTCGCTGTTCACCAGCGCGCCGTCGCCCGGCGCGTTCGCGTTCGGGTGCATCGCCTGCAGCGGATTGACGAGGACGCAGGCGATGTCCCGGCGGGTCTCCAGCACGGCCAGCGTGCGGTCGGACATCTCCGCCAGGGTATAGACGTCGTCCACCCGGCGCTCGCTGCCCACACCCGGCTGCACGCCGTCCCACCATCCGTGATAGGCGCCGGAGAAACGCACGAGATAACGCCGGCCGGTGTGGAAGCGGGCGAGACGCACGGCCTGCATCACCGCCTCGGTGCCCGACATGTGGAACGACACCTCGTCCATGCCCGAGACCTCCTGCAGGCGGCGCACGTTGTCGGCGATCACCGGATGGTAAGGGCCGAGCACCGGGCCGAGCTCGCGCACCCGCTCGGCACCGCGCTCCATGCACTCCTTGTAGAAGTCGTAGCCGAAGACGTTGACGCCGTAGGAGCCGGTGAGGTCCCAATACCAGTTGCCGTCCAGGTCGCGGATGCGGTTGCCGGCGGAGGCCTCCACCAGCGACCCGGTCGGCAGATGCTCCCGCACGTAGTCCCGGTACTGGAAGGGCACCCGGTAGGCGGCGGTGAAGGCCACGTCCGATATGCCGTCGGCAAGCGCGGCGCCGGCCGCGTGCGTCTCCGGGGCGCGCTCGGCCAGGAGCGCGGCCAGACGCTCGAAACCGCGCCGCCGCCGCTCCGCGATCTCGGCCGGCGCGTCGTCACTGGCGAAGAACGCTTCGCCCTCGTAACGGTAGAAGGGCACCAGCCCCGCCACCAGGCGCGCGAGGCGCACGTGACCCTGCAGGGAGCGGTGCTTCGCGCGCGACAGGCGCAGCCGCGCGGGCAGCTTCAGGGCCGGATAAACAAGGACTGCCAGCAGCAGCAGGATGAGGGCAGTGGGCATCTCGAGCCTCGCCGGGGAGCCGTTCCGAGGCCGAAGCTAAGCACGGGACTGTTACAGTGGGATAACGGCGCGTCCCGCATCGGCCGTGTTGCCGCCCCCGGTGGCGCCCTGGCCACGCTCCTCGCCGCCGGGCTTCATCCACTCGTTCAGAAACAGCGGCGCCAGCGCGCCGCCGGTGATCACGGCCGCATCCACCAGCGTGATGGGCGTGGCGCCCAGCAGCCTGCGCAGCGGCGGCACGAACAGCGTGCCGAGCTGGGCCACCACCGAGGCGCCGATGGCCGCGTCGAGATGCGGGTTGCGCTCGAGCCCGTCGCGGCCGAACACGCTGTAGCGGTCCGAGCGGCAGGTGAAGGCATGCAGCAGCTGGGCGAGGGTCAGCGTGGAGAAGGCCAGCGTGTTCGCGTGCTTGCCCGGGCCGTAGCGGGCCAGGGCGTAGCCGAAGCTGGCCAGCGTCCCGGTGGAGATCAGCCCGGACTCACGCAGCAGCCGCTTCCAGTCCTCCCGGCGCACCACGGGTTCCTTGGGCGAGCGCGGCGGCTGCTGCAGCACGTCCGGTTCGGGCGGCTCCACCGCCAGCGCCAGGGCCGGGAACACGTCGGTGACGAAGTTGATCCAGAGCAGCTCCAGCGGATACAGCGGCGGCGGCAGGCCGAGTGCCGCGGCGGCGAGCATCACCTGGATCTCCGAGAGGTTGGTGGAGAGCAGGTAATGCAGTGCCTTGCGGATGTTGCCGTAGGTGGTGCGGCCCTGGGAGACGGCGTTCAGCAGCGTGCCGAGCCGGTCGTCCTCCAGGATCACGTCGGCGACGAGGCGGGCAACGTCCTGGGGTGCGGAGCCCATCGCGATACCGATGTTGGCCGCCGCCAGCGCCGGCCCGTCGTTTACCCCGTCGCCGGTCATGGCGACCACGTAGCCCTGGCGCTGCAGCGCCTGCACGATTTCGAGCTTCTTCACCGGGCTCACCCGCGCGAAGACGTCCGCCTCGCCGACCAGTTCGTCGAAGGCTGCGGTCTCCGGGCTGCCCATGTCCACCACGTGCACGTCGCCGTCGGCGGCGAGGCCGATCCGGCTGCCGATCTCCCGGGCGGTGACGGCCTGATCGCCGGTGAGCATGACGGTGCGGATGCCCGCGCCCTGCAGTTTCGTGATGAGCTCCGGGATGCCGGCGCGCACGGGATCCGTCATGGCGACCAGCCCGAGCCAGGTCAGGCCCTGCAGCCGGGTCTTGTCGCGATCGTCGCGGCGGCCGTAGGCGACGCCCAGCACCCGCAGTGCCTCCTCGCTCCAGCGCCGGTTCTGGCCGAGAATGCGCTGGCGCATCTTGCGGGTGAGGCGCACACGCTGCGCGCCGATCCGTATCCAGTCGCACTTGTCCAGGATCTCCTCGGGCCGGCCCTTCGCCAGCGCGAGCACCCGCCCGCGGCGGAAGTCGTGATAGGTGCTCATGTAGGGCCGCTGCTCGGAGCGGTAGTGGGTGGAGAGCAGCCGGTGGCGTCGCCGGAAGCGGTCGATGTCGGTGCCGGTATCCTCCGCCAGCTCGAACAGGGCCTGCTCGGTGGGGGAGGCGGTCTCCGGTTCCTCGTAAGCCTCGCTGCACAGGGCCGCGAACTGCACGAGCCGGCGGAGTGAATGCTGCTCTTCATCGTCGATGCGCCGGCTTCGGTGGCGGAAACGGCCCTTGGCAACGGTCAGCTTTTTGAGGTCGGCGTGCACCGCCACCACGCTCATGCGGTTCTCGGTCAGCGTGCCGGTCTTATCGAGACACAGCACCTGCACCGAGCCGAGTGCCTCCACCGCCGGCAGGCGCCGGATGGCCACGTGCTGGTGACGCATGCTGCGGATGCCGAGCGCCAGGGTGGTCGTGGCCACGGTGGGCAGGCCCTCCGGTACCGCCGCGACGCCAAGCGATACGGCGGATTTCACCACGTCGACGAAGCGCTGCCCGCGCAGCAGCTCGAGGGCGAACACGCCGAAGCAGGCCGCGATGCTGGCGATGCCGAGCTCGGTTCCGAGATCGTCGAGTTGCTTCTGCAGCACGGTGGGCCGCGCCTCGATCTCGCCGCTCACCCGGTGGATGCGGCCGAGTTCGGCTTCCTCGCCGGTGGCCACCACCACGGCGCGGCCACTGCCCCCGGTGACGCTGGTGCCCTGATACACCACGTTGGGGCGCTCGGCGAGCGGCGCCTCGCGAGCGCAGTCGTCGGTGGCAAATTTCGACACCGGCACGCTCTCCCCGGTGAGTGACGACTCGTCCAGGCTGAGGTGACGGTGCTTGACCACCCGCGCGTCCGCCGCGATATAGCTGCCGGGGCGCAGCGGCAGGACATCGCCGGGCACGATCTCGGTGCTGGCCACCGACGCCACCTCGCCGTCGCGCACCACCTCGGTTTCCGGCGGCGGGCGTATGCCCAGCGAGCGCATCGTCTGCTCGGATTCCCACTCGGTCTTGTAGCCGATGACCGAATTCACCGCGACCACCGCTCCGATGGCCATCGCATCCAACCAGCCCCCGGTCAGGATCGCGATCACGCCAGAGCCGGCCAGGATCTCCACCGGCACGGACTTCAGCTGGCGCAGCAGCACCTCCAGCTCGGAGGCCTCGGGCAGCTCCGGCAGCTGGTTGCGGCCGAACTCACCCAGCCGCCGCTCGGCTTCCGTCTGGCTCAGACCGCGGACCGGCTCCGCACGAAACCGCTCCACGATCTCCCGCGCGCTGAGGGCGTGCCAGGGCGGCGAGTTCGATTCGTCTTCGTCGCCCTGCCGCGCCTCTTTCCGGCCGTCCCCGCTCGTGCCGGACGGAACCCCGGCGACAGAGCGCAGCGCCGCGGCCACCAGTGCTTCGATGGCGGCGGCCGATTCTCTCGCCGGGTAAATCAGCAGGAGCGAGCCGGTGTCCGGGTTGATCCGCGCCTGCTCGATGGGCTCCCGGTCCGCGAGCTGCCCGATCAGCTGCTCGCACAGATCCCGTCGGCGGCGCAGGCCGCAAACGTTGAGGCGCAGACGGCCGGGCACCGCCTGGTGGCGTACCCGAATCTGCCAGCTCGGGTGGGTGGCTGCCGAAGCCATGGCAGCCCTAACCTTGGGAGGTTTCGAGTTCCGCCCAGTGCATTGCCTCGGAGGCATACCAGAGCAGCGATACGGCAGGCGCCATGAAGTTGCCGCGGACGATCTGGATGACCGCGAGCACCAGCATCAGCGCCGCCAGCTCGGCGGGCCAGTGACGGGGGCCGCGGAAAAGGCCCCGCATCGCCCGATCGACGGCCGGTACGAGCTCGCCCGCCTGCAGCGCCGCGGCGCTGGCCGGGGCCATCGCGAACAACTCGTGGTCCTCGGCCTTCGACACCACTTCCGCGAGGGGGACGTGCAGCCCCTCGAACAGGATGCTGCCGGTGCGCGGATTCACCCGCACCGCATCGCACTCCGCCGCGAGGCGCGTGCGCACCCTCTCGAAGTAGTCCGCATCGTCGCGCATCGCCTCCACCCGCAGCCGCGCCCGGGAACCCGTCTGGTGGCAGAGGATCGCTTCGGGGATCATGCGGCTTTACCGGAAGACCCCGTCGTCTTCTTCTTGCGCGGGGACGTCCGCGCCGCGGTCGTATTCTTCACCGGCGGTTCCGGCCGGCTGGCCTGGATCGAGGTCTCCCTCTGCTCCTGGACCTCTGCGACGAGGTCCTCGACCACCTCCACCATCTCCGCGGTCCCCTCCCGGAACTTCTCGGTAACGATCAGGCCGGTGCGGCCGATCGCCCGGCGGATGGGGGGCGCGCCGGCCGCGACCGCGACCAGTGCCACCGGGATGGCCACGGCGGCGCCGAGACCGAGGGCGAATCCTTTTGCGAGATCACCATTGGGCATGAGTCAGCACCTCCGTCTGAGCTTCGAATGTGCCCTGGCGGGCTTATCGTTCACTCTAACGGTGCGCCGTGGCTCGTTTAATCAGGATGTGTACGGAGTCGGGACCGCGAGTCCAGGTCGTGGGGGGGCGGCCTAATCGGACTCGGCGATCGCTCGCCTTACGGTGTCGAGGGACGGGTACCACTGCGGCCCCGGCGCCCGGTCGAATCGCTCGCGGAAGGCCTCGCGCTGGATCTGATCGACGAGATCGATGGCGGAGAAGTGGGCCTCGCAGGAGGTGCCTGATTCGGTGCCGTTTCCGCTCTCGGGGTTTTGGGTCTTCATTATTGTTAGGCCGCTGGTTCGAGCCGAGGATAATGCACTTTTTGCGACTCCGAAACGGGGTAGAGCCTTGGCCCCGGCAACCCCCTGATTTGGAAGTCCCCGGCTGCGGGCAGGGCACCACTGGCAACAAAACGGTAACAGAAATCCGCGCAATCTCCGCGCCGACTGCTTCATCTCGCGCGGCCGACATCGGCCTGCATGGCCTTCCGGCCCGAGGATGGATCGCGCCATAGACGGTTTCTCAGTGGAGCCACCGGACGCCTTGCTCCATCGCTCGGGCGGGCGGCAGCGCAGGGCGCATGACCTGCCGCGAATATCCGCAGACGGGCGCGGCGAGTCCGCGCATCGCCCCGGCCGAGTTCCGTTCCAAGATCATGCTCCCCGGTCTGGTATTCGATTGGCGTCGTACTGCATTCCGGTCAGTTCTCGACCCGGGAAGCGGCGAGCCGCAGCGCGCCGTAGCCCTGCCACAGCGCGGCCTCCAGCTCATCGGCTGCGGTTTCGACCGCCTGCGTGCCGCGCTCCTCCTCGACCGCTTGCCTGAAGGCCGCCAGTGTCTGCCAGATATCGGGGTAGGTCACCGACGCCCTCGTCTCGATGGCTGCATGGACGCCGGCCTCCTCCCAGTGCTCCATCAGTTCGCCCACGGCCGGGCCGGTATCGTCGCCGCGGGCCCGCGCGTCGGCGACGGCGCGGATCTCGCCGACGAGTTCCTCGACTTCCGCTTCATAGTCGTCCAGGTGCAGATGGAATTCCTCGAGATGTTCGGCGTCGAGCTCGCCGTGGGCGAAGGCGGGATTGAACGGCTGCGCTGCCAGCAACAGTGCGGCGAGGGCGGCGATCCCGTATGCGGGCCAGTCTGCGGGCCAGTCGTAGCGTGTCTGCATGGTGTTCCTCGTCAGTATAAACCGTAATGCGAATCATTCGCATCTTAATGATACGCTTTGCCCATGCAAAGTCAAAAGGTCACCGGTGCAGCTGCCATGGTCGCGACAACCGTCCCCCGGGTCACATTCGATCTGCGGCTCCCCGCCGACGATCTGGGAAAGGAGAACCCGTTTCGCTGGGAGCCCACCGATACCGCGGAGCTGTTCGGCGGCCGTCGCGTCGTGGTCTTCGCCGCGCCCGGTGCCATCCACCCCGGATGCACGGCAAACCAGGTGCTCCGTTACGAGGCGCACTACGGCCGGTTCCTCGACGCAGGCATCGACGAGCTCTATTGCGTCTCGGTGAACGAAGCGCCGCTCGTTTTCCAGTGGGCCTACAGCCTCGACATCTGGAACGTGCTGATGCTGCCGGACAGCGACGCGGCGTTTACCCGGGGCATGGGCATGCTGGCCCGCGACAGGACGGGGCAGTCGTTCGCCACCACCTGCTCGTATGCAGCGGTCGTCGACGACCGGCGTATCGAGCGCCTGTTCGTCGACAGGGGGCCCGCCTGCAGCTGCCCGGCGGAGTGCTGCGACGCGCCCGATGCGGAAACGGTGCTGGCCTGGCTGCGCGGAGCAGAGACATCGCGGCCGCGGAGATCTTTCTGGCGCGATTCGTTCGCCTGACCGTCTCGTGTGGCTACGGCCCGCCGGCGCGGCGGTTACCGTCGGCATAGGCGTGGACATAGAGCACGGGAATCAGGACGAGGGTAAGCAGTGTCGAGACCAGCACACCGCTTGCCAGCGTGAGCCCGAGGGGTTCCAGCGCCGGCTCGAATATCAGTACACCGCTGCCGAACATCACGGTGGCTGCCGTCAACAGGATCGGGCGCGTACGCAGCGCTCCGGCCTGTATCACCGCTTCGCGGATGTCCATGCGTTCTGCCCGCCGCGCTTGCACGAAGTCCACCAGCAGAACGGCATTGCGGGCCACGATACCGATGAGGGCGATCATGCCCATGACGCCGGTCCCGGCGATGTCGATGCCCCACAGCCAGTGGGCCGGTATCACCCCGATGAAGATCAGCGGTATCGGCAGCATGATCAGGAGTGGTGCACCGTAAGACCGGAACCAGCCGGCCAGCAGCACGTACACCAGCGTCATGACCACTGCACCGGCGACACCGAGGTCGCGGTAGACCTGCTGCGTGGTCTCCCATTCACCGCCCCAGTAGACTGCCGTCCGTTGGTCCGGCGGCGGAGGCGAGAACCAGTGCAGGGCAGGGGAGGGCGCGAGCCCCGCGATCGGTCCGCCGGCCTGCTGCTGCACCGTCAGCGGTTCCGCCATGGAGCGGTCGAGGTCGGCACCGACGTAGACCAGCGGCCGCGCATTGCGCCGCTGCCGCTCGCGGCGTCCGCCGTCAGCGAGAACCGTGACTACATCCAGCAGCGGCACCTGGCTGTCGTTGGCGCCAGCCACATACAGGGCGGCAAGGTCTCCGGTCTCCCGTCGCTGCGCTCTGGCCAGACGAACGACGATGGGCACGGGCCGCCGGGAGTCCGGCACGTCGACGCTGGCCGGGGTGGCGCCGGCGAGCGCGATACGCACCACGCGGGCGGCCTCGCCCGGTATTACGCCCCGGGCCGCCGACCGGGTCTGATCGACCTTGACGGAGAGCGCGGGCGGCGCCTCCCGCGGCGTCTGCTGTACGGCCGTGACGGCCTCCAGACCGCCGAGCACGTCTGCTACGCCTTCCGCGAGCGTCAGGCGCTTCCCTGCCTCGTCCGCGTAGATTTCCGCTTCCACCGGGCGATCGGCGGAGGGGCCGGAGGGGATGCGACGGACGTAGGCATGAGCGGACCAGGGTGCAAGGGCCTGGTCGAGACGCACTGCCAACGCGCGGGTGATCACGTAGCTCAGGCGCTCACGGGCCTCCTCCGGCACCAGTTCGACGTGTAGCGAGAGCGTCTCCGGTTTCGCTCTCTCTACGCTCGGGGCCTCCGCTGGCGGCAGTACCATGGGTGGACTGAGGCCCGCGTAGACGCTGTAGGCTTCGACCTCGGGAATCCGCCGCAACTCCCGCGCCGCCGCGCCTGCTGCCGCGAGTGAGGTTGTCAGCGGCGCACCGCGCGGCATTTCGATTTCCACCACAAACAGTTTGCGGTCCAGCAACGGCGTCAGCCCGATCTGCACCTGGCGTGCGGCGACCAGCGCGAACGCGCCGACGAGCATGGCGAGCATCACCGCGTAGAGCCCCCAGCGCAGGGCGGCACGATCCAGGAAGGGCGTGAGCAGTCGACGGTAGACCCGCGCGAAGTGGCTGCCGTCATCTTCTTCTCGTGCCCGTGCCGAGACGCCGGCAGGCGCGTGCGCCCCACGGCCGGGCCGCAGCAACCGGAAGCCGAAGTACGGCGTGATCGAAAGCGCTATCAGCAGCGAGAACAGGACCGCGATCGAGGCGCCCAGCGGTATCGCACGGGTGTACTGTCCCATTTCGCCGGTGATATAGGCCGTGGGCAGAAGCGTAGCCACGATGAGAAGATCAGCCAGTATCGTGGGATTACCCACTTCGTCGACCGCCTCGACGGTCAGCTCGCGGTTGCGCTCGCCGTGTCTGCGGAACCGCCGGGCGATATTCTCCAGCATGATGATGGCGTCGTCGGCCAGAATGCCGATGGCCAGGATCATGGCGGCGATGGAGACCGGGTTCAGGGTGTAGCCGAGCTGGTAATAGGCGTAGGGAACGACCGCGAGCGAGGCGGGCATCATCAGCGCGATTACCAGGGCGGCGCGCCAGCCCAGGCCGAGCCAGATGATCGCAACCACGATCAGCGTGCCGGTCAGGAGTTGATTCAGCACGCTGAATACCCGCTCGGTCGCCTCGCGCCCTGCATCGTAGCCGGCGGACAAACGGAAGTCGGCGGGGACGAGTCGTGCCGCCAGATGCTCGGCCCGGACGCGCACCCGCTCCGTGATGTCGCTCACGTTGCGGCCCGGCACGGCGGTCACGGCGAGTGTGACGGCGGGTCGCTCGACGGGATGTTCGCGCTGCCAGTAGAGCACTGCCTGTTCACGGGCGCCCGGACCGTCCTCCACGCGGGCCACGTCGTCGAGATAGACCGGGCCCGCCGGCCCCGTGCCTACCGGGATGCGGAGGAGATCTTCCGCCGCGCGCACGGACAGGCCGGCGGATACCTCTTCGACCTCACTGCCGTACAGCGCGTCCGCGGGCAGGCGCACGGCGGCTGCCGCCACGGCGTCCGTCAGTGTCGCGAGGGATATGCCATGACTGGCAAGCCGGCCCGGGTCCGGCAGCACCTGCAGCTCCCGACGCAGGCCGCCGAACAGCTCCACGCTGCGTACCCCCTCGGTGGTCTCCAGCAGTCCGGCCATCTCCTCGGCCAGTCGACGCAGCTCCAGCGGGCGTGCGAGCCGCCCCTCGGTAACGGAGAGTGTGAGGAGCAGGACCACGAGCCTTTCCTCGCCGATGGTCTCCACGACGGGCGTACCCGCCTCGGGAGGCAGTTCGCCGGCATTGCGCATGAGCAGTTCGCGGGTTCGGGTGTAGGCCTCCGTATCGACGAGACCTTCGGAGAACTCCAGCGTCACCAGTGCGGCGTCGGGCGATGCCGCGCTGCGCACGTCCACCACGTCGGGCAGCTGCCGGGCGAGCGTCGAGAGCCGTCTGGCTACCAGCTCATCGACGCGCTCGGCGCCACATCCGGGGCAGGGCACCAGCACCGTCACGGTGGGGATCGTGATCTCGGGCCGATCCTCTCTGGGAGTGACCATGAGTCCCCAGGCGCCGAGCAACAGCGCGGCCACCACGATCAGGGGCACGAGGGGCGAATCGAGCAGTCTGTCCGCGATGCGCCCGGCGATACCGAGGTCCGCCATCAGCGCTCCGGGTCCCCGGCGTCCCCCGGCTTTTCCCCCGCGACGCGGATGGATTGTCCGTCTCGCAGATGCTCCGTGGCGTCTCCGACGATGACCCGTCCGCCACCGGCGAGACCCTCGAGGACTACCCGATGCGATTCGCGGCCACTATCTGCAGGCGCGAGTTCCACCCAGCGGAGTCGGGCCGTGGCTCCGTCCGCCGAGGCGACGGCCAGGAACACACCATGCAGCTGGCCCGTCGTGAAGACCGCGTCCGCAGGCACCCGCCACGCCGTTCGCGGAGGATCGCCCCCGGGCAGTGCCACTTCGACGACCTGTCCGGGTCTCAGCCCGGCAGAGTCGTCCTCGATGGCGACGCGAATCAGGCTCCCTGCGCCGCCTTCCTCCAGCGCGGGGATCACGGCCCGCAGGGTGCCGTGGTACAGCCGGCCGGCCCCGGGCAGGCTGACGGTCACCGGCTGGCCGGCGCCCAGTCGGTCGGCCGTCCGCTGCGTCACACCGGCGTCCACCTCGAAACCGTCCCGGTCTTCCAGCACGAGGAGAGGTGTGCCGGGACCGACGAATGATCCGGTATCCGCGAGTACTTCGCTGACGATCCCGTCGAAGGGTGCGCGGATGCGCGCGTAGTCGAGTCCCACCCGGCGCGCCTGCACGGCGGCGCGCGCCGCGGCCAGTTCACCCCATCGCTGTTCGAGCAGAAGCCGCGCATCCTCGAGCCGGCCGAGCGCGATGAGGTCGTCGGCGAAGAGGCGCTCGAGCCGCTCCACGTCGCGCTCGGCCTTCTCTGCCGCGGCGGTGGCGGCGTCCCGGCGCAGCCGCTCGGCATCGAGCGCCGCTTCCAGGTCACGGGACTCCACTTCGAGCAGCGTCCGGCCGGAAGATACGGCATCGCCGGCAACCACCGGCACCCGCCTCACCGTGCCGCTCGTCCGGGTGCTGAGCACGGCACGCCGTCCGGGCTTCACCACCCCGGGCAGCCGCAATCGACGCTCGTATTCAATGGTTTCGACGGGCACCGTACGAACCTGCGGCGCGAGCCCTTCGTCAGGGGCGCCCTGGCTGTCCGTTCCGGCCTGGCAGGCGGTCAGCAAGGCAGCGAGGGCGGGGAGGAGCAACGCGGCTCGCAGGCCGGCCGTCATTTTTCCTCCTCATTCGGGAGGCCCGCCGCGAGACGGTAGATCTCCGCCGCGAGTACGGTCCGGTAACGCGCGTCGGTGCGCTCGATGCGCGCCTTCGCCAGCGCGGCCTGGGCACCAAGCAGCTCGCTCATGTTGCCGACGCCTTCCCGGTAACGTCCTTCGGCCAGTTCGACGGCACGGCGGGCTTCTTTCAGGGCCGCGGAGCTTTCTTCCCAGGCGCGAAAAGCGGCCTGCCATCGGGCACGGGCGATGTCGCGTTCTCTTGCCGCCTGGTCCCGCAGAGAGCGCAGCTCCTCACGGGCTTTGCGGCGAGTGGCGCTGGCCTCCGCCCGCTGTCCGAGCTGGTCCATCCCGGCAAACGGACTCCAGCTCAGGGTCACTGCGACCAGCCAGCCGTCGAAATCGCCGCCGAATGCCTCATCGTCGTCGAGCCATTGCTGTCTCGCCACGAGGTTCAGCCGGGGAGCAAAGCGGGCACCGGCACGACGCACCCCGGATTCCGCCGCATCCAGTCTGCGTTCCAGCGCCCGAATATCGTCCCGGGTGCCGCGGCCGAAGGCACGTGGCGATGGCTCCTCCGGCGGCGGGATGGCGTCGATCAGTACCAGATTCGCACCTGCGGAGACGCCCAGTATCTCCCGGAGTCGTGCCTTCGCTGCCGTCACCTCGCCCCGCGCGCGGGCCAGCTGCGCGCGCCGGCCGGCGGCCTCGGCACGGGCCCGATACACGTCCACGGACGCGGCAAGGCCCTCATCGTAGGCCGCTTGCGCGAGTTCCAGCGCCGCGTTGGCGGCGGCGAGGGCGGCGGCGACTGCGGCACGGCGTTCCGAGACCGTCTGCACGCCGTAGTAGGCCCGGACGACGCCGGCGCCCAGTTCCCGGACGCCGCGGCTCACCGCGAATCGCCGTGCAGCAACCTGATGCCGGGCTTGTGTGTGGCCGTGCCAGGCATCCAGATTCACCAGCGGCTGGGTCAGCTGCACGGAACTCGCATAGGCGTCGACGGGGCCGAGATCGCGGTAGGCGATCGAGGGCGGGAATGCCAGGTCGGGCACCGGTACCGCATCCAGAAGAGCGCTGTCGGCGCGCAGATAATCGAGCCGGGCGCTGAGCGAGGGCAGGAAGGCGCGCCGCGCGCGCAGCTCGGTGCCGCTGGCCCGCTCGCGCTCGGCCTTCAGCACTGCGAGCCCGGGGTTCTGCAGCCGTGCCAGTTCCTTGGCTTCGGCGAGGGTAAGGGTGAGCGACGTCTCACCCGCCTGCGGCGGATGCCCGGTGAGGGCAAGGCACAGGAGCGGGAGCACGGTGAGCAGGGCGCGCAGCCGACCGGCAGGGAGCGGCCGGAGCAGGCGGGTTCGCCACGCGCGGCCCGGAATATACGCGCCCGGAAATGATCTCGTAATGCGGTGCATTGATGTTCATTGCTGCGCGGCAACCGCTGTCACGGCAGCGCGCACGATTGACACCCGTCATCGTAAATTGCGGTGCGCTCGGACTCATTGCACTTTCTCAATGCGAGGGGCCCGGGGGCCGTTTCCCTTCGGTGCGAGATCAATAGCACCAGGGTGGTACTCAACGCGTGCGCCTGGCGGCACGCTGTTGCTAGAGGATGAGGTAGCGGAGGCTCGCCAGAACGAGGCAGGCCAGGACCAGCAGTACCTGCGGCAGGAAATAGCGGCGCGGGATCCTCCCGAGGGCCGTGCGCCAGACGGCCGCGAGGCGTTCGGCCGGTCGCCGCAGTGACGCCGCGCTGCGCAGCCCGTAGAGATAGACGCCGCTCAGCGACAGCAGGGTCATGAACGCTCCGAACACGGCCCACAGGTATCGGGTGGCAGCGCCGGCGAAGTCGCCGAAGTGCAGCGGGTCCGCCGCCTCCGAGATGCGGTTGTGCCAGTCGAGTGTCTCGCCCTGCCGGACATCGAGCAGGCGGCCGGTGACGCCGTCGAAAGCCACGTGGTTGGCGCGGTCCCTGACCAGCACGGCGTCGGCCTGTCCCTGGACGACGACGGCGCCGTCATAAAGATCCAGGAACACGGAGCGCACGCGCAGGCCCGGGTATTCGCGGCCCGCGCGGCTGACCAGCTCGTCCAGTCCGAGGGGGTTTCGCTCGAGCAGCCGCGGGGCCTCGGCGGATGCGGCGGGCTTTTCCTGCAGGGCCGGCAGGGTGGCGTTCAGCCCGAGATGCTCCACGAGATACCAGATGCCCGTAACGGCCATCAGCAGCACGAACCAGAGGCTCCAGACGCCGGCCAGCCGGTGCAGGTCGCCCCAGAAGCGGCGCCTTGATTTGACGCTGCGCTTCCGGTCCGCAGCCGCGCGCCGGGGCAGGCGGAAGAAGCCCCGCCACCAGCGCTTGTAGACGTACAGGCTCGACCAGAACGTGACCAGCAGCGGAATGCCGAGCAGGCCGACGATCGTCAGTCCGATCTCGATCGGCATCACCAGGTGACGGTGCGCTTCGCGCAGGAAGCGCTGCCAGTTGAGCCAGCGCCCCGTGCCCTGCACGGCGCCGCTGGCGCGGTCGAAGAACACACGGAAGCGCTCCCCGTCGGCATCCACGGCGATCAGTTCCGGTGCGAACCAGCCTTCGCCGGGAACGTCGATGAAGGTCGCCCGTGCCTCCGGGAACCGACGCTGGAAGTCCGCGAGCATCGCGCCCCAGGGGACGTTGTCCGCGGGCGCCGTCGACGTCGCCCGCTTTGCCGGGGTGGAGAGCCAGTCGAGCTCGGGGGATACTGTCGCCAGCGTCCCGGTCAGCAGGACGAACGCCATCAGCACGGACAACTGGAGGCCGACCCAGCTGTGCCAGGCGAACCAGCGGCCGCGCTGCATCACGCTACTCCGGCGAGCGAGGCGACGGCGCGCTCAGAAGCTGTAGCGCAGCTGCGCGATCACCTCGCGCGGTGCGCCCGGGAAATGCCCCGTGCGCTCGATGAAGCCGCTGACCGCGTATTCTTCGTCGAAGAGGTTGCGCACGTTGACCTGAAGCTCGAACTGGTCCCAGGCGGTGGTCCAGCTGGCGTCGTAGACCGTGTAGGGCTTGACCCGCTGGCCGCTGAGGCTGAACTGCTCGCTGACATAGTCCGCGCCGAACGCGACGGAGGAGTTGATGGCCGGCAGCGCATAGCGCATCCAGATGCCGAACTGGTGTTCCGGGGCATTCGCGAAACGGCTGCCGTCGCCGAAGGTATTGCGCAGGCTGTCGATCTCGACACCCTCCACCACCTCCACGTCGTTGTAGGCGTAATTCGCCGTCAGCGTGAGGCGTTCGGTGAGGTCGCCGACCATCGTGGCCTCGAACCCGTTGCTCTCCACCTCCCCGAGGCTCAGCAGTGCCGGGATGCCGTCACCGGGGCCGGTATCGTCGGGATTCGCCTGCGCGACGTCCTGTTTGTTGATCTGGTACAGGGCGAAGGTGGTCAGGATGGCGCCGTTCAGCCATTGCTGTTTCCAGCCCAGTTCGTACTGGATGCCGCTCTCCGGCGGCAGCGTGCCGTCTTCCGCCACGTTGCCCTGATTACGGAGGGAGGCGGGATTGAAGCTCTCGGAGTAGTTCAGGTAGACAGAGGTGTCGGCCGACGGCTGGAACATCAGCCCCGCTCGCGGCGCGATATCGCTGTCCGACACCGAGAAGCCGCTGGCCTTGTCCGTGTCCTCGAACTCGTCGTAGCGGAAGCCGGCCATGAGGCTCCAGTGGTCGGTGAAGCGCACGTAGTCCTGCACGTAGAAGCCGTAGCGCTCGGATTCGGCGCCGTCGCGGTTGAGGTCCGTCAGGTCGTAGGTCGAGGGATCCGTTTCGCCATAGTTCGGCTGGAACACGTTCAGGTCGACGACGTTATCTGCCTCGTAGCGCGCCCGCAGGTAATCGAACTGCGTATCCGCGGTGAAATAGTCGGTGCCCACCAGCAACTGGTGTTCCAGGCCGCCCAGGACGAAGTCGTAGATGAAATCGACGGTCAGGCTGAGCTCCTCGTTGGCGCGCAACTGATCCCGGAACTCGCGTCGTATGACGCCGTCCTCGCGGTTCGCCTCGCCGTCGCCGTTCGCGTCCACCCAGCCGCGGGGCTCGTGGTAGCGTTGCTCGCGCTCGTTGTCCAGCCATCGCACCGTCGCATCCACTGACAGCGCATCGGTGAACCGGTGCTCGAGGATCGCCTGCAGTACGGTGGCCTCGAGGTCCTGGAAGTCACTGGCCTCATTGGTATTGAACTCCCGGTCGACGATGAAGTTGCCGTCGTCGTCGGCCAGCACGCCGCGCAGGCGATGCCCGCCCAGATCCTGGCGGACGTGATCGAACATCGTGGTCAGGGAGGTATCCGCCGTCAGCTCGAACAGCAGGCCGCCCGCCACCTGCAGATTCATCGAGTCGGCGTTGTCCCGGAAACTGTCCTGGCTCTCGTAGTAGGCGGCGGCCCGGTAAGCGACCGCGTCGGACACCGGCCCGGTGGCTTCTGCTGCACCGCCGATGAGGCTGAAGTTGCCGCCCGTGAACATCAGCTCCGTCTCGCGATCGAAAGTCGGCTTCTTGGTGACGTAGTTGATCATGCCGCCCGGCTCGCCACGCCCGTACAATGCCGCGGCCGGGCCCTTCAGCACTTCTACGCGCTCGATGTTGTAGATCAGCGGCACGCTGAAGCCCGAGAACGGGTCCCCGCGCACGCCGTCGTAGAAGACGTTGTCGCTGTCGCGGAAGCCGCGGAACGTCACCCCGGAATAACTGAACTCGCTGACACCGGCGATGGAGCGGTAGAGGTCGGTAATGTCGCGGGCCGCCTGATCGATGATCAGCTGCTCGGGCAGCACCTGGGCCGACTGGGGCAATTCCAGGATATCCAGCTCGAGTTTGGAGCCGACCGACGTCTGTTTCTCCAGGTAATAGTCCTGCGCACGTCCGGTGACGACGATCTCCTCGACCGTGCCGGACTCGGCCTCGGCTTCGGACTGGGCGTGAAGGACCCCGCTGTGCGGAAGGACCAGGGTGGCGAGCAGGGCAGGGGCGATCGTTTTTGTTGCTGGCATCTCGAGGCCTCGGGTTCTTTTTAATAACACGAATGAGTATGATTCGCGTTCGCATAAATGGCAACCCGCCATTGGCCGGGCCCGTTCCGCCGACGTCCGGGCAGGGAGCGCCGGGACGCCATCGTCCGGTCTTGCCGGTCCCGATTCGTATGTGGTGAACTGTCCGCGTGGACAAGGGAGTCAGGATCTTCTGGCTGCTGACCGGCCTCGTGTCGGTCGCCATCGGCGCCGTCGGCGTGGTGCTGCCGTTGTTGCCCACGACGCCGTTCCTGCTGGTCGCCGCCTTCGCGTTTGCCCGTTCTTCGCAGCGACTCGACCGCTGGCTGCGCGAGCACCGTTCCTTCGGGACCCTGATCGACAACTGGCATCGGGAAGGCAGCATCGACCGCAGGACGAAACGGATCGCACTCGTCGTCCTGGTGCTGACACCGGTGGCCACGTGGCTCCTGGATGCGCCTCTCTGGCTCATCGTCCTGCAGATCGTCGTTCTGAGCGGAGCGGCGGTATTCATCCTGACGCGCCCGTCGCCCTCGGCGGCCGAAATTGAGTGAATATGAAAGCCCTGTTCGTCTCGATCGTGGTTGTCAGCCTTATCCTCCTCGGTGCGCATTTTCTGCGTTACGGCAACGTCTTTGGTCTTGCGGTATCCCTGGCACTCGTCGGTCTTCTCTTCGTGCGCCGTCCCTGGGCTGCCCGGATCATCCAGCTGGGCCTCGTGCTGGGCGCCATCGAATGGGGGCACACCCTTTATGAACTGGTGCAGATGCGTCTGGCGCAGGGTGCGCCCGTCGCGCGGATGGTTGCCATCATCGGGACCGTCATCGTCGTCACGCTCGCCTCGGCGCTGGTATTCCAGACGAAGACGATGGGGCGGATGTACGGTTTGCCGGCCGGCCGTGTTAGCAGGGGCGGCGAGGGAAACGGAGGGCTGCACGAATGAGCAACCGTGACGAGATTCGGCGAAACGAACGCACGGTCGAGGTGGGCGAGGCCGACGACGCGCAGCTGCGCTTCATCGGCGAGATCCGCACCCCCTGGCCGGACCGGGATGCTTGCCCGCGGCAGGGCAGCTACGACGGCCCCGACTGCCAGCTGGAGGTCCTGCCGATCTGGCGTCCCGCCCTCGAAGGGCTCGAAGCCAACGAGAAGCTCGAGGTGCTCTACTGGCTCGATCGCAGCCGGCGCGACCTGGTTGCCCAGAGCCCCCGGAACGACGGCCGCACCGTGGGTACCTTCGCGCTGCGCTCACCGAACCGGCCGAATCCCATCGGCACCTCGCTGGTGCGGCTGGTCGGCATCGATGACCGAGTGGTTACGGTGCGCGGTCTCGACTGCGTCGACGGCACGCCGCTGCTCGATATCAAGCCGCACCGCTGTCCGCATGGGGGAAGGGCTGGATGAGGCCGGGGACGACGTCCTGCCAGAACTCAGACACGGCATCCAGCAAGTGAGGTTTGCGCAGGCATGTGCGCTATGCTAAACAATCCTCGAATCGGCACACAACAAAAAGGAATCAGACCGATGCCTTCCAGGTCTCTCATAGTTTGCCTTGGTGTATTGGGCTTCCTGCTGAGCAGCGTTGACGCGTATGCACAGCGAGCGGGCCAGTCCATGACGGTTCGTGTCGGAACCGTTACGGCGTTGCGCAGTGTCGATCTCAACGACGGAAACGCGGTTGGCGGCGCGCTCGTGGGTGGCGCATTCGGTGCGGCGTTGACCCGGTCCAAGAGCAGTTCGAGCAAGCGCAACCGCAATGCTGCCATAGGCGCCGTGCTGGGGGGTGTGGCAGCGGGATCCAGCCGGCGTCCAGGCCGAATCTATACGGTAGCACTTTCGGATGGCTCTCTGGTTCAGATAGCGACTGAACAAACCGAGCTTCGGATCGACGACTGTGTGTATATCGAGGAAGCGTCCGGGACGTCCAACATCCGCCGAGCTCCGTCTACGGCTTGCGAGACGAAGTCGGCCGCGCTATTGAAGGAAACGGACGTCCTGAACGAATTGCGTGAGGACGCCGCGGAGTGTGCTGCAGCAAAACAGGAACTGGTGGGCGCTGAGACGGACGAGGCCATCGATCGGGCAGTCCGCAAGGTAAAGCTCCTCTGCTACGAGTAGATCCGTGGCCGACACCGGTTCTGCCGGGTGATACGGGGTTACGGGGTATGATTCGCGACGGGTTTCTGATGATCTCCGGGCCTGTCCGGCACTGCCGTCGAGTCATTATGATTGTATCTGCGCGCGGGCTAACCTATTCGACCGGGCCGAATTGCATATATGCGGTGCCGCCCGGATCGGGCATCAAGGTGTAACGCGACGGGTCATCGGGGCACCAGGTCCCTGAGATGTTCGATCAGCCGGGCTTCGGTATCGGCATCCCAGTATGCGGGCCCGAGTGCTTCGGCCCACGCCGGGATGTAGTGGCGAACGGTGTAGTCATGTCCGTATCCCAGGGCTCCGAGAGCGACGGTCATGTCGACGCCGACCTGCAGCATTGTCACCAGCGGCACCCAGCGCATCATCGGGGACAGATCCGGTGCCCTGTCTTCTGCCAGCCAGTCCGGCTTTCGCCATGCCAGGGACCAGTCGAAGAAGACGATGGGGTCGCTGCCATATTGCAGCAGTACGAGACGGATCGGGCCCCACTCGCTGTCATGGGCGGCAAGGCCGCCGTACTGGTTCATAGTCCGGACCAGTGAACCGTTGCCGAAGCGCGGCCGCCATGCGGGACTGCCGGTTTGCCTGCGATCCACGACCATACGCCAGAATTCACTCAGGAACGGCGACCCCGCCCACAGCGCACCATCGAACGGATCGGAGAAAACATCGAGTAGCGGAACCGTCTCCTGTGAGAGGTACGCTCCGAGGCTCAGGCCATGCAGGTATAGTTTCGGTCTGCGGTCCCTTGGTAAATTCGTCCACCGTCGGTATACGAGATCGAAGAGACGCTGGGCCTCCTCGATACCGTGCGTGGGATCCACTATGACCGAGACCGGGCTCGGCAAATAGCTGTACTGCACGGCTACCGTTGCGACGTCTCCGCGCGTGATATATTCGAGGCTGTCTACGGCCCCGGGATCGAGCCAGCCGGAGCCCGTCGGCATGGCGATGACGAGGACGGATCGGTCGAATCCTCCCACACGGTCGAGTTCTTCGAATGCCAGCCTTGCACGCGCCTCAGGGGTTGCGGCAGCGTTGAGACCCACGTAGACCCTGATCGGTTCGAGTGCAGGCGCGCTCCAGAACTCGCTGATGTCTTCGCCGGACGGCCCGGACGCGACGTAGGCTCTGCCCCAGCGACCCAGTTCAGTCCAGCCGACGGCCGACGCCGGACTCCCGGATTTCAACGGGTCGGTTGGTGCCGCCAGCTCCGGCGCTATCATCTGGTCGGCCAGTTGGGATGCCTGGTCGACGGCCCGAAGCGCAGACCGGACAGCCAGCCCGTCGATGAATGCGCCGACGAGCAATGTGGCAACGAGGAATCCGAACAGGAAGGAAAGTCGGCCGGGCAGGAGACGCGCGCTGCGACGACGCCACCGGCGCGCAAGGAAGACGAAGGCCCTGCCGAACAGCAGCAGTCCCAGGAAAACCAGTACGGCGACCAGCGTGATGGTCATAGGCGCAGCGGTTGCAGCATCTTCCAGTCCCCACGTTCTTCGGATCGAGTTCTGCCAGGTGGCGCTGCGCCAGAGGCAGACACCGACGGTGCAGACTGCGAGTCCCGTGACGAGCGCCGTGCCGTATCGGGAAATCGTGGGCGGCAGTGCTCCGATTTCCAGCCACCGACCGATCCGGCAGGTGGCGATCCAGAAGGCGTATCCGATGGAAAAGGCGAGGCCGCCCAGCGCACCCTGGAGCACTGGCGAGCGCGGGACCATCGACGGCGTCAGAGACAGGCAGAAGAGCAAGGCTCCGACCACGAGGCCGCCTGCGCTAGCACCGGCGAGGAACGAGACCCGCATCTGATCGTCGGGCCCGCCGGCTGTGCGACGCCTAGTTGATCTCCACACCCGAATCACTGGTGCTCTCTCGCAAACATTCCACGATCGATCGCTTCAGAGCGAGGGAAACAGCATCTACGTCGGAGGTCTCAACCCATACTCGCACCCAGAAGGACACCTTCGACTGGGGTATGTCACCGAAATGTATCAGTGGCGCCGGTTTGTTCAGTATGCGTTCTTCCGCCTCGATGCATTGCCGCAGCAGGTGCTCCGCGGCTGCAAGATCACTGCCGTACGGTATGGAAACCTCCACGTCGATACGCCGGATACTGGCGCGGGTGAAATTGGTTATCGTGGAACTCCAGACCTGGCGATTCGGGATAACCAGCATCTTGTTGTCGTGGCCCGCGATCGTAGTTGCCACGAGACTCATGTCCTTGACCTTGCCTTCTGCGTTGCCCACACGGATCCGATCGTGCAGATCGTAAGGGCGGGTCAACAGGATCATGCCGCCTGCGGCGAGATTACCCAGGGACTCCTGCAGCGCCAGTCCGACGATAATGCTCGCCACACCCAGACCCGCGAGCAAGGGAACGAGCGAAACGCCCATCGCCGAGAGTGCCAGGACGAAACCGATGAGCAGTACCACACTGTAGGTCAGCGATATCAGCGTACGCTCGCGCAGATCGCCGAGTTCGACCGATCGGTGCGAGGTGACGCGACGAACCAGCGCTCTGGCGCCGCGCGCGATCAGCCACGCGGTCAGCAAGACCGCCACGAAGGCCAGGAGGCGCAGCACCCATACCGGGCCGCTGAGGATGAGCTTTCCCGGACCGTCTGCAGCCGATCGCCCAGCAGGCTCATGAAGACGTCGGAGTCGAGAATCTCGGCACTGATCAGGCCACGCTGCTGAGCCTGCAGCGCGCGCAGCTCCGTGGTGTTCCTGCCCATTTGCGACAGGAGCGCAATGACCCCACCGACGGTTTCCAGATTGCCGGTCTGCTTGCGCTCCACAGCGCGCAGCGCCGATCTCAGGGTCTCGTCCGTGGGATCCGCCGCGATTCGCCTTCGCAGGTCCTGGAGTGTCATCGCGTCGAGGCGAATCTGCCCTACCAGGCGCTCGGTCCCGAGATCGAGAGTCTCGTCGAGCTGAGCGCGGATTTTCGTCGCTTCCGGTAGTCCCAGGGTCGAGCGTTGATTCAGCTGCCCGGCGATCGAGCTCAGGTGCTGGAGCCGGGTTCGCCGCAGTTCCTGGACGAATGCTTTGGAGACGATGGTATCCGACGAATCCGAAAACTCGTCATAGGTCGCGGCTTCAACGGCGATACGTTCTCCGAGACCCGAGACGCGTAAAGCGCTAAGGGAGAGCGCGCGGTCCATCCAGCTTCGAAGCGCCTCATCCGGCGCCGGCTCATGTGTTCCAGCGGAATCCGGCTGCCCGGGGACGGATCGGCTGAGCGCGGCAAGTTCGTCGTGAAGCGCCAGAATTTCCTCGTCGACGCGGAACAGCAGGCCGTCACGCTCCCATTCCGGAAGATCCTCGACCGAAGCGATCAGCTCTTCTATGCGATCGATCCGCACTGCCAGTGAGGCGTAGGCCGCTTCCCCGGGCGATCGTGCGTATGCGTCGTGGCTCGGCGTAAGAAACAGTAACAGTCCCCAGACCGCCAGCGTGGCTGGCCGGACAACGAGCCGTACCGCACGATAGATCGACATGTATGGCAGCTTAGCCGCTGACTCGCGAGATGCCAACTGCACGGCTCTCGCAGCTCAGCGCAGCCTCTTCTCGACCACGCCGTCTTTCATGATGACCAGGAAGTTGGTTTCCGGGTCGGCCAACAGGTCGATGTCGGCGATAGGATCGCCGTCCACCAGGATGAGATCCGCCAGCGCCCCCTCCCGTACCATCCCGAGTTCCCCGGGATAGGGGCTGCGTGGCCCGGAAAGTGCCAGAAGCTGCGCGTTGTCATGGGTTATCAGCTTCAGGATCTCCGCAGAAGTGAACCAGGGCTTGAGGCGCAGGATGTACTCGTTCTGTTGCCGATTCATTTCCGGCTCGAAGAGGAAGTCGGTGCCCCACGCGAGCTTCACTCCCAGCCGCTTTGCCAGGGGCCAGACCCTGTCCTGGCCCTCGATAACGGGCCGGCGCTTGATCCGGCGCGATTCGCGCATGTTGGGCGAGTCAGCCATCAGGTTCTGAAGGGAGAGCCAGACTCCACGATCTGCCATCAGCTGAAGCGTTTCCTCATCAAGAAGCTGTCCGTGCTCGACGCACATGACCCCGGCTTCGATGGCGCGGCGGACGGAACGGGCATGGTAGGCGTGAACGGTGACGTAGGTGTTCCAGTCTCCGGCCGCTTCCACCGCCGCCCGCATTTCGTCCAGGGTGTACTGAGTCACGTCGAGGGGATCGTAGTCCGAACTGGTGCCGCCACCCGCCATCAGCTTTATCTGGCTTGCGCCGCGGCGGAGATTCTCGCGCACGGCTGTCAGCACTTCGTCCCTGCCATCGGCGATGTAGCCGGCGCCGAGCATTTCGAACCGCGAGGGCTGACCCGTGAAGCGTCGAGATGGCTCGTCCGGAAGTCGCATGTCACCGTGCCCGGCGGTCTGGCTGAGCGCAGGGCCCGACGGCCAGATACGAGGGCCCCGATACCTTCCGGCGTCGATCCCCGCCTTGAGTTCGAATACCGGACCACCCACATCCCGTACGGCAGTGAACCCGCGGAGAAGCATTGCCTCAGCACCCTCGGCAGCTGCGGCCTCGGCGTCGGCCGGCTTCAGGTCGGGCGCAAGGAGGCGCTCCAGCGGCAGGGCCGAGAAGGTCATATGCACGTGGACGTCGATGAGCCCCGGCATCAGCGTGCGGCCACGGCCCTCTATCACCATGGCTTCCGGGGCGGTCACCTCCGGATCGATCGCGGCGATCACGTTTCCGCGGACCAGGACGCGGGTCGGGTCCGACAGTGTCGTACTGACGCCGTCGAAAACGCGAACGTCGGTGAACAGCGTTTCCGGTGGCGTCTGCTCGGCGCTCAGCGGCGCCGCGAAGCACACCGCGATGGCAAGTGTTAGTCTCATTCGCATCTCGATTCCTCACTCATCGACGCCTGGCCGTCCGGCCGTGGCGCAGCGGACATTGCCCGGCGCTTCGATATGATCATGGCGGCACGGCCGGGCGTTGGCGGCAGCTCGATCATCATACAGATGAACCGCCGTCGCATCGCTCTCCGATCGCACGCGCAGATGCCGAGACGGCCAGGTTGCCTCGGCGACCGGTTACAGCCGGCCGCGCCCGGGCCAGTCGCCGAACTGCATCTCCAGTTCCAGGCCGAGCCCGGGATTCCTATGACGTTCTTCGGAATCGAACTCGCGCGGCCAGGTGACGAACGAGAACAGCTCGATGAACAACCATTCGCGCGCGATGCGCCGTCGAAAGCGGACTTCCAGCCCATAATCGATCAACGGCACCTCGGCGCGGGTTTCGCCTGTCGCGAAGATCGCGTAGGAGAAGCCGCTCTTGTCCGTGCGGCTCTGAAAGCCTGTGAATCGGTGCGTCCAGGCCAGACCCTCGATCTCGTCCTCGGCCTGTAGCGTAGTCTCGTTCCGCAGCAACCAGCGCTCGTTCAATGCGAAATCCACGGTACTGTTGAAGGAGGCGCCGAGGCCGCGCTGATTCTGTACGAAGAGCCTCGGCCGCATGCGCCAGAGAATGGAATCCGTGAGCGTGCGGTTCCAGCGGTAGGTGGCCCGCACATAGGGTTCCAGCGGCGTCGCAACCTTCACGCCGAGCGAGAAGTCCCACCCGTCCGAAAGACGCTGGTTGCGGCTGTAGCCGACGCCGAGCAGCCAGTCGTCGTCCTCGAAGTCCCCGAATCGGGCCGGTAGCGTACCGACATCGTCGGTGACCGTGCCATCGGTGAATTCCTCCGCATCTCCGCGGCCGATGATAAGCCGGGTACGCTCTTTGAGAGCCGGCATGGCGATTCTGGCTTGCAGCCGGATGCGCTCGTCGAAACCGTTGCGTTCGTCCCATCGCCCGGCGGCGGAAAGGCTGCCCCGCGTGACGTTGGCTCCTGCATCGAGGTCGGTCTCACCGAAGAAGCTGTCGAAAGACCGTGCGAGACTGCCGATGGCACCATGGACACCCCGCTGTGTGCGGTCGAGCAGCGGCGTGCTTTTGTCACCCGGTTCGTCCTCTGGAGCTGAAGCGCGTCGGCTGGCCGGGGCGATGACGGTATCCGGCGGGGGCGCTGCCACAGGCGACGGAGCCGGCCCGGCCGCGGCCGCGACCAGGCATTGTTCGGACGTACAGGCGGTCAGGAACAGCAGCGAAAGGCCTTTCACCCAGAGACAGCACTTCGACAAATTCAACCCGCACCGCCCGAAGTTCCGATACTATCGCGTGAAAAGCGATCTGCTGCCGTCGAGACCCGGAGACGCGTTGGTGGAATCGTCATCGGCGGGGCGTCGCTCACAGGGCATCCTGACGTATGCGCTGCGCCTCGAACCCCAGCCGGTAAGCGATGTAGTACTTGAGGATATTGCGGACGTAGCGCACCGTCTCCTCGCCGATGCGCCGGGCGGCGAGCAGCTCGACATTGTCGACCCAGCGATT